>MTLE01001778.1_pt1 | contig 38187 bp, 49 predicted proteins | sample 1982461 | NCBI WGS metagenome assembly MTLE01 (sample SAMN05712605, study PRJNA340218) | biofilm metagenome | isolation source: sample SPL anode biofilm adapted to -200 mV | place: USA | collected 2012-02-03
AAGACATCGAGCGCGGCCAGGTACTGGCAAAGCCGGGGAGCATCACCCCGCACACCAAGTTCAAAGCCGAAGCATACATTCTGACCAAGGAAGAAGGCGGCCGTCATACCCCGTTCTTCAACGGATACCGTCCGCAGTTCTACTTCCGGACCACTGACGTGACCGGGATTGTTGACCTGCCTGCCGGCACCGAAATGGTAATGCCTGGCGATAACGTTGCGGTGACTGTAAATCTGATCACCCCGATCGCCATGGACGAAGGCCTTCGCTTTGCTATCCGCGAAGGTGGCCGTACGGTTGGCGCCGGTGTTGTCAGCTCTATTATCGAATAAAGCAGGAACGAGGAAGAGATGCCAAGTCAAAAAATAAGAATCCGCCTGAAAGCATTTGATCATAAGCTCCTCGATCAATCCGTGGGTGAGATTGTCGATACCGCCAAGAGAACTGGGGCACGGGTTGCTGGTCCAATCCCGCTCCCGACGATTATCAACAAATATTGCGTTCTTCGCGGACCGCACGTTGACAAGAAATCACGCGAGCAGTTTGAGATAAGAACTCATAAGCGTCTTATCGATATTCTTGACCCGACACAGCAAACAGTTGATGCGCTCATGAAGCTTGATCTCTCTGCTGGCGTAGATGTAGAAATCAAGCTCTAATGAAAATGCAAGGATAGGAATTTCTGCCATGAAGAAGGGATTGATCGCGAAAAAACTGGGAATGACCCAGATATTTGCCGATGATGGAAGACGCATTCCGGTAACTGTTGTCGAGGCAGGTCCGTGTGTTGTTCTTCAAAAGAAGACAGTAGAGAATGATGGCTATAGTGCCATTCAAATCGGATATCTTTCTAAGGATGCGGACAAGTCCAACCGGTCTATTGTGGGGCACTGCAAGGCTGCGGAACAAGGTGTGTTTGCATATCAGAGAGAATTCAGGATTGATGATATCGATCAGTACGCTGTTGGGGATGTCATTAATGCTGAGATTTTCGCTCCTGGCGACTATATTGATGTTACTGGGACAAGTATCGGTAAAGGGTTTCAGGGCGTTATAAAACGGTGGGGTTTTCGCGGCGGGCGTTCTACTCACGGCTCCAATTTCCATAGAGCTCCCGGCTCGATTGGAAGCTCAGCTTGGCCTTCAAGGGTTTTTAAAAACAAGAAAATGCCCGGTCAGCTTGGAAATGAGCGTGTTACGGTGCAGCGGCTTCAAGTTGTACGCGTAGATGCTGCTGATAATCTTCTGCTTATTCGGGGTGCGATTCCTGGAGCAAAGAATGGGATTTTGCTCGTTAAGGATAGTGTAAAGGCACGTTAGATTCGCAGTTTCTGGAGATAGTTATGGCTACAATCGACGTTTTCGATATTAATAAGAATAAAGTGGGAGAGATGGAGCTAAGCGACGCTGTTTTTAATGGCGACGTGAGAGAATATCTCATTCACGAAGCAGTTAAGGTGCAGCTTGCGAATCGCCGGGCTGGGACTGTCGGTGTTAAAACCCGTTCGGCTGTTGCCGGTGGCGGCAAGAAGCCTTATAAGCAGAAAGGCACCGGTCAAGCGCGCCAGGGCTGCATTCGTGCACCCCATTATGTTGGTGGTGGCGTTGCCTTTGGACCGCAAGCAAAGGTCTACTCGCTTTCCATGAACAAGAAAGCTCGTAAGGCTGCAGTGCGTTCTGCTTTGTCAATGCTCTATAAAGAGAACAAACTTTCTGTTCTTGACGGCTTTGTGCTGCCTTCCATTTCGACAAAGGGTTTTGTGGGCGTATTGAAAGCGTTCGAACTTGAAAAAACTCTTGTTGTTATTGATGAATCTAATGCGAACCTTGAGTTGTCAGCTCGCAACGTTAAGGATGTAAAGGTTTTAAAAACTGAGCATCTGAATGTATTTGACATCGTAAAGTTTAACAATATCATCCTGACGCAGTCAGCCGTTCGGAAGATCGAAGGAGCATTGCAGTCATGAATATCTATGACGTCATAAAAAAGCCGCTTGTAACGGAAAAGACTACTCTGGAAAAGGATGACAAAAACGTCGTCTCCTTTGAAGTCGATCGGAATGCAAACAAGATCGAAATCAAAAATGCCGTTGAAAAACTTTTCAAAGTTGAAGTCTGCGGCGTTAACACAGTAAATATGGCAGGCAAGATGAAACGCGTGGGCCGTCATTACGGTAAGCGCTCGAATTGGAAGAAGGCATACGTTACCCTCAAAGAGGGAAATAACGTAGATTTCTTTGAGATATAAACACCTTGGCAGTGGAGTGAGCATACCATGGCTATAAAAACCTACAAACCTACATCAGCAGGCCGCAGACATCAAACCTGTTCCGCCTTTGAAGAGATTACTTCGTCTAGACCTGAAAAGTCGCTTCTTGTATCACTGAAAAAGACCGGCGGCCGGAACAGTTTTGGACGTATCACTTCCCGTCATATTGGCGGTGGTCACAAGAAGAAGTATCGGATCATTGATTTTCGTCGGGATAAGATTGATATTCCGGCTAAAGTTGCAAGCATTGAGTACGATCCCAATCGTAGTGCGCGGATAGCACTTCTCAATTACCTTGATGGTGAGAAGAGGTATATCCTTGCACCGCTGAATCTTAAGGTCGGCGATGTGGTGCTTACGAGCGTCAATGCTGATATCAAGCCGGGAAATTCGCTTCCTCTTCGTGCTATTCCTCTTGGTACTATTATTCATAATATCGAGTTAAAAATAGGAAAAGGTGGTCAGCTTGCGCGCAGTGCGGGAACTTTTGCTCAGCTTATGGCAAAGGAAGGTAAGTATGCACAGGTAAAGTTGCCGTCCGGTGAAGTCCGCCTTGTGCTGCTTGACTGCAAGGCAACTGTCGGCCAGGTTGGCAACATCGACCATGAGAACGTAACCATTGGTAAAGCTGGTCGTACCCGTTGGCTTGGTCGCAGACCTAAAGTCCGTGGTGTCGCCATGAACCCAGTGGATCATCCCCATGGTGGTGGTGAGGGTCGTACTTCCGGTGGTCGCCATCCTGTGACGCCGTGGGGCATACCTACTAAAGGTTATAAGACTCGCAAAAATAAAACGTCCTCGCGGTTCATTGTAAAGCCGCGTACGAAATAATTCCCAAATTGCTTAAAGGATAGAGACCATGGCACGTTCAATCAAAAAAGGGCCCTTTGTAGATGAGCACCTGGCAAAGAAGGTTGCAGCCGAGGGGGCCGGTTCGAAGAAAGTTCTCAAGACCTGGTCGCGTCGCTCGACGATCACTCCGGATTTCATTGGTTTGACTTTTGCCGTCCATAACGGGAAAAAATTCATTCCTGTTTTCGTGACTGAAAATATGGTTGGACATAAACTTGGTGAATTTGCTCCGACAAGAACCTTTCACGGGCATGCAGCGGACAAAAAAAGCAAGCTGAAGAAGAAGTAACCGGTAAAAGGAGCCTAGAGAATGGAAGCGCAAGCTAAATTGTCATTTGCCCGACTCTCGCCTAGAAAATCAAGACTTGTTGTGGATATGGTGCGAGGGAAAGCTATACAGGATGCTCTCACGATTCTTCGTTTTTCACCGCAACCATCAGCAAAGCTGGTTGAAAAACTTCTCCAGTCAGCTGTGGCTAATGCGGAGCAAAAGGGAGTTTCTGACGTAGACCAGCTGTTTGTTAAGACTATTTTTGTTGATGCTGGCCCTGTACTTAAGAGGTTTACTCCTCGTGCGATGGGACGTGCCAGTAAGATCAGAAAGCCTACCAGCCACATAACAGTGGTTTTGGCTGATAAGTAACCGGAATGGAGGTGATGTCTTGGGCCAGAAAGTAAATCCAATCGGATTCAGGCTTGGAGTAATTAGAACGTGGGATTCCCGTTGGTATGCAGAGGCAGATTATGCAAAGCTGCTTCATGAGGATATCAAGCTTCGGAATTTTTTGAAAAAACGTCTTTTTAACTCTGGTGTGTCAAAAATTGAGATAGAGCGCGCTGCGAGCAAGGCTAAAATTAATATTTATACAGCACGTCCAGGGCTTATCATCGGCAAAAAAGGTGCCGAGGTTGAGACCCTGAAGAAAGAGCTTGCAAAGCTTACTGATAAAGAAGTCTACCTCAATATACAGGAAGTGCGTAAGCCTGAACTGGATGCACAACTGGTTTCCGAGAACGTTGCACTTCAGTTGGAGCGGCGTGTAGCTTTTCGTAGGGCCATGAAGAAGAGTGTAACGTCTGCTCTTAAGTTTGGCGCTAAGGGGATTAGGATAACGTGCTCTGGCCGTCTCGGTGGCGCCGAGATGTCGCGTACGGAATGGTACAGAGAGGGTCGGGTGCCCTTGCACACGCTCCGTGCAGATATAGACTACGGGTTTGCAGAAGCCAAGACCACCTATGGGATTATTGGAGTCAAGGTCCTGATCTTTAAAGGTGAAGTTCTCCCCGGTCAAAAATAGAAACAGGAGTTTTTCACAATGTTGATGCCCAAAAGAGTTAAGCATAGAAAGCAGATGAAGGGGCGTATGAAGGGTGATGCGCTTCGTGGGGCTGAGCTGTCCTATGGGGAATTTGGTCTTCAGGCTACTGAATGCGGTTGGGTAGATTCTCGGCAAATTGAAGCTGCCCGTATTGCTATGACCCGTTATATTAAAAGAGGCGGTAAAATCTGGATACGCATTTTCCCGGATAAGCCTCTAACATCGAAACCGGCTGAAACCCGTATGGGTAAAGGTAAAGGTTCCCCTGATTCATGGGTATGCGTAGTAAAACCAGGCAGGGTGCTTTACGAAATGGAGGGCGTCAGCGAGGAAATTGCACGTGAGGCGTTCCGCCTTGCTGCGCACAAACTTCCTGTCGGGACGAAATTTATTTCCAGGAAGGAAGGTTATGAAAGCTAGTGACCTTAAGAATATGTCGGTTGATGATCTGGCGGTGAAGAGTTCGGAACTAACTCAAGAGCTGTTTAATTTGAGGTTCCAACTTCATACAGGAAGACTCGAGAATACAGCGAAGATTTCTGCTATCAAGAAAGATATCGCCAGGGTCAATACTGTCCTCAATGAGAGAAGGGGCTAGAGAGGAAGCTATGAGTCAGCGCGGGAACAGAAAGACCCAGGTTGGGGTTGTTGTAAGTGACAAAATGGACAAGACTGTCGTTGTGCGTGTTTCCCACCTTGTGAAACATCCGGTGTACAATAAGTACATTAAACGCAGTGTTAAGTATAAAGCACATGATGAAGCAAACAGCTGCAAGTCCGGCGACAGGGTTTTGATTGTTGAAACACGCCCCCTGAGCAAGGACAAGCGTTGGAGAGTTCGTCAGATAATCGATAGATTCGAGTAACCGGGAGTTAGCCATGATTCAGATGCAGACTATTTTGGATGTTGCGGATAATTCCGGAGCGAGAAAGCTGTTTTGTATAAAGGTGCTAGGCGGCTCCAAGAGAAAATATGCAGGTATTGGTGACATCATCGTTGCCTCGGTAAGAGAGGCTATTCCTAATTCAAAGGTAAAAAAAGGTGATGTAGTCAAGGCTGTAATTGTCAGAACCGCTAAAGAAATCGGCAGGATTGACGGTTCGTACATACGTTTTGATGATAATTCTGCGGTTGTAATCAATAATCAGCGTGAACCTGTCGGCACACGGATATTTGGTCCGGTTGCAAGAGAACTGCGGGCACGCAAATTCATGAAAATTGTTTCGCTTGCACCTGAGGTTCTGTAAAACATTTCGAGGAGATATTCAATGCTCGACAAGAAGTTTCACGTTAAAAAGGGCGATACAGTCTCGGTTATCGCCGGTAAAGATAAAAGCAAAACAGGTAAAGTGATTCGTACCCTTCCGAAAAAGGACGGCGTACTTGTTGAAGGGCTCAATATGGTCAAACGCCACATGAAAGCCCGTGGCAATGAGCCTGGTGGTATTGTGGAGAAGGAAAGCCCACTGCACATTTCAAACGTGTTGTTGTTCTGTGAGAAGTGCAATAGGCCTGTACGCTCCAAAATGAATGTACTTGAGGATGGCAAAAAAGTTCGTGTTTGCGTCAAATGCGGCGACTCGTTTGATAAATAGGAACGGAGGAACAGATGGCTAGGCTGAAAGAGCTTTACAATAACGAGATCGTCCCTCAGTTGACGAAGGACTTTGGATACTCGAATGTAATGCAGGTCCCCAAGATTGAGAAGGTAATTGTAAACATGGGGCTTGGAGAAGCAATTCAGAATGTTAAAATCCTGGATTCCGCTGTTGAAGAGCTTGCTACTATAACTGGTCAGAAGTCAGTTATAACGAAGGCAAAGAAATCCATTGCAAGCTTCAAACTTCGCCAGGGGATGCCCATTGGTTGCATGGTAACGTTGCGCCGTGATAAAATGTACGAGTTTCTGGACCGCCTTATTAACGTTGCGCTTCCCCGTGTACGTGACTTTAAAGGGATTTCCGGCAAGGGCTTTGATGGGCGTGGCAATTATTCCCTTGGCATTAAAGAGCAACTTATATTCCCTGAGATCGATTATGATAAGATCGATAAGATCAAAGGGCTTAATATAACTATTGTGACATCAGCAAAAAGTGACGAAGAAGGCAAGGCTCTGCTCAAGCAGCTTGGGATGCCTTTCAGGAACTAATATATTTGGAGGACTCAAGTGGCCAAGACATCGATGATCATAAAGGCACAACGGGGTAGCAAGTTCAAGGTTCGTGAGTATAATCGTTGCCCCCTATGCGGCAGACCCCGTGCCTATTATCGTAAATTCGATATGTGCAGGATTTGCCTCAGAAAGCTGGCTTCGACCGGACAGATTCCCGGTGTTATCAAGTCCAGCTGGTAACGCTGTAAACACGTAAAGAAAGAGGAGTACGCTCAATGTCGATGACTGACCCTATTGCCGATATGCTCACGAGAATTCGTAATGCCAGCATGGCGAAGCTCCAAAAGGTTGATATCCCATCATCCAACCTCAAGGTGAGCTTGGCGAATGTTCTCAAGGCTGAAGGTTTTGTTAAGAATTACAAGGTTATTGCTGATAACAAACAAGGTGTTTTGCGTGTTTACCTTCGTTATATTGATGAAAAAGAGCCTGTTATCAGAGAAATTAAAAGAGTGAGTAAGCCAGGTAGCAGGGTCTATGTTGGCTGCGATGACCTACCGAGTGTAAAAAACGGCTTGGGAGTGGCAATACTGTCAACATCAAAAGGTATCCTTACCGATAAGGTAGCTCGCGAAGCTGGTATTGGCGGCGAAGTCATCTGTACGGTTTGGTAATAACTGAGAGTCAAGGAGCATACAGGTTATGTCCAGGATTGGCAAACGTCCTATTGAAATACCAAGTGGGGTAAAGATTCTCTTCAATAATCCCATGCTGAAGGTAGAAGGGCCGAAAGGTTCGCTTTCGCGTGAGATTATGAGCGAAATTACTCTTGAAATAGATGAGAAGAATATCAACGTTGTTCGGGCTGATGACGGGATCAAGTCACGCTCTGCCCATGGTCTGACCAGAACGCTTATCAATAATATGGTGGTGGGCGTTACCAAGGGTTTTGAGAAAATTCTCGAAATTAATGGTGTTGGTTACAGGGCTGAAGCAAAGGGTGATGTTCTTAACCTGAGTCTCGGATATTCTCATCCTATTAATTACCAACTGCCCCAAGGCATCACAGTCGAGGTTGACAAGATGACCAAAGTTTTTGTTCGGGGTATTGACAAGGAACTTGTTGGCCAAACTGCGGCAAAGATTCGGTCTTTCCGTGGTCCTGAGCCCTATAAAGGCAAAGGCGTTAAGTATGCCGACGAGAGAATTCTGCGGAAGGCCGGAAAAACCGGTAAAAAATAGCTCTATTAAGGAGATGTAACGTGAGTCCTCTCGCTCAAAAGAAAGTGGCTCACCTTAAGCGTAAGACGCGGGTGAGGAAAAAAATCCGGGGTACCACAGAACGGCCGCGATTGAACGTATTCAAAAGTGCCCGTCATATCTATGCACAGATTATCGATGATGCAACTGGAGTAACGCTTGCATCTGCTTCAACGGTTCAGGATGACGCCGGCGATACTCTCAAGTATACTGGAAACATTGAAGCCGCTAAATATGTTGGTGCTGAGATCGCAAAGAAAGCGATTGAAAAAAACATATCATCCGTCGTATTCGACCGTAACGGCTTTTTGTATCATGGAAGGGTCAAAGCTCTTGCTGATTCGGCTCGTGAGAACGGTCTTTCCTTCTAGGAGGAACGACAAGGAGGCATGAACTTGCAGAAGATTAATCACAATGAACTGAACCTTACTGATAAAGTCGTTCATATCAGCAGAGTTGCAAAGGTCGTTAAAGGTGGTAGACGGTTTAGCTTTTCCGCGCTTGTCGTGGTGGGTGACGGAAATGGCTATGTCGGCTACGGTCTGGGTAAGGCCAATGAGGTTCCGGAAGCGATACGCAAAGGTGTGGAACAAGCCAAAAAGAATCTGATTAGGGTTCCCATTTCGAATGGTCAGACAATACCCTATGAGGTGCTTGGCCACTTTGGTGCAGGCCGGGTGCTTATCAAACCTGCTTCAGCTGGTACCGGCGTCATTGCAGGTGGTGCCGCAAGAGCAGTGTTTGAGTCGGCCGGATTGCATAACGTACTCTCCAAATGCCTCGGGTCCAATAATCCGCACAATGTTGTCAAGGCAGCGTTCGATGGTCTAAAGCAGCTTAGAAGTCCCGAAGAGATCATGGCGCGGCGTGGAATGGCGGAGTAGTACACTTTTACTGGAGGAATCGTATGTCTGCCGAACTCAAAATTACACTGATCAGAAGCCAGATTGGTGTCAAGACATCCCAGAAAGCTGTGCTTAACGGGATGGGGCTGACTAAGCTCAACAAGACAGTTGTTTTGAAAAATACGCCTGAGATCGTTGGTATGATTGCCAAGGTGTCCCATATGGTTAAGGTTGAAGAGTAATCTACTCAGAGGTGTCTGTGATGGAACTGAATAATCTCAAGCCGGCAATCGGTGCGACTAAAAATAGAAAAAGAATTGGCAGGGGCATTGGCTCTGGTCATGGTAAAACTTCAACAAAAGGTCATAAGGGGCAAAAAGCCCGCAGTGGCGGAAGCATAAAAGCAGGTTTTGAAGGCGGTCAGATGCCTATGCAGCGTCGCCTTCCAAAGCGTGGATTTACACCGCTCGCACGTAAAGAATATGCCATTGTTAATCTTGGCCAATTGGATTCATTTGAGAATGGCAGTGTGGTTGATGCAGATGCCATGATCAGTGCTGGTTTGATTTCGGGGCTTAAAGACGGTATTAAAGTGCTTGCTGATGGTGATATTACTAAAGCGCTTACGGTTAAGGCACATAAATTCAGTGCGGCCGCAAAAGAAAAAATTGAGGCAGCCGGTGGTAAGGCCGAGGAGATTGCGCTTTGATCGAGGCGTTCCAAAACATCTTCAGAATACCAGAACTTAAGAAGCGTGTGCTATTTTCCCTTGGAATGCTAGCAGTCTATCGAATAGGCTGTCATATCCCGACTCCAGGAATTGACAGCACCGCACTTGCTCACTTTTTCGCTCAAGCCCGTGGTACACTCCTCGGGCTTTTCGACATGTTTTCTGGCGGTGCTTTGGAAAAACTTACGGTATTTGCCCTCGGCATTATGCCGTACATTTCGTCATCCATCATATTTCAACTTTTAACGGTTGTCGTGCCTGCCATTGAAAAACTTTCAAAGGAAGGTGAGTCAGGCCGTAAGAAAATTGTTCAGTATACGCGGTACGGTACGATTGTGCTGAGTGTGGTTCAGGCTCTTGGTATCAGTATTGGTTTGGAAAGCATGCGCGGCCCTGCAGGGGAACTCGTAGTTCCAAGTCCTGGCTGGGGCTTCCGGATAATGACGGTAATAACTCTCACTGCAGGCACTGCATTTATTATGTGGCTTGGCGAGCAGATGTCCGAAAAGGGCATCGGTAACGGCATCTCTTTGATTATATTTGCAGGTATTGTCGCAAGAATTCCCGTCGCCTTGGGTAACTCGCTGCGTTTGCTTAAAACTGGACAGATTTCGCTGTTTGTAATTTTATTCATCCTTATTTTCATGTTTGCAGTAATTGCTGCAATTGTTTTTGTTGAGCGCGGACAACGCCGTTTACCGATTCATTACGCCAAGCGTGTGGTGGGTCTGAAGACTTATGGCGGCCAGACGTCACATTTGCCGCTCAAGGTCAATATGGCCGGAGTTATTCCGCCGATTTTTGCCTCTTCAATAATAATGTTTCCCGCGACGATTGCGAATTTTATCAACGTTCCGTGGGTTCAAAATGCAGCAAAGAGCCTGACGCCAGGCAACTTGGCTTATGATGTATTTTATGTTGCATTTATCGTGTTCTTCTGCTATTTCTACACGGCTGTTTCTTTTAACCCTGTAGATGTTGCGGAAAATGTAAAAAAGCATGGTGGATATATTCCGGGCATTCGTCCCGGTAAAGAGACGTCGGATTATTTGGATCGTGTCCTGACAAAGTTAACCTTTGCAGGTGCAATCTATATATCTGTTGTTTGTGTCCTTCCATCTATTCTTATAGGAAAATTCAATCTTCCCTTCTACTTTGGGGGTACTGCCCTTCTGATCGCTGTGGGGGTGGGGATGGATACTGCGGCACAGATTGAATCCCACCTGATAACCCGGAGTTATGAAGGGTTTATGAAGGGTGTTCGGGTTAGAGGGAGAAAGTAATGTCTGGTGTTGACAAGGCTCTGAATCTTATCTTTCTTGGCCCTCCTGGGGCTGGAAAGGGGACGCAGGCTGTTTTTGTTACCAAAGAATATGGGATTCCTCAAATTTCAACGGGTGATATTCTGCGCTCTGCGGTGGCAAATCAGACTCCCATGGGTGTAAAAGCTAAGCGTTACATGGATGATGGTCTCCTTGTCCCGGACGATGTTGTGGTTGGTATTGTTGAAGAACGTCTTGCATCCAGTGATTGTGATGGTGGTTTTATTCTGGATGGCTTTCCTCGTACCGTGGCCCAGGCTGACGCTTTGGGGGCTATGCTGAAAGGGGCGGGGCGGGCAGTTGCACACGTTATATCTTTTGAGGTTGATCATTCAGTGCTCCTGGGCCGGCTTACCGGCAGGCGTATGTGCAGGTCGTGCGGGCGTGGCTATCATGTGCTCTTCGATCGGCCGTCTGCTGAAGGGCTTTGCGATGCCTGCGGTGGTGAACTTTTTCAGCGTGACGACGATAAGGAAGAAACAATTCGCCGTAGACTTGATGTGTATGATGAGCAAACGTCTCCCTTGAAGTCCTATTATGCTGACAAAGGATTGTTGAGGAAGGTGGACGCACTTGGAACCATTGAGTCTGTGCAGTCGGCAATTCAATGTATCCTGGTGGGCAGGTAGGTGATTGTACTTAAATCGCCTCAAGAGATTGAGAAGATGCGGTCCGCCGGTAAAATCGTGGCGGAGATTCTGGATATACTGAAGTCAGAAGTAAGGGTGGGGGTAACTACTCGCCATCTTAATGACGTGGCAGAGAAAGAAGCCCGCAGGCGCAAGTCAATCCCTGCTTTTAAGGGGTATGGAGGTTTTCCTTTTGCGCTCTGCTGTTCTGTTAATGAGCAAGTAGTACATGGGATGCCCAGTGATCGAAGTTTAGTCGAGGGGGACATTGTCAGCCTCGATTTCGGTGTTGTGCTTGGCGGGTATTACAGTGATGCAGCTATTACTGTTCCGGTTTCCAGAATCGATTCTCGCACTGAGCAACTTGTAAAAGTGACGGAAGAGTCGCTTTACGCTGCAATAGATGCTGCGACCCCTGGCAACAGGTTGTCTGATATTTCTCACGCAGTACAGAAATATGTGGAGCATCACGGTTTTTCAGTTGTGAGAGATTTTGTCGGTCATGGTATAGGCAAAAAACTCCACGAGAGCCCTCAGGTGCCCAATTTTGGTGAGCCAGGACGCGGTGTAAGGTTGAAGCCCGGAATGGTTCTGGCAATTGAGCCTATGATTAACGAAAAGGGCTTTCAGGTAGAAGTCCTTAGTGATGGGTGGACTGCTGTTACCTGTGATGGTGGTATGTCGGCGCATTTTGAACATACCGTTGCCATCACTGAGCATGGTCCTGAAATACTTACCAAGATTTAGCTGCATACGAAGCATTGAAAGGATAAGGCATGAAAGTACGGGCATCTGTTAAGAAAATTTGTGACAAATGCAAAATTATTAAGCGCAAGGGAATCGTTCGTGTTATTTGCGAAACTCCCAAGCATACCCAGAGACAAGGTTAAGAGACTACAGAGGAGGACCGCGCATTGGCACGCATTGCAGGTATTGACCTACCAAGGAACAAGCGGATAGAGATTGCGCTCACGTATATTTACGGGATCGGCCGCACAACCGCGCAAAAAATTCTGGCTGAATCAGGAATCAATTCTGATACACGATCTGACAACCTGACTGAAGCTGAAGTCGCAAAAATCAGGGAGTACATTGATAAAAATGTCAAGGTTGAGGGTGACCTCCGTCGAGATATTTCAATGAATATTAAGCGGCTTATGGACCTTGGATGCTATCGTGGTCTTCGTCATAGGAAGGGGCTTCCCGTTCGTGGCCAAAGGACTAAGACCAATGCGCGAACACGCAAAGGTCCTGCCAGAACTGTTGCTGGTAAGAAGAAATAGACTATAGGAGTCTGGAGGAATAATGGCTAGCCCAGCTAAGAAGGTCGTAAAGAAGAAGAAGGAAAAGAAAAATATACCTAATGGCGTTGCACATATTCAAGCGACGTTCAATAATACGATTATAACGATTACTGACCCTGCCGGAAATGTTGTTGCGTGGTCTTCTGCTGGAGGCAAGGGCTTCAAAGGGTCGCGTAAAAGCACTCCGTTTGCTGCCCAGATTGCGGCTGAGGATTGTGCCCGCAAAGCGCAGGATCATGGTATGCGCAGTGTCGAAGTTTATGTAAAGGGTCCGGGGTCTGGCCGGGAGTCTGCATTGCGTGCTCTTCAGGCAGCTGGCTTCCATGTGAACTTCATTCGTGACGTAACGCCGATTCCGCATAACGGCTGCCGTCCGCCGAAGCGCAGAAGAGTCTAAATATTCAGCACGTCGAGTACGTTTCAGTAAAGGAGGTCAGCGTTGGCTAGATATACAGGTCCGTCCTGCAGGCTTTGCAGGCGGGAGAATGTTGAATTATTTTTGAAGGGTGAGCGTTGCTACACTGATAAGTGTGCGATTAAACGTCGTAATTATCCTCCCGGTCAACATGGGCAGGGACGGCCGAAGGTTTCCAACTACGGGATTCAGCTCCGTGAAAAGCAGAAAGTTCGCCGGATTTATGGTGTACTCGAGAAGCAATTCAGGGGCTATTTTGAGGAAGCTGATCGCAAAAAAGGCGTGACGGGTGAGAACCTGTTGTCCCTTCTTGAGCGCCGTTTCGACAATGTTGTTTACCGTCTTGGTTTTGCTTCTTCACGCACGGAAGCGAGAATTCTGGTGCGCCATAATCATTTTACCCTTAATGGCAGGAAGGCTAATATCCCTTCTATCCAGCTCAAGGCTGGTGATGTTATCGAGTTGAAGGAAAAGAGCCGTAAGATTGCCTGCATCAGCGAGTCCCTTGATGCGGTCGTTCGCCGTGGTATCCCCCAGTGGCTTGAGCTTGACAAGGATAACTTTAAAGGTGTTGTGAAACTTCTTCCTTCTCGTGAGGATATTGCGATGCCGATTCAAGAGCAACTTATCGTCGAGCTTTACTCCAAGTAACAAGCGAACAGACCCGTAACAGGGAGGGCATGCATGTACAGAAACTGGCGCGACCTGATTAGCCCCAAAAAGCTTCAGGTTGAAAGTGAATCGCTTACCAATACATACGGAAAATTCTTTGCAGAACCCTTTGAGCGCGGTTTTGGCACAACTCTCGGAAACTCTTTGAGGAGAGTGCTCCTTTCGTCGCTTCAAGGTGCAGCTATTACTTCGGTTAAAATCAAAGGCGTGCTTCACGAGTTTTCATCCATCCCTGGTGTTACAGAGGATGTTACGAATATTATTCTTAATCTGAAGGGCGTGAGCCTCAAGATGTATGGCAATGAGTCTCGGATCGTGAGAATCATCCATAAGGGCGACGGGATCATCAAAGCTGGTGATATCGTATCTGATGCCAATGTCGAGATTCTGAACCCTGATCATCATATTGCCACTTGCTCCAAGGACGCCAATCTTGAGATGGAAATGGTAGTCAAGCTTGGAAAGGGTTATGTGCCGGCAGACCGTAACCGTGATGAAAAGGCGCCGGTTGGAACTATCCCGATTGATGCCATCTTCTCGCCCATCAAAAAAGTGAATTTCACTGTTACAAACGCTCGCGTTGGTCAGATGACTGACTATGACAAGCTTATTCTTGAGCTTTGGACAAATGGAAGCATTGTTCCTGAGGACGCCGTAGCTTTTGCTGCAAAGATTCTGAAGGAACAGCTCAGCATTTTCATCAACTTTGATGAGGAAGCAGAACCTGCGGAAGAAGCTGAGACCGAAGAAGAGCGTGAAAAGATAAACGAGAATCTTTATCGTTCTGTGGATGAGCTCGAGTTGTCCGTGCGCTCAGCTAATTGCCTCAAAAATGCCGGCATCAAGATGATCGGTGAGCTTGTATCCCGCTCTGAGGCTGAGATGCTTAAGACGCAAAATTTCGGGCGTAAGTCACTGAATGAGATCAAGGACATTCTGGCAGACATGGGACTTACCCTTGGAATGAAGCTTGATGGCTTTCCTGACCCGGAAGTCATGCGCAGAATCCGCGGTGAGCGGAAAGACGAAGAATAATCGCAAGGTTTCCTGAAGAAAGGATTATAGGTCATGCGTCACAATAAGGCAGGAAGAAGACTGGGAAGAACCACGAGCCATCGGATTGCGATGTTCCGCAATATGGTGACCTCGTTTTTTGAACATGAGCGGATTACCACCACTGATTCGAAGGCAAAAGAGCTTCGTTCGATTGCCGAGAAGATGATAACGTTGGGTAAACGGGGCGACTTGCATGCTTTGCGGCAGGCAGCTTCCTATATCCGCGACAAGAAAGTTGTCACCAAGCTGTTCTCGACCATCGCACCGCGTTATTCTGAGCGTGATGGTGGGTACACGCGCATTGTCAAGCTTGGCATTCGTCCGGGCGACAATGCTCCTCTGTCAGTAATCGAACTGGTCGAGGAGCAGGTGACTAAGAAAGTAAAGAAAGCTAAGCCTGCCAAGGTTGAGACAACCCCGGCTGCAGCGCCTGTTGTTGAGCAGGCTGCTGCTGAAGAAGCTCCTGTGCAGTCAACTGTCGCGGATGCGGCGGAAGAGTGTGAGGCCAAGGCAGACTAATTGCCAGGGTATAATCGAATAGTTAACGAAAAAGGCAAGGGAAACCTTGCCTTTTTTTGTGCGGATAATTTGCATTTACATGCCTGTTTACATCATCAGGGCAGGCGATTAAACGTAGATGTCAATGAGACTGCCATCCTTGCCTGCGTTTGTGACCGTTGCACTTGTATGGGAATCAGTAATAAGTTTGACGGCCGCCATTCCTTCCAACTGTTGAGCTTGAAGCGCTTTTCGTGCCACTAGAACAGATTGAGCTGTTGCGTTGGTATTACTGCTGATAGCACTGATATCCATGGTCCCCTCCGAAATTTAAGTCGAGTCCCTCCGTTATCTTATCGTCATGGGGATAAAAAACTTGATACTTTGATATTTTCACGACCGTCAAACCAGTTGCGATGACTCACCCTGGGAGTACACTGTAACTGTCCATGCGGCATCAACTCTGCATTGGATTAATTTGCACGAATTTGATGTTTGCATTTTAGCAAAAGCAACTATCTTTGATGGAGGTTGACAATGCCTGACTTCGGAACGCCTTTTGCCGGCCTTGCCCATGGCCGGAAACTGACCCACGCGGAGCTAGTCAGAGCCATCCGTTTCATGGTGGCCGCCGAGTATGAGGCGATCCAGCTCTACATGCAGTTGGCCGAATCGACGGATGATGCGCTTGCCAAGGCCGTGCTTACGGATATTGCCGATGAGGAGAGAGTTCATGCCGGAGAATTTTTGAAGCTCTTGTCGCACCTGGCCCCCGATGAAGAGAAATATTATGCTGAGGGGGCTGAGGAGGTGGATGAGCTGGCTGAGAAGCTGAGAAAAACAGTCGTTAAGTCCAAGACTGCTAAACAGAATAAAATTCCTGCCCGCTGAGTCCACCGAGGTTTACAGGGCGGCAACGTCGCCCTGTAAAACCCCTCTTCCGTTTATGATAGTGTCTTGCGGAAACGCGTCACCGCGAAAGTGAGAATTACGCCTCCCAGTATAAAAAGACCCGCCATCTGGGGCCATAGGATCTGCGCGCCTACCCCTTTGAGAAATATCCCCCGTATGATGACCAGGTAGTAACGCAGTGGGTTCAGATATGTGAAGTACTGGACGAGGGGGGGCATGTTCTCGATGGGGAAGGCGAAGCCGGAGAGCAGCATGGCCGGGAATATGAAGAAAAAAGAGCTCATCATGGCCTGCTGTTGGGTTGTGCTTACGGTGGAGATGTAAAGGCCGAAACCGAGGGCGCTCATGAGGAACAGTGCCGTGGCGCCGAATAGAAGCAGCAGGCTGCCTCGAATGGGGACATCGAACCAAAAGACTGACACGGCGGTGATGACCGCCACGTCGATAAAACCGATGAGGACAAAGGGGATAGTCTTGCCGAGGATGAACTCACTCTTTGATATGGGGGTGACGATCATCTGCTCCATGGTGCCGATCTCTTTTTCGCGCACCACGGCCATGCTGGAGAGGAGCATGGTGATGACCAGCACGATATTGGCGATCACCGCAGGAACGTAGTAGTTGCTGCTCTCCAGGTTTTCGTTGAACCAGGCACGGCTTTGGAGCTTGACGCCGGCAGTTGCTGGGGCGTTTCCCGTGAGGCGGGAGAGTTGGCCGGCCTGCAGTTCTTTGCTGAACCCTGCGGCTATCCGAGTGGCATAGTTCAGGACGATGCCCGCAGTGTTGGAATCGGTGCCGTCGAGGATCATCTGGAGCGGAGCCATGCGCCCGGCTTCAAGGCTGGCGCCGAAGCCCCGGTTCATCCTGAGGATCACCTTCACGCTGCCCCGGTCCATAAGTTCGCGCACCCGGGTTTCATTTTCAATCCGCTCAGTAATAAGGAAATATCCCGACCGCTGGAAGCGGGCGACCAAATCCCGGCTCTGACTGGTGTTGTCCTGGTCATAAATGGCGGTTTTCACATTCCGCACATCGGTATTCACCGCGTAGCCGAAGATTACCGTCTGGACTGCCGGAATGATGAACAGGATGAAGCGCATCCGGGGGTCACGCAGCGCCTGGATTATTTCCTTCACCAGCATGCACTTGAGCCGTTCGAACATCTTCCTATTCCACCTTCTTACGGAACTTTTTCACGGAAAACACGACTACTGCCACACCGAAAATCGCCAGGAACACCGCTTCCTTGCCCAGTACCTCGAGTCCCACCCCTTTCAGGTAAATCCCCCGCAGTATCGAGACGAAATATGTGGCGGTTACGATGCGGCTGATGCCCTGGATTGGGGCCGGCATGTTATCCAGGGGGAAGATAAAACCCGAGAGGAGAAAAGCCGGGAGCATGGTGGTGACCATGGCTATCTGGGAGGCGAGGCGTTGGTTTTTGGTGATGATGCTGATAAGCAGCCCGAATGCGAGGGCGCAGAGGAGGAATATTAGCGACATGGCGAAGAGCAGCCATAGGCTTCCCCGCAACGGGATGTCGAAGATGAACTCTCCTACCAGGACCGAAAGAATTAAGTCCAGGATTCCTATGGCGAAGTAGGGGATGAGCTTGCCGGCGATGAGTTCAGTTCCCCGCAGCGGCGTGGAGATAAGCTGCTCCATGGTGCCGGTTTCCCATTCCCTGGCAACGGTAAGAGAGGTGAGCAGCGCGGAGATCACCATCATGATGACCGCGATCAGCCCAGGGAAGATGTAGTTGCGGGAAGCCATGTCGGTATTGAACCATACCCGCGGGCGCACATCCACACTGCCGACGGTTGGGAGGGGTGACAGGCGCTTTGATTGATCCACTGTTATTCTTTGTGACCAGGATTGGGTAACGGCCTCGGCATAACCGAGGGCGATGGTGGCGGTGTTGGAGTCGCTGCCGTCCAGTATCGCCTGTATCGGGGCCGCCGCGCCGGTGCGGAGCTTTCGGGCGAAATCGGGGGGAATCACCAGGGCCATGAGGACATCGCGCCGGTCGATGGCCCGTTCGATTTCGCGGTAAGTAACGGCGTGCCCCGTCAGGGTGAAATAGCGGGAACCGCTGAAGCGGCTTATGAGATCGCGGCTTTCGGTGGTACCGCTCTGATCCCAGACCATGAGAGGGACCCGGTCCACATCCAGGGTGAGGGCATAGCCGAAAAGGAAAAGCAGCAGCATCGGGATGGCGATCCCCATGCCGAGACTCCTGGGATCGCGGAGAATGTGAATGAATTCCTTGCGGGCCACGGCCGCCACTCGTTGGAGCTTCATCGGCTGAACTCCTCCTGGGGGGCGGTTTCACGGTCCCGCGCCTCAATGAGGGAGACAAAGACATCCTCAAGGGACGGGACGATCCGCTCAATGCCGGCCACGGTGAACCCTTCGGCGGCAAGGGCCTGTCGGATGGCGGGAACTGCTTCGTCGGCCCGACTGGCCACCACGTGGAGCGTCCGGCCAAAGAGGGCGGCATGTCCGATGCCGGGCAGAGCTTCGATTATTTCCATGGCATCCTGGGGACGGCTGCACCGTACCTCAACTATTTCCTCAGCCATGAAACGGTTTTTGAGTTCCCCCGGAGTCCCAAGGGCGATTAGCTCTCCACGGTAGATGAGGGCAAGCCGGTCGCAGTACTCGGCTTCGTCCATGTAGTGGGTGGTGACGAATACGGTTACCCCCTCGCCGGCCAGATGATAAATCAGATCCCAGAAATTGCGGCGGCTCAGGGGATCCACCCCGGAAGTGGGCTCGTCAAGGAAGATGATGGGGGGCTCGTGGAGTACGGCACACCCAAGAGCCAACCGCTGCTTCCAGCCGCCGGAGAGGATGGCGGTCCGGGAGGAACGGTGCTCGGTCAGCCCCGCCATCCGGATGACCCACTCCTTGCGTTCTTTCTTTTTCGCGTCGGGTATGCGGTAGATGCCGCTGTAGAAGTCGATGTTCTCCTCTACGGTCAGGTCCTCGTAAAGGGAGAACTTCTGGCTCATGTAGCCGATGTGCTTCTTGATTTCCTCGGGCTGGCCGACAATGTCGAAACCGGCCACGGTGCCGCTGCCGGAGGTGGGCTGGAGGATGCCGCAGAGCATCCGGATGGTGGTGGATTTCCCGGCGCCGTTGGGCCCGAGGAAGCCGAAGATTTCCCCCCGCTTCACATCGAGAGATATGCGGTTTACGGCCGTGAAGTTGCCAAAGCGCTTTTCAAGGTCGCGGAGGGAGACGGCCATGTCGGAGGCGGCAGAGGTCATGGGCCGGCCTCCTCGGTAAGCACCGACACCAATACATCCTCCAAGCTCGGTTCTATTGGGCGCAGGCTCTGGAGCTGCACTCCTTCGCCCCGCAGGATGGCTTCGATGGCGGAGCTGGTTTCAGCGGCATTGCGGGTCATCACGTGGAGCCGGTCGCCGAATATCCCCACCGATTCCCTCTCCAGGCGTTCCCGCAGCAGCCGTGCCGCCTGGCGGGGGGAAGGGGTGAGCACTTCGAGTATGGTCCCCCGCATGAGTCCCTTGAGGTTGTCGGGGGTGTCGCAAGCCAGGAGCTTGCCCCGGTGGATGAGCCCCACCCGGTTGCAGCGGTCCGCCTCGTCCAGGTAGGCGGTGGCAACGAATACCGTCACCCCTTCCCGCAGAAGCTGGTAGAGGATGCGCCAGAAATCCCGGCGCGAGACCGGATCGACCCCGTTGGTGGGCTCGTCCAGAAAAAGAACCTTGGGCGTGTGGATGAGGGCGCAGGCAAGCCCCAGTTTCTGTTTCATGCCGCCGGAGAGGTTGCCGGCCAGCCGCTTCCCGAAGGGGGTGAGGTTGCTGAAGGCGAGGAGCCGGTCTATCTTCTCCTCACGCCCCCGGCGGGGGAGGCCGTAAATGTCGGCATAAAAATGGAGATTCTCCATGACGGTAAGGTCGGGGTATAGGCCGAACCGCTGGCTCATGTAACCGATCTCTTCCTTTAGCGCTTCCGCCTCCCGCACCGTGTGGTGCCCCATGACCCGGGCCGTCCCCTCTGTGGGGTCCATGATGCCGGTAAGCATCCGCATGGTGGTGGTCTTGCCGGCACCGTCGGAACCCACGAGGCCGAAGAGCTCTCCGGCAGCTACGGAAAGGTTGAGTCTGTCCACGGCGGTCAGGTCGCCGAAGCATTTGGTGAGGTTGTCGGTCGAGATTGCGTCCATTGGATGAGGTTATTGCCCGGTCTCGATCTTTGCGTCCACCGGCATCCCCGGTTTCAGTTCCATATTGGGGTTAGGGATGGTGATCTTGATTCGGTAAACCAGTTTCACCCGTTCCTTTTGCGTCTGGACGCTTTTGGGGGTGAATTCCGCCTCCGGCGAGATGAAGGTGACGGTCCCCTCGTAGTGGCGGTCGGGCCAGGTGTCGCTCGTTACCCTGGCTTTCTGCCCCACTTTCACCCTTCCCAGGTCGGTTTCAGCGATGTAGGCCCGCATCCAGGTATTTACCATGTCGCCCATGCTAACGATGGGGGTGCCGGCGGTAACCTGCTCTCCCGGTTCCACGTGCTTGGCCAGCACCAGCCCTGCCATGGGGGCGGCGAGGGTTGTGTAGCCGAGGCGCGTGCGTGCCAGTTCCAATGCCTCCCTGGCCTGGGCGAGCCGTGCCCGCGCCGCGTCGATCTGTTCGCTGCGTGGCCCCCGATGCATTAGCTCCTGCTGGGCCACCGCCTCGCGGAGGGCGGCCTGGGACGATTCGAAAGAGGCTTTGGCGGCGTCATAGTCACGGCGCGAGATGACCTCCCGACGGTAAAGGGTCTCCTGCCGGGCGAAATCGGCCTTGAGGCGTTCGGCATCGGCCTTGACTCTTTTTACGGCGGCGTCAGCCCGGTCAATGTCTTCTTTTCGGAAACCGGTTTCCAGTTCCCGCAGATTCGCCCCCAGAACTTCCGTATCCCGCTCACGCTGGGCCAATTCAAGGCGAAGGTCCTCATCATCGAGCCGCGCAACGATCTGCCCCGCTTTCACCTGCTCGCCCTCGTCAACGAGCCGTTCCCGCACCCGTCCCGGAATCTTGAAGCTCACCTCCACCTCGGTCACTTCGATGGTTCCGGAAACGGCAACGGTACCGCCGTTGTCGCCGGTGCGCCGGCTGATGAACCACGCGACAGCGGCTGCACAAATGAGCACTATGGCAATGAGGGCTGCCTTTTTCTTCATGAACGGTCCTCCGGTGGCATTGTGGAGTTCAGCATCTATTCTGTCACGATGGGGGGCATTGTAAAGGATACAAACGTTAAGCGCCAGTCTCACGGCTTGGAACGGTTTGTGCTGAATTACTCGTGTGGTATGCGCTGTTGCAGGGCAAATTGAAGATAAGGTGGTGATTTCATTGAAAAGTGTTCTGGTGTGCGATGATGAGCCGATTATCAGGATGAGCTTAAAAAATAAGCTCCGGGAACTTGGTTTCGATGAGATCCGGGAATGCGGGGATGGGGAGCAGGCGGTGGAGACGGCGCTGGCCACCATGCCCGACATTGCCATCCTCGATGTTTCCATGCCCAAAAAGGATGGCATTACGGCGGCCCGGGAGATTCGGCGGAGGTTGAAGATACCGATTATTCTCCTTACAGCCTGTTGCGACGAGGCTACGGTCAAGAGGGCCAAAGAGAGCGGTATCGGCGGCTTCCTGGCCAAGCCGTTCCGGGAGCAGGACCTCTGGCCAGCCATCGAACTGGCCTGTGCCCATGCCGATGAGGTGGAAAACCTCAAGGAGGAAGTGGAGGATCTGAAGGAGACCCTGGAGAGCCGCAAAATAATCGAGAAAGCCAAGGGGATCCTGATGCGGAGTCAGGGGCTGTCCGAGCCCGAGGCGTTCCGCAGAATGCAGAAGCTGGCCATGGACAAGCGCAAGAGCATGCGGCAGATTGCCGAGGCGATTCTGCTTACGGAATAAAAAGGGGCGCCTCCCGCGAGGGAGCGCCCCTTTCGTACGACTATTGTGTGGCGGAACTGAAGGGAAACGGTTCCCCTCAGTGGATGCCCGCGTGGTACTCCTGCAGGCTCATGACCGGTTCCTTGCCGTTGCGGCGGGCCGCGATTCCCTCGGCGGCGGCCACTGCTGCCGCCACGGTGGTTATGTGGGGAATCTTGTTGGCAATGGCGGCCTTGCGGATGTAGGAGTCGTCATGGGCACTCTGCTTGCCGGCAGGAGTGTTGACCACCAGCTGGATTTCCCGGTTCTTGATGGCGTCCACCAGGTTGGGGCGCCCTTCGTGGAGCTTGGTGACCGGGGTGGCGGCGATGCCGTGGCTGGCCAGGAAGCGGCAGGTCCCCTCCGTGGCCCGGATGGTAAAGCCCAGTTCCGCGAAGCGGCGGGCCGCTACCAGGGCACCCTCCTTGTCCCAGTCGGCGATGGTGAAGAGGACCGAGCCGGAGAGGGGGAGTTGGGCATTGGCCCCCTCTTGGGCCTTGTAGAAGGCGAGGCCGTAGTTCCCCGCAAGCCCCAGTACTTCACCGGTGGAGCGCATCTCCGGCCCGAGCACCGGGTCCACTTCCGGGAACATGGGGAAGGGGAAGACCGCCTCCTTGACCCCAAAGTGGGGGAAGGTGCGGCGGGCGAGCCCCATATCCTTCAGCTTCGCTCCGAGCATGACCTGCACGGCGATGCGGGGCATGGGGATGTTGCAGACCTTGGAAACCAGCGGCACGGTGCGGCTTGCCCGGGGGTTCGCCTCCAGGATGTAGACGGTGTCGTCGGCGATGGCGTACTGGATGTTCATGAGCCCCACCACCCCCATGGCCACGGCGATCCGGCGGGTGTACTCATCAATCGTGTCGATGTGTTTTTTGGGGATGCTGACCGGGGGGATGACGCAGGCCGAGTCCCCCGAGTGGACCCCGGCCAGCTCGATATGCTCCATGACCGCCGGTACGAAGGCGTCGGTCCCGTCGCTGATGGCGTCGGCCTCGGCCTCGATGGCGTTCTCCAGGAACCGGTCGATGAGGATCGGACGCTCCGGGGAGACATCCACCGCTTTCGTCACGTACTCCCGAAGCATCTCCTCGTCGTGGACCACCTCCATGGCTCTGCCGCCCAGAACGTAGGAGGGGCGCACCATGAGGGGGTAGCCGATGCGGCCTGCAACGGCCAGGGCCTCATCCAGGGTGCTGGCCATCCCCGATTCGGGCTGGGGTATACCCAGTTCCGTCATCACCCTGGCGAAGCGTTGCCGGTCCTCGGCCAGGTCGATGGTCTCCGGCGTGGTGCCGAGGATCCTCACTCCGGCCGCCTCCAGTTCGGCGGCGATGTTGAGGGGGGTCTGCCCCCCGAACTGGACCACCACCCCTTCGGGCTTTTCCTTGGCGTAGATGGAGAGGACATCCTCCACGGTGAGGGGCTCGAAGTAGAGCTTATCCGAGGTGTCATAGTCGGTGGAGACCGTCTCCGGGTTGCAGTTGACCATTATGGTCTCGTAGCCGGCCTCCCGCAGGGCAAAGGCGGTGTGGACGCAGCAGTAGTCGAACTCGATCCCCTGGCCGATCCGGTTGGGGCCTCCCCCCAGCACCATGATCTTCTTCCGGTCGCTGACCGGCACCGTGTCCGGCGCATTGTAGGTGGAGAAGTAGTAGGCGGCGTTCTCCACCCCGCTCACCGGCACTGCTTCCCACGCTTCGGTAAGCCCCAGGGAAAGGCGTTTTTCGCGGACTTTGGCTTCCGGGGTTTCCAGGAGCTTCGCCAGGTAGCGGTCCGCAAAGCCGTCCCGCTTGGCCCGGAGCAGCAGTTCGTCCGGGGGGAGGCTCCCCCGGTGCCGGAGGATCTCCTCCTCCAGTTCCACCAGCTCCTTCATCTGCTGGAGGAACCAGAGCTTGATGTGGGTCAGTCGGTGGAGTTGGTCCAGGTCCGCTCCTTTGCGGATGGCTTCGTAGAGGATGAACTGGCGTTCGCTGGAGGGCTCGGCCAGCATCTCCAGTAGCTTGGGGAGCGATGTGGCGTTGAAGTCCCGGGCAAAGCCGAGGCCGTGGCGGCCGATCTCCAGGGAGCGGATCGCCTTCTGGAGTGCCTCCTTGTAGTTCTTGCCGATGCTCATTACTTCGCCCACGGCCCGCATCTGGGTGCCGAGCTTGTCCTCGACCCCCTTGAACTTCTCGAAGGCCCAGCGGGCGAACTTCACCACCACGTAGTCGCCGCTCGGGGTGTACTTTTCAAGGGAGCCGTCCCGCCAGTAGGGAATCTCGTCCAGGGTGAGTCCCGCGGCCAGGAGCGACGACACCATGGCGATGGGGAAACCGGTGGCCTTGGAGGCCAGGGCCGAGGAGCGGGAGGTACGGGGGTTGATCTCAATGACCACCACCCGCCCGGTTTTGGGATCGTGGGCGAACTGGACGTTGGTGCCGCCGATTACCTCGATGGCGTCGACGATGCGGTAGGCGTAGTCCTGGAGCCGGGCCTGAAGCTCCGGCGTTATGGTGAGCATGGGGGCCGTGCAGTAGGAGTCGCCGGTGTGAACCCCCATGGCGTCTACGTTCTCGATGTAGCAGACGGTGATCTTCTGGTTCTTGGCGTCGCGCACCACCTCCAGCTCCAGCTCCTCCCAGCCGAGAACCGACTCCTCCACGAGGATCTGGCTCACTGGGCTCGCCGCGAGTCCCCGGGCGGCGATGGTGCGGAACTCTTCCATGTTGTAGGCGAAGCCGCCGCCGGTTCCCCCCATGGTGTAGGCGGGGCGGATTACCACCGGCAACCCGATGCGGGACACCACGTCCAGGGCCTCCTCAAGGGAAGTGGCGATTTCGCTGCGGGCGGTCTCGATCCCGAGCTGCGCCATGGTTTCCTTGAAGGTTTCCCGGTCCTCCCCCCGCTTTATGGCATCGAGATTCACGCCTATGACCCGTACCCCATAGTCAGTGAGCACCCCGGCCCGATCCAGGGCCGACGAGAGGTTGAGGCCGGTCTGCCCCCCCAGGTTGGGGAGGAGGGCATCGGGACGCTCCTTGCGGATAATCTCGGTGAGGGTCTCCACGTTGAGGGGTTCGATATAGGTGGCATCAGCCATGGCAGGGTCGGTCATGATGGTGGCCGGGTTAGAGTTAACCAGCACGATCCGGTAGCCCAGTTTGCGCAGGGCCTTGCAGGCCTGGGTGCCGGAGTAATCGAACTCGCAGGCCTGGCCGATGATGATGGGGCCGGAGCCGATGATGAGGACCTTCTTGACGTCGTCGCGCCTGGGCATGTTGCCTCCTTGCCTTATAAATGTGCATTGGTAAAAATAATAGGCAACTATCGCAAAAAAATAAGGCAGCTGCAAGGGGGGAATGCGTGGACCAGGCCGATGTCGGTTACACCGAATACATGGGAATGGGCTGTTAACGTATTGTTAGATGATTTAGTAGTGCTTCAAATGATTGATTTCTGTGCATGTGAACAGGAAATAGGCGTGATGGTAAGAGATGTAGAAGGTAATGTTTAGTAATTACAGTATTTTACTCTTTGGCACGGTCAGTGCTTTATCAGAGTCAAAACCGAAAAAGAGAATACGCTGAAGTATTCGCTGCTGAACGCAGGCAAGGGCGCCACCAATATCACAATTGGGGCGCCTTTTTTGTTGCCCCGCAAATTCCCAGACGGTCCACGGATGAGTGGACGAAAGGAGACGGAACATGAGACAGATCGCGATTTACGGCAAAGGTGGCATCGGCAAGTCCACGACAACCCAGAACACGGTGGCGGGGCTCGCTTCGCTGGGCAAGAAGGTGATGATCGTAGGGTGCGACCCGAAGGCCGATTCGACCCGCCTTATCCTCCACGCCAAGGCCCAGTCCACGGTTATGGATCTGGTTCGCGAGCTGGGGACGGTTGAGGACCTGGAGCTGAATGATGTTATGAAGGTTGGGTACGGCAACGTCAACTGCGTCGAGTCGGGAGGCCCCGAGCCGGGCGTCGGCTGCGCCGGCCGCGGCGTCATCACCGCCATCAACTTTCTGGAAGAAAACGGCGCCTATACTCCTGATCTTGACTTCGTATTCTATGACGTTCTCGGCGACGTAGTCTGCGGCGGGTTCGCCATGCCGATCCGCGAGAACAAGGCCGAAGAGATATACATCGTCTGCTCGGGCGAGATGATGGCCATGTACGCCGCCAACAACATCGCCAAGGGTATCCTCAAGTACGCTTCTTCCGGCAAGGTCCGCCTTGGCGGCCTCATCTGCAACTCCCGCAACACCGACCGGGAAGATGAGCTGATAGAGGCCCTGGCCAAAAAGCTCGGCACCCAGATGATCCACTTCGTCCCCCGGGACAATCAGGTGCAGCGCGCCGAGCTGCGCCGCATGACGGTTATCGAGTATTCCCCCGAGCACAAGCAGGCCGAGGAGTACCGGACTCTGGCCAAGAAGATCCTGGAGAACAAGATGCTGGTGGTGCCGACTCCCCTGGAGATGGATGAGCTGGAAGAGCTGCTCATGGAGTTCGGCATCATGGAAGCCGATGATGAGAGCATCGTTGGCGTTGCCGAGGCGGCAGCGAAATGACGAACGCTTTTGGGCCATCTCGGCGTTTCCTGCGTCATCGCGTGTGCGACGTGGCGCGGCCACGCCTCCGTGCTCTTCCTTGGAAGCCGCCGACCTGACCTCAAAATCGTTCGCCAGTTGGTTTAAGCAAAAACCATACAGGAGAATCGGACATGACACAGACAATACAAAAAATTGAAGGAATAACCAAAGAATCCACCCAGGAGATGATCGACAAGGTTTTGGCGGTCTATCCGGAAAAGGGGCGGAAGAAGCGGGCTCCGCACCTGGCTCCCAACGATCAGGAGGGGGGCAGCGCCTGTGTGAAATCCAACAAGAAGACCGTGCCAGGGGTCATGAGCGCCCGCGGCTGTGCCTATGCCGGCGCAAAAGGGGTGGTCTGGGGCCCGATCCGCGACATGGTCCACGTCTCCCATGGCCCGGTCGGCTGCGGCTGGTACTCCTGGGGCACCCGGCGTAACCTGATGTCGGGCACCCTTGGGGTAGACCAGTTCGCCATGCAGTTCACCTCTGATTTCCAGGAGAAGGATATCGTCTACGGCGGCGACAAGAAGCTGAAGCAGCTCCTCGTGGAGACCAAGGAGCTCTTTCCCCTGGCCAAGGGGATTTCGGTCCTCTCCGAGTGCCCCGTCGGACTCATCGGCGATGACATCAACGCAGTGGCGAAACAGAGCGCCAAGGAGCTGGATATCCCGATTATCCCCTGTAACTGCGAGGGGTTCCGCGGAGTTTCCCAGTCCCTGGGGCACCATATCTCCAACGATACCATCCGTGACTACATCATTGAGACCCGGGAGTTCCCCGAGCCGGTGGGCCCCTACGACATCGCCCTCATCGGCGAATACAACATCGGCGGCGATGCCTGGTCCACGAAACCGCTGCTGGAGGAGTGCGGCTTCAACGTCAAGTCTGTATGGACCGGTGACGGCGAGCTGGAGAAGATCGCCGCGACTCACCAGGTGAAGCTCAACGTCATTCACTGCTACCGCTCCATGAACTACATGTGCAAGGTCATGGAGGAGAAATACGGCATCCCCTGGATCGAGCTGAACTTTTTCGGCCCCACCAAGATCAGGCAGAGCCTCCGCAAATTGGCCGAGCTGTTCGACGATACCATCAAGGAGAAGGTGGAAGCGGTAATCGCCAAATACGACCCGCAGATGCAGGCGGTGATAGAGGAGTACCGGCCCCGCCTGGATGGGAAGAAGGTCATGCTGTACGTCGGCGGACTGCGCCCCCGGCATACCATCGGGGCCTACGAAGATCTTGGTATGGTCTGCGTCGGCAGCGGCTATGAATTTGCCCATACCGATGACTATGACCGTACCGCGCCGGAAATGCCCGATGCCACGGTTGTCTACGACGATGCCTCCGAGTTGGAGCTTGAGGAGTTCGCTAAAGAGCTGAAGCCCGACCTGGTTGCCTCCGGCATCAAGGAGAAGTATGTCTTCCAGAAGATGGGGCTTCCGTTCCGCCAGATGCACAGCTGGGACTATTCGGGGCCGTACCACGGGTACAAGGGGTTTCCGATCTTTGCCAGGGATATCGATATGGCAATCAATAGCCCCACATGGGAACTGGTGAAAAGTCCGTTTTAGACGGCGCCCACTTTTGGGCCATCTCGGCGTTTCCTTCGTCATCGCTTGTGCGGAGTAGCGCTGCTACGCCTCCGCGCTCTTCCTTGGAAGCCGCCGACCTGGCCTCAAAATCGGACCCCGATAAGTAGAACCAATAATCAATCGTCCGTGAACGGATGAGTTCCGGTCGAAAGGAGACATATCATGGCTAACAACCTAGGCCTTGCAGTAAAGCCCGTTACCGAGATCCCCGCTGGGGAGATCGAGCGGGTCAAGGAATGGATCAATACCGAAGAGTACAAAGAACTTAACTTCAAGCGCGAGGCGCTGGTGATTGCGCCTCCCCACGCCTGTCAGCCCCTGGGGGCCGAACTGGCGGCCCATGCCTTCGAAGGGAGTCTCCCCTTCGTACACGGTTCCCAAGGGTGCGCATCCTACTATCGCTCGACCCTTAACCGTCATTTCCGGGAGCCCGCCCCGGCCGTCTCCGATTCCATGACCGAGGACGGTGCCGTGTTCGGTGGCCAGAACAACCTCCACGAGGGGCTGGAGAATGCCATTGCCCTCTACAAGCCGAAGATGGTCTCCATCTTCACTTCCTGCATGCCGGAGATCATCGGGGACGACCTGAGCGCATTCATCAAGAATGCCCGCAATAAGGGGATCGTTCCGGCCGATATGCCGGTTGCCTATGCCAATACGCCCAGTTTCAACGGCTCCCATGTCCACGGCTACGACGCCATGTTCCTTTCCATCCTCCAGGCCCTGACCGACGGCAGGAAAGTGGAGGGGCGCTGCACCGGCAAGATCAACCTGGTTCCCGGCTTTGATGCCAACACGGGAAATTTCCGGGAGTACAAGCGGATCTTCGACGCCTTCGGCGTGCCGTACACCATCCTCGGCGATATCTCGGATGTCTTCGACTCGCCCCTGGACGGTACGTACCGGTTGTATGCCGGCGGCACCAAGCTGGATGATGCGGCCGACTCCATCAACGGCAAGGCCACCATCAACCTCGGTCCCTTTACCTCCGCCAAAACCTATGCTTGGCTCAAGGACAATTACGCGGGCAAGCACGCGTCACTTCCCATGCCGCTGGGGGTCGCCAAAACCGACGCCTTCCTGATGAAAATCTCGGAACTGAGCGGCAAGCCGGTTCCCGAGAGCCTCAAGGCCGAACGGGGGCGTGCCGTGGATGCCATGACCGACGCCCACCAGTACATCCACGGGAAGAAATTCGCTCTCTATGGCGACCCGGACCAACTCATCGGCTATGTCTCGTTTCTCCTGGAGATGGGGGCGATCCCTTATTACATCCTTTGCAGCAAGGGGAGTAAGAAGGTGGAGAAGGAGATCCAGGCGCTTCTCGACTCCTCTGCCTACGGCAAGCAGGGGAAAATTTACATGGGCAAGGATCTCTGGCATATGCGGAGCCTCATCATGACCGGCCCCGTGGATGCCATAATCGGCGATACCCATGGCAAGTTCATTGCCCGTGACGCCAATATCCCCCTCTTCCGCTTCGGCTTCCCCATCTTTGACCGGGTGAACCTGCACCGTTACCCGATCATCGGCTATCAGGGGGTCATCAACATGGTATCGGCCATCTGCAACAAGTTTATCGAAGTGGTGGACGAAACCTGTGAAGATCGCTTCTTCGAGATGATGCGGTAAAAGCAGGGGAAAGACTGATAAACAGTAAATGCTTGGGTTTTACTGCGAAATTTGAGTTGAAAAGGCCCGTCGGAGTTCTCTGGCGGGTTTTTTCTTCAGAGGGGGCACCCATGAACCTTGCAGAACATGGCAAAACCGTCAGGGTCCACTACATCGGAACCCTGGATACCGGCCGGATTTTTGACAGTACTGAGGGGGGCGCCCCCTATGAGTTCACCATCGGCAGCGGGCAGGTTTTCCCTGCCTTGGAACAGGCTGTTATCGGCATGGCGGCCGGCGAGGTTAAGAACATTCTTATCCCTGCCGGAGAGGCTTTCGGGGAATGGCGGAAGGAAAACATCCTCACGCTCGAACGGAATCGGTTTTCCCGCGACCGGGAGTTGCGGGTGGGGCAGAAACTCAACATCAGCTTTGCCGGCGGGCAGGCTCTGGTGATGGTTGTGATTGAGGCCGGTGAGGACATGGTGACCCTTGATGGCAATCATCCGCTGGCAGGTCGTGATCTTACGTTTGCGCTTAAACTGGAAGGGGTTAAATAGTGGTATAGTTTGCCTGAAGGGGTTGTAATGTCGGCGCAGGATGGCATTATTATTGCTGCTTAATCAGGGCCGCCGCAGTGCTCTTTGGAGGTTTAAATGAACTCTCCGTTGCTGCAGAAATTCTTGATGGGCTTTGCAATCATTGTGCGATGTACTGCGTCACGTTGCCGTGCGCTGCTGCTGATTTCATCGGTGCTGCTGGTTGTCTCCTGCGACAGTAACCGGTCGCAGGTCGACATGGATGACGTGGTGCCTGAAGTTGGGGGAAGCCAGGTGAAAAATGGCCTTCCACCGTTGCATATAGCTGTGGCCGCCATGATTTCGCCTGAGACCACCCGGCAGTACTACGAGGAGTTGTTGCGGCTGGTGGCAGACCGGATGGAAAGGCGGGCCGTCTTCTGGCAGCGACGGACGTATGCGGAAGTAAACGATCTGGTCATGAACCGGCAGGTCGATGCCGCCTTTGTCTGCGCCGGGCCCTATGTCAAGGGGCACGAGAAGTTCGGGATGGAGCTTCTGGCCGTGCCGGTCGTGCATGGCGTCAAAGTCTACTATTCCTACATCATCGCCAACCGCAACAGCAGTTATGCCTCGTTGCACGATTTGCGGGGCAAAAAATTTGCCTTCACCGATCCGGATTCAAATACCGGCTGCCTGGTGCCGACATACATGTTGGCAAAGCAGGGCGAGACGCCGAAGTCCTTCTTCCGGGAATATTTTTTCAGCAACAGCCACGACAACTCCATCAAGGCGGTTGCGGACGGGCAGGCTGATGCCGCCGCCGTAGATTCCCTGATATGGGAATTCATGAACACCATTGATCCTACCCTCACTTCCCACACCAAGATTGTCGAGAAATCCTCCCCATACGGCATGCCTCCCATCGTCGTTCATCCGGCCATGGATGCGGCTGTCAAAAAAAGGCTGCAACAGATATTCCTTACCCTTCATGAACAGAAAGACTCGGCGGCGTTGCTTGCCAAACTCCAGATCGACCGGTTTGCCGAGGGCGATGACAAGGCCTATGACACTGTTCGTGAAATGGGGCGCTGGCTCGAAAAGAAGAAAGGATACTAGGCAGTATTCATGCACTTGCAAAGGATTATCTTCATAAGGACCACTGGGCTCCTGACGGCTATGATCCTGCTCATAAGCGGGTTCTTCATGGTTTTTGCCCTGGAGCGCCATCGCCGGCTTACCTTGCACACGTGGGAGACAAGGTCGGAGGTGCTTGCGGGGGTGATGCAGCGGCTAATCCTTTGGGATGACCGGGTAGCCGTCAAGGCGCAGCTCGATGGTGAACTTAAAATGAGCACGGTCCTCCACTATGCGTTCATAGCGAAGCAACATCAGCCGTATGTTTCAACCTTTCGCAAGGGGGTACCGGTGGCGTTGCTGGAGAGGGTGCCGTCCACTGAGTTGCCGTCAGTATGGGAATTTAAGACTTCCGATGGGGAGGTTCTCTACGATATCGCTAAACGCCTGGATGAATCGGGGACCGTCCTGCACCTTGGGCTGAAGCGCCGCGCAGTCGACGGGAAAATAGCCTCGCTGCTCCTCTCTATCGGCATTGTCGGGGGTGGGACAATCGTTGCGGGGCTCGGTTTGTCCTATGTGCTGGCGCGCCGGACCACCAGGGAGGTTGACAGTCTTGTCAATGCCCTCCGTGATTATGGTGAACTGAGCGACATGAGCGAGCACGCCATCAATCCCGAAAGCTCCGAGGTGGCGGAGCTCATCGGCACCTTCAAGGCGCTGTCGGTCGAAAGGCGGCAAGCGGCGCTGGACCTGCAGCAGCTCAACTCCAAGCTTGAGCAGCGTGTGGAGGAACGGACCGAACAGCTCGCCATTGCCAACAAAGAACTAGATGCCTTTGCCTATTCGGTTTCCCATGACCTGCGGGCACCGCTTCGGGGGATCGACGGTTTCAGCCTGGCCTTGATGGAAGAATTTGGTGATAAGCTGAACGATCAGGGGAAAGATTATCTCAACCGGATCAGGAATGGTTGTCTCCGGATGGGGAAATTGATAGACGAGATACTGCACCTTTCCCGCATAACCCGGTGCGAGATTTGCTGCAAGCCGGTCAATCTGAGCGAACTGGCACGGCAGATTGCAGAAGAGCATGAACAGTTGGAGCCGCAGAGATCAGTTGAATTTACCATAGATGACGTTCCCCCGGTTCTGGCGGATCCGACCTTGATGCAGTCGGTCATGGAAAATTTGATCGGCAATGCCTGGAAATATTCCCGGAACAATGCCGTGGCCCGGATAGAATTCGGGAAGCTGGCCACCGAGCAGGGATTGGCGTTCTTTGTCAAGGACAACGGAGCCGGTTACAATATGGAGTATGCCGATAAGCTGTTTTTGCCTTTCCAGCGGCTGCACCGGGCTGATGAGTTCGAAGGGACCGGAATCGGTCTTGCGTCGGTGCAGCGGATTATCCTGCGCCACGGAGGCCGGATATGGGCGGAAGGGGAAGAGGGTAAGGGAGCGGTATTTTATTTCACGCTGGGAGGGCCGGCTATTGAAAGAGAAAAGGATTTTGCTGGTTGAGGATAACCCTGACGATGAGGCTCTGACGATCCGGGCACTCAAGGCGAACAATCTGCTAAACGAGATTGTTGTCGCCCGCGATGGTGCCGAAGCGATAGATTTTCTGTTCGGCACCGGTGCTTATGCCGGGCGTGACACGACAAATCAACCGGAACTGGTCCTGCTGGATCTCAACCTCCCCAAGCTCAGCGGCCTTGAGGTGCTGAAAAAGATTCGTTCCGATGAGCGGACCCGGTTGCTGCCGGTGGTCGTGCTTACCACGTCCGATGAGGATCGGGACCGGGTGGAAAGCTACCGGCTGGGAGCAAACAGTTACGTTGGAAAACCGGTAAAATTTGAAGATTTCAGCAAATCCGTGCGGCAATTGGGACTGTACTGGCTGGCCCTGAACATGGGACCGCCGCATTGATGAATTTGGGCCTTTGTTCGTAATGCATTCGGCAGGCGGGGAGCCGGTCAGCTTTCCGGCAGAGTGAAGTAAAACGTAGCTCCTTCGCCGATGCGCCCTTCCGCCCAGACCTCTCCCCCGTGGCGTTCGATGATTCTTTTGACCGTGGCCAGACCGATGCCGGTTCCCTCGAATTCGCTGCCGTGCAGCCGCTGGAAATGGCCGAACAGTTTGTCCTTGAACGTCATGTCGAAGCCAACACCATTATCCCTGACAAAAAAGGCATCTTGGCCGCCAACAACCGTTTTGCCGAATTCAATCCGGGCATTGGGCTGTTTGGCGGTGTACTTCCAGGCATTGCCCAGCAGATTCTGCAGGAGTTGCCGCAGCAGGGTCGCGTCACCTTTGGCCTCCAGGCCTCCGGCGATAATCCATTCCACGCCTCGCCGTTGTTCCGTTTCCCGCAGTGATGCGGCAGTCATAGCCGCCAACTCGCTGAGGTGAACGGTGGCGGTGTTCAGTTCGACCCGGCTGACCCGCGACAGCTCCAGAAGGTCGTCGATAAGCTGGCCCAGCTGTTTGCTCGCCGCAGCGATGCGGTCGAGGTACCGGTGTGCTTCCGGGGGGATCCGGTCCCCGAACTCTTCGGTCACAATGGTGCTGTAACTGTTGATGTGGCGAAGCGGTGCGCGCAGGTCGTGGGAGACTGCGTAGCTGAAGGATTCGAGCTCTTTCATGGCCGTTTCCAGTCGGGCGGTCCGGTTGGCAACACGCTGGTCGAGTTCTTCGTTCAGCTTGCGGATTGCCTCTTCAGCCTGCTTCTGCTCGGTGATGTCCTGGCAGGCGCTGAACAGGAAAAGTTCGCCGGGGGGGTCGCCGGCTTCGCAGCGGGATGTCTGGCGTATCCAGTGAACCGAGCCGTCTTTGGCGAAGATGCGGTACTCTTCGGTGCTGGTGTGGCCCGGGGTGATGGAGAGCAGTGTCGTGCCCAACTTCTCCTGGTCGTCGGGGTGGACCAGATGCATCCAGCAGCCCCATTCGAACAGGCTCTGCTCCGAATAGCCGGTGATCGACTCGAATGCGCCACCCAGCCATCGGACCCGGTAGGGGGCATCTCCTGTGCGGGAGCAGAAATTGAGATAATCGGACGTTAGCGAAGAAAAAAGCCGGTAGCGCTCTTTGCTTTCCTTCATCTGTTCCTGGGCGGTTACCAGGTCGGTTATGTCGTTCATGACGCAGATGGTCCGGCCGGTACCCGCTGACTTGACCTCAACCTGCCGTTGGCAGCCGTCCTTGGTGGTGATGGTGACGCGGCGCGGGGATGAAAAACCAGCAACTCTGTCAGCTTTACAGTACCCGCTAACTTTCTCGTGGTCCGGGCCGTAGAGTTTGCGGAACCAGTCGTCCATGGACTGAATCTCGCTTCTCCCATAACCGGTTAGCCGCTCTGCCGCACTGTTAAAGAAAAAATTATCGCCTTCTATGTACAGGGCAGCGACCGGCAGGGTCTCGACCAGTGCCACGAGAGTTTCCCTGCTAAGGTGTGAGATGTCGTGCTGCATGTTTTCCATGGGGCGGATACCTTGAATCAGGTCGGATATCGCAAACTCCGCAAAATCCAGGCCTGTGGGCTCTCTGATTAAGGACTCCTTCCCCCGTAGGGGAAGGGCCCTTTTCCTTCAACTTTTTCTGCGCTGCTACCAGTTTTCGCCCAGAAGCTCGAAGTGGGCCTTGGGATGGGCGCATGCGGGGCACTGGTCCGGGGCGCCGGTGGCTGTGTGGAGGTAGCCGCAGTTGCGGCAGCGCCACACTACTTCATTTGGGCGGGTGAAAACCTGGCCTGCTTCAATGTTGGCCAGGAGGTCTCGGTAACGCTTCTCATGCTGCTTTTCCGCCACGGAAATGGCCTGCCAGACCGCCGCGATGGCGGCAAAACCCTCTTCCTTGGCTACCTGGGCGAAGGCCGGATAAAGGTCGGAATGCTCTTCGTGTTCCCCTGTGGCGGCGGCCAGGAGATTTTCGGCCGTGGTGCCGATTTTGCCGGCCGGGAAGCAGGCATGTATCTCCGTATCTCCCCCCTCAAGAAACTTGAAGAAGCGCTTGGCGTGTTCCTTCTCCTGGTTGGCGGTCTCTTCGAAGATATCGGCGATCTGTACGTATCCCTCTTTTTTAGCCGCGGCGGCAAAGTAGGTGTAGCGGTTGCGGGCCTGGCTCTCGCCGGCAAAGGATTTCAGGAGGTTTTGCTCGGTTCTGGTCCCCTTGATACTGCTCATCAGACGGTCTCCTTTGGTAGGTTATATGTTGTACGGCTTCAGCGTTAGTCAATAAGGGTGAAGCGTTCCTTCGGCACCCCGCAGACGGGGCACTTGTCCGGCGCATTGTCGTATACGGTGTTGCCGCAGATTTCGCAGACATACACCGGGCGTGCTGTCAGATCGCCGCCGCTTTTTACCGCAGAAAGGGCCTTCTGGTAGAGGTCGTGATGGATCTCCTCCACGGCCAGGGCATTGCGGAAGGAGATTTCCGCCATGCGGTCCCCCTCCTTTTTTGCCTCTTCCAGAAACGGGGGGTACATGGTCTGGAATTCGAAACCTTCTCCTTCGATGGCGGATTCCAGGTTCTCCGTGGTTTTCTTTATTCCCCCCATGGCGCGCAGGTGGGCATGGGCATGGATGGTCTCAGCATGGGCTGCCGCCCGGAAAAGCCTGGCAACCTGCGGGAATCCGTCAACTTCTGCCTGTTTGGCGAATGCCAGATATTTTCGGTTTGCCTGGCTCTCACCGGCAAAGGCTTCCGCAAGATTCTCTTTTGTGGACATGTTTAAACCTCCTGTTTGATGGGCCGCAGGCTAGTGCGACCATTGCAGATTATTAACTTATTTTTTAGCGCTGTTTTCCAGTTTTTCAAGGCAGTTGCCGCAGACTCCATAGACTACGACGTTTCTTGTGGTAATCCGCCCCCACGATTCTATTCCATCGGGAAGAGGAATCTCGTCAACGGTATTCCATTGAAAATCCGATATTTTCTTGCACTCGCTGCACATGAGATGGTGATGCCTGATCCCCGTTGCTTCGAATCGTGACGGGCCTTCAACAGTATCGATTCTGCTGATTAGCCCATATCGGGCGAGGGTCGAGAGAGTTCTGTAGACCGTATCCAGGGAAATGGTCGGGATATTTCGCCGCAGGCGCTGATGGATGGTTTCCGCCGAGGGGTGGTCAACCGCTGAGGCAAGTTCCCGGTAGACCTCCAGTCGCTGATGGGTAATCCGGAGGCCTTCATCGCGACAGGACTGTTCAAAGGCTGCAAGCTGTTTCTCGTCTGGTGACAAAATCTCTCGCACGAATAACGTTCGGTAGTTTTTTGACAAAAATTAGTAGATAGGAAAAATACCTAATAACGGGCGGAGCGTCAAGTCATCTCCTGAAATCGGCACCTGGTTCGGCAATCCCCGGTGTTTTGGGGCCGGCAATTGAGAAGGGCCGGAACAATCCTGCTCCGGCCCTTCTTTTGCTGCACAAATGTTTAATAGCTTCCGGCTAGAGTCCCCGCATGCCTCCCCAGCTGTGCGGGTCGTTGCCGTGGCAGTCCTGGCAATATACGGTCTGACCGTCCAGTCCCTTGGCGATGGTTGCTTTCACTTTTGTGTCGGTGCTGGTGTGGCATAGGTAGCATGCCGCCACTGTTACGGTTGCTGCATAGCGCCCCGCGTGGATTTCGCCGATGTTGTCGCCATGGCAGCGGCTGCACGTGACGATGGTATGTTTTACCTGGTCGTGCATGGCCGATGTATGGCATTGCTGGCAATCGCGAACCACCTGGACCGTGAACTCGCTGTTGTAGTTTTCTATCTTGTGGCAATCGAGGCATTGCTTGCCATTTACGGCAATCAGGTTGTGGTGCCGCGCAACATTATTCGGAGCGGTATGGCACGTGGTGCAGTCGGCGAACGTCAGGTTCAGGTTCAAGGGGGCTTCCGGTGCCCTGTAGCCTGTACCCCCCACTGCGCCGGCAAAGTCTGTGCCGATGGCCATGACGAAGATAATCGCCGCAGCCTTAGAGAGAAATGTCATGATCGTTGGTTTTCCCATGATGTCACCCATATAAAATACGGACCGTAATAATTTCGACAAGCGGTGTCTTTCGTTGGAGCATTGTAATGTTTTAATGTTTGACGGGCAATGAAAAAGATAATGCTTTCTCAAACTGGTTTTTCTCGCTTCAGTTTTCACGCGGGGCTTCGACACGGCGCGATGGTTGTTTCCGTTCATTGTTGCCCAATAATTGGGCAGCAGTGGGCCTGTGGCGGCGCTGAAAACTCGCAATAGATTTAAAAATCAGCTAGATAGAGGCGTTGTTAAGGTTTGGCACGTCAAGTGCTTTATAGACAGGCGGAACCATCAGGTACTTCACATTCATAATCAAATTGGCAAAGGCGCCAACCATCCGTTACCGGTGGGGCGCCTTTTTCCGTTTCGAGGGACACTATGGCAAAGCCTGACTACTACGACGCAACCGATTGCGAAACCCATGAAAAAGGTGCTCCCAAGTTCTGCAAAAAGTCGGAACCGGGGGAGGGGGCCGAGCGCTCCTGCGCCTACGACGGCGCCCGGGTGGTGCTGATGCCGATCACCGACGCGATTCACCTGGTGCACGGCCCGATTGCCTGTGCCGGCAACTCCTGGGATAACCGGGGAGCCCGCTCGTCGGGGTCACAGCTTTACCGCCGGGGGTTCACCACCGAGATGCTGGAGA
>MTLE01000291.1_pt1 | contig 38110 bp, 31 predicted proteins | sample 1982461 | NCBI WGS metagenome assembly MTLE01 (sample SAMN05712605, study PRJNA340218) | biofilm metagenome | isolation source: sample SPL anode biofilm adapted to -200 mV | place: USA | collected 2012-02-03
CATGAGAAACCCATATTAACTCACTGACTTTGTATCCTGCTGATTCAGCCTTCTTTAAAAACTCCTCTCGGATCTCTTCCGGAATTGTCTTTTGCCTTGAGAGAATCCAGAGATATTTCAGGTTTTTCCCGGCAATCAGGGCATACTGGTAATCCTTGTCAAGAGCAATGACATTGTATCCTGAGTAGAATGGTCCGAAAAAGGATACCTTAAGCATAGCCTTGTTGTTCCCGTATACAAACTTTGCTTTTCCTACAGCCTCTTTCCACTCCTTTTTAGTATAGTTGTAGCCAGTGTTGGTCACTTTGATGGATCCATCATTATTGATGCTGTAATTGGCCTTTGTGTTGTCAAGCCCTCTTTCGAAACGGAAATCCATACGGGCTATCTCATACCAAACTCCCAGATATCTTGTCTGGTCAAATGGTTCTACGGCTGTCACTCCATCGGGAATTGTGGCACATGATGAGAGGGTTAAAATGCAAAGAGCGCTGACAAAAAAATACTTTTTCATACTTGTAATTTTAAGTTAATCACCTGGTTGCTATAAACTTCCATTTACCGGACCTTACCTTGAACTTAATATGTCCGGTTGTGTTGTCTTTTATTCCTATAACAATCTTATTGTTGGAAAAGTTTCTGTTGCGCCATATAACTTTGCCGTTAGCCCTGATTTCCCTGAAAGTGTAATTGGGAATTCCTATTACGGCCTCTGTGCCCGAAGGAATGGTAACATCAAGTTCAAATTTTCCTTTACCGTTAATAAATGAACTTGCTATCTCTCCTTTAACACTCTGAATTTTTGCTGATGCCCTCTCTATACCAGAAGGTATCGGGGTTATCTTAAAAAGAGTATAACCCGGTTTTATTGGTTCAATGCCACACAGGTACTGTGAAAGTATGGTGAGGGCACAACCGCTCCAGGCATGGTTTACTGTTCCTCCGCCGAACCCTTCAGAACCGATTCCCCACCCCTCAAAAAGAGTTGTGTAGTCAGGGTTGTTCACCATAGGGGAGAACCTTTTTTTCATCCTTTCAAGTGCATAATCGCCGTATCCCATCTGGAACAATGCCTCAAGGATATATTTCTCCATATAAGGACTTGCGTGCTCCTCTCTCTTTAGAACCTCAAGAATGGCGGGATATTTATCCTTATCTGCAAGACCGGAGACAACCGCCAGACCCTGACTTCTGTCATCGGTCTTTCCCTTATATTCAGGGTTTCTGTACTCCTTGCCTGTCCAGAATTGTCTGTTGAAGGATGTTTTAAAACTCCTCATTATTGAGCGATACTCATTTGCGTCATCATATCTGCCTATAGCCTCTGCCATATTTGCACCTCCCTTAAGGGCCAGATAGTAAAGTGCATTGAAGATAAGATGAAGGTCGCGCTCTTCACCCCAATCTCCCCAGGTCCATTCCCCTTTGCGGAAAACCACGGTCCCCTGGGCATTTATCTTCCATACATGGATGTATTTTCTCACCCCTTCGTACAGATCCCTGATTGTCTCTATATCTCCGGTATGCAGGTAGTAGTTCCAGAATCCGTAATAACCGATACTGTTCAGCATCTGGCACGGAAGCTCCCTGTTCCAGTTTGCAGAGGGGATAGGAGAGAAGAGAGTACTGTCTTCCCTTTGCCAGCCTATCAGTTCATACATACCCTTGCGGAAAAGTTTATGACTTTCAGTGCAGAGAGAGTAAAAAGCCTCGCCTCCTTCGTTAACCTCATCTCCCCACCACTGTGCTCGTTCTCTGTCAGGACAGTCCATATATGTATCCCTCATAGTGACATATAGAGTTCTTCGCGATTTCTCCCAGATCTTGTTCAAAAAGCTGTCAGAGCAGGTGAAGCTGCCGGCAAACTCGGTATTGTAACCTGTCTCCCTGTACTTCAAATCAATCACCTTGACCCCTTTCGGAATCCTGTAGTACATCTTGTGCCCGTTAATCCAGCCATAGCTCTCGTACTCCTGTATTCCCTCCTTTGTGACATATTCAGCCCTGTTATTAGGCGTGCTTCCACCGAAGACATTGTCTGTACGGAGATCTATCAGACAACCTGCCGGAGCTTCCACTTTAAGGTACGGCGTTATGTGGATATTTGCAGGAAGGGTACAGATTATTAATGTGTCTTTAGTTGCAACAAATGGTAATGAGGGTTTGGAGACATAATCAATAAGGTCTGAATTTTTCCATTGGGGAATAGGTCTCAGTACCAGTCTGTTCCATGGTTTCATGGGCGGGGAGCCAAGTTCTCTTGCCCTATCCCATCCGGATGTCTTGTAGAGCGAATCCTGCCATTGTCCTATATCTTCCCTTGCATCAAATCTTATATTTGGTTCCGGTAACCTGAAGTTGGGAAAAGGAAGCGAACAGCTCTCATACGCAGGGTGTACATTGCTTCTCCAGTTGTTATCGCTTAAAATTTCGACTCCCGGGGCATCGCACTGGAACAATAGACCGGCTTTACCGCTGCTGTTGTGTGAAAACCCATCCTTCCCGAAATACCAGGTAAGTATCGATATTGAGTTATTCCCCTTTTTCAGGAATGGAGCAATATCAACCTCATCAAAATATGTATCATCGGGATTGGGTCCTCTTTTGAGTCCGCCCTCAAATACTACAAGATTTCCGTTTACCCATAGCCAGTATTTTGTATCAGTAGCAATTCTAGCAACAGCTGATGCAGGAGGGGTGTCTACCTTAAAGTCCCTGCGGAAGCATAGCCATGTGTTTGTTGCGTTTTGTGCTTTTGGATCTGTAATCCATTTGGCCCTCCAATCTTCTGTGGCATTAAGTTTTCCTGAAATAAAGGAAATTGCGAGAAACGCTAAAAAGTACTTGAGATATTTCATCTTATATTTTGATTGTTTATTCTGAGACAAATTTCAACCCGACTATTGATAAAATAAGAGTTGTCAGAAAGAAAAGTCTCCAGAACTCGGCGGGTTCACGAAAGAATAATATACCCACAATGACTGTTCCTACAGCTCCGATGCCGGTCCATACTGCATAGGCTGTTCCTACGGGAAGTGTCTGTACAGCCTTTACTAGTAGAATCATGCTTATTGTAAGAAATATGATAAAACCGATGTACCAATATGCTGCATTCATACCGCTTGCCTCTTTTGCCTTACTCAGACAAAAGGCGAAGCCGGTCTCACAAAATCCGGCCACTATTAAAATTATCCAGTTCATTTTATAGATTCGTAGATCTTTCTCCAGATCAATTCGTTATTCATCAATTCCCGTATTTTGCTGTCTGCCAGACGGAAACCCAGTTCTCCAGGCTCGTGCTGGATGTGTACAATCAGCATCCTTGCCTCTTTTGAATTACATAGTATTCTATCTAGGGCAGGATTGACCTTAACCAATGTGTCTGCATATTTATTGTCATTTATTCTGACAAGCCCCGATACGCTTATTTTCTGATCTATTGCTGAAAGGGAATAATATGCAGGAAGCTTCCTTTCATTTTCAGGCATTTTGTCAAGCTCTTTTTTTAAAAGAGCCGGGTAATAATTATCGTCATTACTAACCATCCCCTTTGCTTCCTTTTTCATCATTTCCATCCCTTTTTTTAACTCTTCGGCTGCCGCCTTGTCCACTTCAAGAAGTTGCCTGTATGCTTTTTCAATCTCTTCAATGCTATTGGAAATTCTCGAATCTGTCAATTTCTCGGATTCGGGATAATCCTTTTCCGCCTTCGCAATCAATGCCCGAAGGTATTCCTCTCTGGTAGCCTGAACAAAAATCGGAATACTTAGTTTGGTAATAACAAATGTATCGTAATTATTTATACTGAATCTGGGGAACCCATAAAAATAACCGCTTTCTGAAGGTTTTATGAATATGCCTTCTACTAAAGGCATACCACATATTTCTGCAGGATTGTTTATTGAAAGCAGAATGGACGTAGAAGAGTGTGTGGTACGCTTCTCCTCTCTTTTTATGTATGCAGCAAAAATAATTTCGAAAGAGGAGTTGATACCTGAAAAAACAACTTCAAATCCCTTCGGCGGTGAAATTCCTTTCCATGTTGATATTATCGAACTAAACCTTTCAATTTCAGTTTCCCATGGTCCTGATAATTTATACTTAACTTCACCACGGCTATATGGCATAAATTGGAACCCGTCAACCATTACCTCTTCATCAGAGTATTGTTCCTGACAATATGACGAAACGGATAATGCCAGCAAAATAATAAAAGTAAAAACTCTTCTGCACATTTGGTCGATTATTTGATTGATAATATGCGAATTTAATCTATTTCCAGCCATAATGCAAAGAGAGTCCATTTAAAGAGATCTAGTCATAATTCTCAAGGAACTCTCTTGTTGTTTCAATGTACTCTTTTGGGTTTTCCAAATGGTGGGAGTGTGAGCACCCTTTCATTATGTGAAGCTTTGAGCCCGGAATTCTTGATTGAAAATATCTTACACTTTCCGGAGTCGCTTCGTCAAACTCTCCGCAAGTTAAAAGCACTGGTACCTTTATTTTGTGGAGCTCACCGGTAAGATCGGCACTCTTCAATGTGCCGGTGGCTGTGAACTCGCTCGGTCCCCACATATATAGATAGATGTTGAGAGCCATTTTGCCGTTAGTACGGTTAAGAGGTTCCGGCAGAGGATCCATACGGCACAGATGTATTTTTAGTACTCCTGAACGGCGTCCTGATACTCTTGTGAAGAATAGTCACAGCTCTGCTCGCATTGCTTTATAGTATTCTGAATGGTTTCAGGCAGGAGAGTTACCAGCCTGTTCTGATCCTCAATCCATCTAGGAGAACTGAGAAGCGGTCCTGACAAGGTAAGGCTGAGTAATCCTTCAGGATTTTCTCTCAGAAGATATTCTGTGGCAAGCATTGCCCCCCATGATTGTCCGAGAAGGTGAAATTTATCGAGTTTCAAAGCCTCTCTCAATAATTTTATCTCCTCAACAAATCTTTCAACTTTCCATAGGAGAGTGTCTGTCGGATGGTCTGAATTGCCGCAACCAAGCTGATCGTAAAAAATAACAGGTCTATCCTCTGCCAGTGCCTCAAGTGGCTCGAGGTAGTCATGGGGCGCTCCGGGACCACCGTGAACAACGAGGAGGGGTGCCCCTTTCTTATCTGCACCAACAATTTTGTACCAGATTTTACCGCCGGTTACCTCTACACTACCTTCGGTAACCTCTTTCTTAACCTTATCCCCATTAGAATTGCAGGATGTCAGGAGGGTTGAAATCATCATAAATAATATAAATTTGCTCATAAAGGGAACATCTTAATTCCTTTATACAAAATTAAAAAGCTTTTATTGACTTTCAATCTCTGCTTAAATGTTTATTTATGTTAAAATTGAGTGGTTTGTTCAATAATTCTATTTAATTTTAGTCACTTTTTTATTACCCGCATTATGTTCAACATTACAACTTCGAGCACTGAGTCTCTGGTAACTCTTGTTCCTGAGGGCCGTCTGGACACAATTAACAGTAAAAACCTGGAATCGACTCTTATGTCGTTTCTTGAAAGTCAGAATTACATCATTATTAACTTTTCCAAATGCACCTATTTGGCAAGTAGCGGAATCCGTCTTTTGATCATGGCTACAAAAAGTCTTACCTCTAAAGGTGGCGGACTTTTTTTGTCGGATCTTTCACCTGAGGTGTATATGGTGCTTGAGATGGCCGGTCTTATTCCTGTGCTGCAGATAGCTAAAAGTGAGGATGTAGCAAGAAAGAGGATAGCACTGATGAGTGAAGAGAAGATAAAAAGCCACGAATTACAATTCGGTGGTGCAACTTATCTCGTTGAATGTCTTGCTGACTCAGGCCTGCGATCATTTATGTGGTATGATCCTGACATAGTCGGATATGATGAGCTGGTAATAGCATCAGGAGTAGGCTCTCCTGCAGAATCAACAGATGACACATCTGATGACAGGGGTATTTTTGTCTTGATTGGGAATTGCTGCGGATTTATTCCCTTTAACACAACTATTCCTGCTGATTTCAGAGTAGTGAGTGAACCATCTAAGGGGGCTCTGTATATTGACCGTGCCTTCTCTTTCAAGGAAGAGGCAACTTATCGGGTAAGGCTGATTTCTCCTGAAAATGTGGCAATGACAAATATAAAGGAGGCATTGATGCATATTGCCGAGAAAGCCTCCCCGGACAGTCTCAGGGCTGTCGCAATAGCGGACTTCAATCAGGCTGCGCCCTCTTTAACCTTGATATTCAAAACAGAGAATGCCGCAAACGGGATATTCCCGACAACAATTTATGGTGCCAGATTTTCTTTGGTGAACATCTACAAACCGGAGAATGAAGGCTCCTTCCTCTCATTTGCCTACCGCAATCTCACTATTGATAATATTGTATCTGTCACCCCTACAGATGTTGCCCCTGTTCTCAAAAACCCATTAATGTGGATATTCTGCTCTGAAGGATGGATCTCTCCGGATAAAGAAAGAGTAAAGGTGGAGTGTTCTGAAGGTCTGGAAATGCAGCCTTATAAAAGATATCTCTCTAGAAAGCTATATGATGATTCAGCCAGAATAGTTGTAAAAATGCTTCATGGTGCTTACTCAGCCGAGACTTTTCAAGTGGATTCATATGACAGGGAGGGTCGCAGGATGAGGCCTACTGTGTTGAAAATAGCCGGCAGGGATATTATTTCCCGTGAGGCAGAGCGATGTACCAATTACTCCCTTCCGTACATTATGAACAATAGTGCTATGGTGCTGGGAACAGTTAATTTCTGTGATAAAGGAGCTCTCAGGTATAACTTTGTAGGAATCGGAGGAGAGGGTACTAAACTGGAGTGGTTGACGCACTATTTCAATACAATGCAGGTTGAACAGCTTGAAATGTTGTTTGATAAGATATTTTTAAAAATTCTCAATCCTTGGTATGGACAACCGGTTAAAAAAGAGATACAGCAATATAGAGAGCACGATCCAAGGATCACATTCTTCCCAAATCTGTGTGAAGTGGCGGAGAAGGAGCTGGACATATCTTCCGACGATAAATATATTGTTCTTGACGGAATTGATATTGAGCAAATTAATCCGTACTGGTTTTTAAAGTATGAGTATAAGAGGAGGGAAGAGAAAACTGTTGACTACAATGTATCTGTGTGTCACGGAGATCTCAATATGCAGAATATTTTGCTGGACAAGGATATGAATGTTTATCTCATTGACTTCTCCGAAACAAGGCCCAGAGCCGTAGTTTCCGACTTTGCAAGATTGGAGGCTATTTTTATGATAGAGAGTGCGTTGTTGGATACGCCCAAAAATATTAAGAAAACTATTGACCTCGTTTCAGCCTTCTATGATCATAATGTAATAGATAAAAAGCCTTCTTTTATATGGAAAGGAGAGGTTCCTGAAATAGTCAGGCGCAATGTGGGCCTCTCATACAAAATGAGAGAATATGCAAACCATTCACTCTCGGAAGACAAGTCCATTGTCCAATATTACATTGCAATGCTTGAATGGACCTTGCCGATAGTCTGTTACGGCAGTGTAGACCTTATACACAAAAAACTTTCTGCGTTTATAGCAGGCAAGCTTTGTGAAAAGCTACTTGAACTTGATTAGTCATGTTTCATGAGAGTGACTTGTCAACCCCATAAATTGCATGTAGCTCAGTAGTATTGAAAATAGGTACCCTTACATCATTTTGATTTATAAGCAGAGGTATTTCGGTACATCCAAGGATCACTCCCTCAGCTCCCGTATCTGCCATTTTATTTATTATCCTTAAATATTGTTCTCTGGAAGATTCTTTAACCACACCAAAGCAAAGCTCTTCAAATATGATATTATGTATTGTTTCCCGATCACTTTGTTCCGGAATTATCACATTAATGCCGAATTTATTAAACAAAGCCTCTTTGTAGAAATTCTCCTCCATTGTGAAACGTGTTCCCAGCAATCCTACATTTCTTATATCTCTTTTCACAATCTCCCGCGCAGCTGCATCTACTATGTGAATAAGTGGCATACCTGCTGATTTCTCTATATTATCTGCTATTTTGTGAAGAGTATTAGTGCAGATTAAAATAAAATCGGCACCGCCCTTTTTCAGGTCGAGGGCAGCGTGTGTAATTATATCCCTGATATCCTCCCATTTACCCAAACGTTGCAACTCCTCAATTTCAGCAAAATCTACGGAGTATATCAAACATTTGGCGGAGTGATATCCTCCAAGTCTTTTATTTATCTCTTGATTTATTATCCGATAATACTCGAGTGTCGATTCCCAGCTCACACCACCTATCAGTCCAATTGTCTTCATGGTATTTTTTTATAAAGTTATTGAAAATGATCAATAAAAAAAGGTATCAGGTTTAGACCGATACCTTTCAGATACTTACATTTTGTGGTTATCTTTTCTTGTTGTATTGCTCATAAAAATACTCATGTCTGACAGAATCAATCTCCTTGTATAACTTGTCAAGTTTCTTCATATACTGATAATACCGTATCATAGATGAATCATTGACAAAGAAATCATTAAAGAACAAGGAGCGTGAAGAAGGGAAAAAAGCGTCAAAACGTTGTTCGAACTCCTTTAAGAATGAATCCTTTGCCAGAGAGTCAGTACCTGTAAAAACATAAGTATAAGTAGAGTCATACCTTATCAGATTGCCGTTCTTGTCATACTCTTTGTTAACCTTGATGTTTGCCTTAGGTTGTGTAGAAGCAGCCGGAAGGCCATTTCTGTCGGTCTGGCCGAAAACGCCGGCTGTGACAATCATAAAACAGAAAAGTGATATAACAGGCTTATTCATAGCGCAAGACTTTTATTGAATCTCAATTTGTCTCATTGGTCTTGGCTTAGCCTCCTCCTTCTTTGGAATAGAGACTTTAAGCACACCGTTCTCGTACTTTGCTGAGATTTTATCACTTTCAGCAGTGTCGGGGAGAGTGAAAGACCTGCAGAAAGACTGATAGCTGAACTCCCTCCTGGTATACCTCTGACCCTCTTTGGTCTCGTTCTCCAGTTTCTTCTCAGATGATATTGTCAGGATGTTGTTGTTGAGTTCAATCTTGAAGTCGGCCTTTTCAAGGCTTGGCGCAGCCATCTCCACTTCGAACCCGTTCTCATCTTCGAGTATATTTACCGAAGGTAGTGTTGTATTTGTTAGTGAGAAATTCCTGTTCGACCAGTCAAACAAATCGTTGTCAAAAAAGCGGTCGAACAAACTAGGATACTGATTTGAAAATTTAACTAGTGACATAATTCTATCCTCCATGTTTTAGTTAGACATTATTTACACAAGATTAATTTCAAAATCAGTGCCAAACGGATATTTTTAAAACAGAAATGTTTGAAGTCCAGATACATAGTCTGAATTGTGATAAAAAAAACAGAGTGCCAAAATGACACTCTATCAATTTTCTTTGTCAGTAGAGAGGTGTAATGCCTTGATAATTACTGGCTATTGCTTTTGGTATCTTTCAGGATGACATCATGTGCGCCACCTTCAATAATGCTTGTAGAAGAGACCATTGTTATCTTGGCAATTCTCTTGAGCTCCTCTATACTTAATGCACCGCAACTGCACATTGTAGACTTGATTTTACCGAGAGTTATGTCAAGGTTGTCTCTGAGCTTGCCGGCATATGGTACATAACTGTCCACGCCCTCTTCAAACTTGAGAGAATCTACGCCACCCATATCATATCGCTGCCAGTTCCTTGCCCTGTTTGAACCTTCTCCCCAATACTCCTTTACATATGTTCCGCCAACCATCAGCTTCTTTGTAGGGCTTTCGTCAAACCTTGCAAAATATCTTCCCATCATAATAAAATCGGCACCCATGGCAAGAGCAAGAACCATATGATAGTCCTGAACAATACCACCGTCTGAACAAATAGGAACGTATTGTCCGCTCTTTTCAAAATATTCATCCCTGGCCTTGGCAACCTCAATCAGTGATGTGGCTTGTCCGCGTCCGATACCTTTCTGTTCTCTTGTTATACATATTGAACCGCCTCCGATTCCAACCTTCACAAAGTCGGCGCCCGCATCAGCAAGGTAGAGGAAGCCCTCTTTGTCGACAACATTGCCGGCCCCGATCTTGACTTTGTCACCGTAATTATCACGGACATACTTAATGGTCTCCATCTGCCACTCAGAAAAACCGTCTGAAGAGTCAATACAGAGAATATCTACACCGGCTTCAACCAGCTTAGGTATTCTTTCCCTGTAGTCCCTGGTATTTATACCTGCTCCTACTACAAGTCTCTTATGTGTGTCAAGAAGCTCGTGAGGATTGTTCTTATGGTTCTCGTAATCCTTACGAAATACGAAGTATTTAAGTCGTTGCTGTTTGTCGATTATAGGCAGTGCATTTATCTTGTTGTTCCAGATAATGTCGTTGGCCTGGTCAAGTGATATTCCGTAGTTCCCTGTAATGAGCTTTGAAAAAGGTGTCATGAACTCCTTGATCTTCTTTTCTGGGCTGTCTACTCCCGGTCTATAGTCACGGCTGGTTACCAATCCCAAAAGAACTCCGTTTGAGGAGCCGTCATCAGTGATACCTATTGTAGAGAAGCCATTTGCCTGTTTGAGGTCTATCACATCCTGAAGAGTGTGCTCTGGAGTAAGGTTTGCATCACTTACGACAAAGCCTGCTTTGTATTTTTTTACCCTGCGGACCATATCTGCCTGGTCATTTATTGACTGAGAGCCGAAAATGAAAGAGAGACCGCCGTTTCTGGCCAGTGCTATTGCCATTTTGTCGTCTGATACAGACTGCATTATCGCTGACACAAAAGGTATATTAAGACTTAAATCTGATTTAGATCCTTTGGAGAATTTTGTCAACGGAGTCTTAAGGCTGATTTTATCCGGGGTGCAGCTCTTGGTTGTCAAGCCGGGAATCAGGAGGTATTCGTTGAATGTCCTTGAGATATCATTTGCGATCTGTGCCATAGTTACCTTTTTTTAAAATTTGGCAAAAGTAAGGAAAATAGATTAATAATTTCTCTTATTTCTATAAAGTTAATGTGAAAATTCAAATAAATTGCCAAAAGAACGACAAATCTAACTTCTCATTTGTACCTTTGTAACTATTAAATCTTGAAATTATGGAGACAAAAGGAGCACCGACGGCGTTGGGTTCGGAGAGAGTATGGAAACTGCTCCTGCAGTATGCAATTCCTTCGGTCATAGCTATGACCGCATCATCTCTCTACAATATTATTGATAGTATATTTATTGGCCAAGGGGTTGGCCCGCTTGCCATATCCGGGCTTGCCATAACATTTCCGTTAATGAATCTCAGTGCCGCATTCGGATCTCTTGTGGGTGCCGGTGCTGCTGCCATCATGTCATTGAGACTGGGACAGAAGGATTATTCATCTGCCAATGCCATACTGGGCAATGTCTTCACAATGAATATAATAATAGGAGTTACCTATTCTATTTTTGTCCTTTCATTTTTGGACCCGATTCTTTACTTTTTTGGGGCCAGTAAGGATACGATTTCGTATGCAAGAGAGTATATGATTGTCATATCTATTGGGAATGTGGTGACCCATATGTATTTCGGGCTGAACGCACTGCTCCGGGCATCAGGATACCCGGCAAAGTCCATGTACACGACAATATTATCTGTAGTAATAAATATAATTCTTGCTCCGATATTCATATATGCAGCCGGCTGGGGAATTATGGGTGCTGCACTGGCTACGGTCATTGCCCAGACATCCATGCTTATCTGGCAGTTGAGAATGTTTAGCAATAAGAATAATTACATACACTTCCAGAAAGGGATGTTCAGACTAAGGAAAAAGATAGTTAAGGATGCCCTCTCTATCGGTCTTGCTCCGTTTCTTATGAATGCTGCATCTTGCGTTATAGTAATCATAATAAACCAGGGTCTGATCAGGTACGGCGGGGATCTTCAGGTCGGTGCGTACGGAATAATCAATAGAGTTGCCGCACTGTTTGTCATGATTGTTTTGGGTCTGAATATGGGTATGCAGCCGATAGCCGGTTATAATTATGGGGCAAAACAAACAGAAAGGGTTAACAAAGTGCTTAAGCATACGATTATACTTGCTACTTCGGTGATGATTGTCGGTTTTTTAATCGGAGAACTTTTCCCACGGGCTGTTGCATCTGTCTTTACAACAGATAAGGAGCTTATAGAGCTTGTTATTCCGGGAATGAGGATTGTATTCATATTCTTCCCTATAATAGGTTTCCAGATGGTGACGTCAAATTTCTTCCAGAGTATAGGTATTCCGGGCAAAGCAATCTTTATGTCTTTATCGAGACAGGTTCTGTTCTTGCTGCCATCTTTACTGATATTACCCCGTATTTTCGGAGTGAATGGTGTCTGGTACAGCCTTCCGGTTGCAGATATTTTTGCTAGCATAATAACAGCATACTTACTTTTTCAACATTACAGAGTGACTAAAACTGCAAAATAAAATGGAGAATAATCATGTCATATGTATAGGCCGCCAGCTTGGAAGCGGTGGTCATGAGATAGGAGAGAGGCTTGCCTCAAGGCTTGGTTACTCTTTCCATGACAAGGAACTTATTAAACTGGCATCTGCAGAGAGCGGACTGAGCAGCGATGTGTTTGAAAAGGCAGATGAAATAGTCAATCATACAATGTTTGACGGTGTGTTCTATATGTCTGACAATTGCCTTAGAAATGATGCTCTCTTCAAGATACAGAGTGATGTCATAAGAGAGCTGGCAGAGAAGGGATCCTCTGTTTTTGTGGGAAGGTGTGCGGATTACATTCTTAAAGATTTTCCGGGAGTTGTCTCGGTCTTCATCTCTGCCAATATGGAAGATAGAATCAGGAGGGTTATGGAACATAACGACCTTTCTGAAAATGAGGCACGTTCCTTAATTGAGAAGACAGATAAAAAAAGGGCTACCTACTACAATTTCTACAGCAATAAAATTTGGGGCAAGGCCGATTCCTATGATCTCTGTATCAACTCTTCTGTTTTGGGAGTAGATGAGACAGTAGACTTTTTATATAGATTCGTACAGGAGAAATTCAGATAGAGTTTTCTTAACCTTGCATGGCCATGCTTTCCCGTCATTGTAATAGCGCCATTCCGGCTGAATATTGTAATCAGGCTCTTCATACGTTCTGATCATTTCATGATATGCACCGTAACTGTTCCCCAGAATATCTTTCAATAGCTGTTCTTCTGGTGGCACCAAAGGGTCCCCCGCAACATTTGTCCTTTCATGTTGTTAAATGTTTAAATCAGGAGTTCCTCTTTGCCCGAACAAATTTAGACTTTTTAAATTGTACATCAAGCTTTTCCTTAATTGAAGCAGGATTTGTAACTGGCATACCATTATCATCAACTTCATAGTTGAGTAGCTCCGCCTTCTTAATCTTTTCAAGAGTGGGAAGTTTTGTCCTGTTGGTTGTCTCTATATGATTTCCATCATTATCAACAATAATGAGTTTTGGCAAGAAAACACCTTTCCTCCCAATAAAGCGGTCCATTATATTTACTCCTTCTAAAAACTCTTTACGTGTAGCCCTTCCCAACGCCTCATATCTAAGCAACTCCCGGTCGTCCCAAGTATAAACAGTAGCAAAGCTTTCAGAAATCTTATCTTCAATTCTTGACTCTGAGTTAAGTGTGTCATGACCTGATGGCATTAATACTACTTTTCCACCACCTCCTTCCACATTTGCTGCATACCTTGGTACTGTCACACCGGACATCCATCCCTGAAGGTTTTTCATATAAATTTTTCCAATCTGTATCGGGGTTATGAAATGTACAATTCCCCTCTCTTTATGGCATTGGAGAAGATAATAGGGGTGGACTCCTATCCAGAACATTCTCCTGAATGTTTCTGCTAAAGTCTTGTAGTAGTCGTTTACATGATTTAGTAGTACAGTCTGATTTCTTATCGTGAATCCATGTTTGCGGATTCTGCCAACAGCCTGTGCGAGATCTTTTGTTATCTCTTGATAATGATTGATGTGGGTCATGAAATAGACATACTTGGCAACATCTTTTGTATGTCTGTTTGCAGATGATTCAATAAGTGTGAGTAATTCATCAGTGATTGCCATCGGTAGTACAACCGGTACCCTGGTGGCTATTCTTATTACTCTCAGATGAGATATCCTGCTCAACTCTTCCAGAATGTACCTTAACCTTGTGTGGCTTATCATGAGGGCATCGCCACCGGTCACGAGTACTTCATTTATATTTTTATTATAACCTATGTAGAACAGCCCTTTGTCAATCTCTTCCTTGCTGACCTCTGTCGTACCATCGAGTGATTTTGCCCTTTGGCAATGTACGCAGTATGATGCACAACTGGTATTTTCTGCCACAAAAAGTGCAACTCTGTTTGGATAGCGTTGATATACGGCACCGTATGACCTCGTTCCTTCTGACATTGCTCCTTCCAGTCCGGTGTTGGGGAAAAGCAAGTTGGCAGGTGTAGGTACACTTTGCCAGAAAATGGGATCTAAACGCCTTTCCTGTTTTTCTCCTTTAGCCATTGAAGGATGAAAAGGATCCTCCTGCATAAGAGAGGCATAATATGGAGTAATTCTTAGAGGTTCCTTGCCCTCACTCTTGAGAGTTGATATGACCCTTTTTATTTCAGATGTCTGTAAGGAGTTGATTTTAATAACTTTTGACAACTCTTCCATACTTTTTATGGAATTCTTCAGTTGCCAGATTGGATTATTCCAATCGTCCTCTTTAACATCTTTCCACAACTCAATCGTTCTGTAATTCCTTGGTTTATAATAAAATCCTTCATTTTTATCCATAGTGCAAAAATTTTAGTTGTATAAAGGGGTCAAATTATTTTTTGTACCTTCAACAATAATGCCGTAAAATATCTATCAATCATTGAAATAACATATTTTTATTATTATATTTGTATAGAGCCTGCCACTATGCTCATGTGACATTAGCACCGGTTTTCATTTAATATAACAATTATGAAAAGGCTATTGTTCTCTATATTATTCTTTCAGGCACTGTTCTTTTCTATACCTGTTGCTGCTCAAGAGACAGATACCCTGCATGTTGATGACATTCTCAATATGTCATTCACAGACCTGATGAATGCGAAAGTAATTACGGCATCAAAGATGAGTCAATCCGTCAGAGATGTTGCGGCTAATGTTCACATAGTAACTGCACAACAAATCAAAACACGGGGATATTTTACACTTGAAGAGGCACTTTCTGATCTTCCCGGTTTTCAGTTCCGAAACATATTAGGATATAATAGTTATGTCTTCATGCGAGGTGCACCGAGTCAGAACAACTTGATTCTACTACTTGTGGATGGAATTCAGATTAATGAGATCAACTCCGGTGGGTTTTATGCCGGAGGGCAGTTCATTCTGTCTGATGTGGAGAGAATCGAGGTGGTCTATGGCCCTGCATCGGCAACATACGGGACTAACGCAGTTTCCGGAATAATAAATATTATAACGAAAAAGGTTGATAGTAGGGATAAGGGACACATCTCCCTACTTGGCGGAACTTTTAATACGGCGATGGTTGACTTCAGTGTCAGGGACTATTCTTCCGAAAAGAAGTCAGGGTTTTCAATCTCAGGGATGTATAAAACAACAGAGAAAGCGGATCTGAGAGGAGAGGCCGGGGACGATAACTGGTCCTCTATTATGGAGAATTTTGAAAATGACATCTCATTCTCTGCTAAGTTTCAGTATGACAGATTCACTGCAGGAGTTGTCTGTCAAGATAAGAGAACTTCAAGATCGACATCATACAATACATACTCAACAGGTTTCCTTGACAGGAACACATCCTGGAATCTCTCCCTGTTGAACAGTTATATAAAATACGAGCGGGAATTCTACAGGAAATGGAGCATGAATGCCAGTGTATACTATAGGAATGCCACAATAAGACCCACCACAGTGGGAGATATCCGTAAAGCTACATGGGATTATCCGGGAAGCCAGGTACGCTATTATAGACCGAATAATCTTGCAGGAGCTGAAGTACATTTAGGTTACAAACCGTTTGACTGGATGATGATTTCGGGAGGTTTAGTAGGAGAGACAGAGAATGTGGCAGAAAAATTCTCAATGAGTTACAGCAACTCTCAATATATAGAAGCAGAAACTCCACCGCGTCCCGAAATGCTTTCAAATCAGCTTTTCAGTTTTTATCTGCAGGCAAATGTGAGGATTATAAGCAATTTGTCATTGATAGCCGGCTTAAGGAATGATTTTTCCAGCTATTACGGAGAGGTGTTTACCCCAAGGACAGCGCTCGTTTACAATACGGAAAAGTTTTCTGCCAAACTGATGTATAACAGAGCCTTCAGGGCTCCTAAGCCGTGGGATTATACATACGGCATAGGGAACCATGATTTGAAGCCTGAGAAGATGGAATCGATAGAGCTAACCATTACATGTAAGTTAGCCGATAATTTTTCAGCAGGATTGTCACTATACCATAATTATATAAATGAAAAACTGACAAAGGAGATTATCGGGACATACGAGAGATGGATTAATGAGGATGAGCTTATGACAAATGGAATTGAAATATGTGGAAATTATGTGCTTGGTAAATTTTCTATTCGAGGTAATTATACATACAATGGCTCTTTTGACCAGAATGATCTTCAGGCCCCAGAGATATCTCCCCATATGGCAAACCTTGGGGTGACATACAATTTTGACGACCATATAAAGATAAACCTTCGGGCAAATTACATAGGTGAGCGCACAAACCATCACATAATTTCCAATACAGGAGACAGGATAATAGAAGCTGCTACGGTTTTTAACGGTTGTATCTCATATTTCAACCTTCATGGTTTTGATATACAGTTAAAGGCGGAAAATATTTTTAATAAGGAGTATTATCACTCTTCGAATCTTCCGGTAAGCAGATTCAGACAACCGCAGAGATGTTTTAAGATAGGTTTGACTTACCATTTTGATAAAATTTTCGATAAGATTATAAAATAGTGTATGGTTCTAAATAACAGATATATAAGATTTGTCTGTCTTGGATTGTTGTTATTATCCGGGATTATGTTTCCTTCATATATGAAGGGACAGGCACCGGAGCATCTTCTTAAAGCCGGTTTTATTGAAAAATTCACCCATTTTGTTGAGTGGCCTGCATCAGTTCAAGGTGGTGAAAAGGCGATGAAAATTGCGCTACTTGGTAAGAGCAGGATAGAACCGGCTCTAAGGGAAATATTTGCTAAAACCAAGAATACGGATGTCTCAATAGTTAAAATAACCTCTGTACAAGAGATTGAGGGGTGTAATATCCTATTTATTTCCAACACAGTAAACCCGGAGACACTGGACAAGGTTCTACAATACACAAAGGGAAAGCCAGTGATGACCATAAGCGATACTAAGGGCTATTGCAATAAAGGCGTTCTTCTCAATATGATAGTTGTTGATAATTATGTAAGGTATGAGATAAACAAGTGTGTACTTGATGTTTCCGGTTTAAAAATGAGCAGCTTGCTTCTTAATTCAGCAATAATTATAGAAAAATGATTAGAAGGCTTTTATTGAATCTCTCTATAAGGAATAAGCTGATAGTGGTTATTCTAATGGTTGCCATTAGTGTTGTTCTTGTTGCTTTTGCTGTATTGGCTAGCAGGGAGTTCAGCAGAACCCGGAATTTGATTACCTCCAGCCTGGACATCAATACCCGTCTGGTTGGTGACTATTGCATAGTACCTCTTTATTTCGGAGATAAGAAGCAGGCCGTAGAGGTACTGAGCAGACTTGGAATGCTTGAATCTGTAGAGGCTGGTTATGTTTTTGATAAAGATGGTAGTTTATTTGCATCATATAAAGATACATCCCCGGATGTAAAACTGCCTGAGCAGGATTCAAGGGGCACAATCTATTATGAGAAAGGTTTCTTCCATATTACAGAACCTATTTTTTTCAAAGGAGAGAAACTTGGGTCAATTTATGTAAGGTCAAATACAGCCAATCTTAAAGCCCTTTTAATTAGATTGTTGCTGACATTGTTCTTGCTGCTGATAGCCGTCGTAATTCTCTCATATATATTGGCTTCAAGGATTCAGAGATATATTTCGGAACCAATACTGAAATTGGCCAAAACAACAGCTGAGATTTCAGAGAAGCAGGATTTTACTGTACACATAGAGCATGAGGGAGATGATGAAGTCGGACAACTTTGTGAGCAGTACAACAATCTTTTAAGGCAACTGTTACTAAAACAACAGGAGAGAGACAGAGCGGAGAGGAAGATAAGAATCATGAATGAAAATCTTGAGAAAAGAGTGGCAGAGAGAACAGCATTACTTGAAACAGCCAACAAAGAGCTGGAATCATTCTCCTATTCTGTATCCCACGACCTTAGGGCACCACTGAGGCATATTTCGGGTTATCTGGATCTTCTTATGAAGAGAAATACCGAGCAGCTGGATGAGAGAGGCCGTCATTATATTGAGGCAATACTTGAATCCTCGGTACATATGGGAAATCTGATAGATGACCTGTTGAGTTTCTCCAGAACAGGCAGGATGGAGATAAATCCGGATTCCCTGGATATGAATAAACTTGTCAGAGACTCAATCCAACTTTTGGACCAAGAGTTAAAGGATCGTCAGATTGAGTGGAAAATAGAGACTCTTCCTCCAGTCCGTGGTGATTATAACATGCTCAGACAAGTTTGGGTGAATCTTATAGGAAATGCAGTCAAATATACTAGAAAGAAAGAGAAAGCAACTATTGAGATAGCTTCACAAGAGAGTGAGGAAGAGTACATTTTCTTTGTGAAAGACAATGGAGCCGGTTTTGATATGAGATATGCCCAGAAGCTATTCGGGGTTTTTCAACGGTTACATTCTAACGAGGAGTTTGAGGGCACGGGGATCGGATTGGCAAATGTAAGGCAAGTGGTAAAGAAACATGGAGGCAGGACATGGGCCGAGGGAGAAGTTGACAAGGGTGCAATATTTTATTTTACAATACCTAAATAGAAAGTTATGCTTGAATTGAAGAAGATCTTATTGGCGGAAGACAATCCAAAAGATGTAGAGTTGACTATTGAAGCTTTATCTGACAGTAATCTTGCAAACAGGGTTGTTGTTGTAAAGGACGGGGTAGAGACTCTTGAATACCTCAGATGTGAAGGTCAGTATGTAGGAAGAGATCCGGAATTACCATCGGTCCTGCTGCTGGATATCAAAATGCCCAGGAAAGATGGTATAGAGGTTTTGAAAGAGATCCGCAGTGATCCAAAATTAAAGTTGTTGCCGGTTGTTATGCTGACATCCTCAAGAGAGGATAAGGATTTATTAAACAGTTACTATTCCGGTGTAAATGCCTATGTCGTGAAACCGGTCAATTTCGGAGGTTTTATTGATGCTATCAAACAGCTGGGAATATTCTGGGGATTGATAAACGAACTGCCTCCGGTTATGGGACAGATAAAAGAGGAATAAACCATATATTATGAAGGAAAAGTTATTTGCTTTGCTCCTTGAAGACGCTCCTAGAGATGCGGAGCTGATGAGAGAATATCTGCTTGATGAGGGATATGATATCAGACTGGAAGTCGTAGATTGTGAGACAGACTATCTTGAGAAAATAGGAGGTACAAGATATGATATTATATATGCAGATTTTACTCTTCCAGGATTTACCGGTGAGGAGGCGCTGAGTTATGCTGTGAAAATCTGTCCTGACACGCCTTTTATCTGTATATCCGGGACAATAGGTGAAGATAAGGCTGTGGAACTGGTTAAGCAGGGAGCAACAGACTATGTGCTCAAAGACAGGATAGAGAGATTGTCCCTAGTTACCAGACGGGCTCTGGATGCAGCGCGTCATCTGGAAAAATTCAGAAAGGCGGAATTTGAGGCTAAAACAAACAGAGACCTTCTTAAAACTGTTATTAACAATGCTCTAGACTCCATTTATGTAAAGGATATTGACGGGAAATACCTACTCTTTAACAAAGCTGCCGAGATGATGACCGGGAAACGGGCAGAGGAGGTAATAGGTAAAAGTGACTCTGTCATTTTTAATAATGAAGATGCCAGAAAAACGGCTGAGGAAGACAAGAGAGTACTTGAAAGACGCACTCCAATAACTGTTGAAGAGAGTCTTCTCCTGAATGACTGTAAGGTTCATATCTTTCATACAATCAAGTACCCTATTTATGATGCAGGGGGGAGTATTGTCGGATTGTCGGGTATCTCCAGAGATATTACCGAAAAGAAACTGATTGAACAAGAATTGGTCAAAGCAAAGGAAAAAGCTGAAGAGGGAGATCGTCTCAAGAGTGCCTTTCTGCAGAATATCTCTCATGAGATAAGGACTCCTATGAATGCAATAATCGGATTTTCAAAACTTCTTAAGGAGCCGGATATAGACAGGGCGAAGAGCATATCATATGGTGAAATAATATCAAACAGCACAGAACAGCTCCTTTCAATAATATCGGACATAATAAGTATCTCTACAATTGAGGCCGGTCAGGAGAGGATTATTGTCAAACCATGTGACATCAATGATATTTTTGAAGCATTGAATAAAAAGTTCTCTCTGGTGGCAAAGAAGAAGGGGCTGACCCTGAATTCAGAGATAACCTTATCTATGGGTGACTGCAAAATAATGAGCGACAATAATAAAGTGACACAGATACTTGTTAATATTATAGGAAATGCAATCAAATTTACAAAAAAAGGCCATGTGAATTATGGTTGTCAACTTAAAGGTGATAAGCTTGAGTTTTTTGTAGAGGACACAGGTATTGGCATTCCTGAGGATAAGTTCGAAGATATTTTTAAAAGATTCAGACAGGCCTCTATGGATATTGCCGGTAATTACGGGGGATCAGGTCTGGGTCTTGCTATTACAAAAGCATATTTATCATTGCTTGGCGGAGAGATTTGGCTAAAATCTGAAATAGGAAAAGGATCAACTTTCTATTTCACCATTCCATATGAAAAAGCTCCTATTTCTGTAGAAAAACAGGATATTAATATCAGCAGGGCAAAGCTTTCAATGGTTTCACAAGCCAGCATTCTGGTAGCAGAGGATGAGGAGTCAAATTATCTTCTTTTAAAAGAGTATCTTAAAGATTTTGATATTAATCTTGTGTGGGCTAGAAATGGTCAGGAGGCAGTAAACATATGTAAGAGCAGATCCCATATTTTTCTGGTTATTATGGATATTAAAATGCCGGTTATGGATGGTCTGCAAGCGTCGAGAGAGATTAAGCGTCTGAGACCGGAACTTCCGGTTGTTGCTTTTACGGCTTATTGCAGTGATGAGGATGTAAAAAAGGCTATATCATGCGGATGCTCCGGTTTTATGAGCAAACCTATAACAAAAAATCAGCTCTGCAATGTTGTAATGGAGCATTTGCAGGGCTGATTCTTGTATTATAGATTATTATCTTCTGTAAGTTGATCCCGAAGAACTTGGTTGCCTTGTACTCTCTCTCTTTTCAGAGTTTTTCTCTCCGGAACTATTGCTTTTTTTTACCTCTTTTTTCTCCGGTTCATCCCTCTTCTTATTTACAGAATTATTCCGCGGAGATTCTCTCCTTGGCTGTGTGTATTGATATTGGTCGCGTTTATTATTGTAAGTCTCTGTTTTTTTATTGCTCCTCTCTCTTGAGTTATACTGCTCATTCAGTCCGCGGTTCGAATTAGCAGGATTTTGTGTGTTATTGCCTCTTCTTATCTGTGATTCCTGTCTTACAGTGTTCTGTCCGGTAGGGGGCTGATTCCTTTTAACCGTTGTCTGAGTCTGATCTCTTCTTGTCTGATTTGTCTGGTTTACCCAGTTATTGCCGTTCCTTGCTTTGTACACATTGCCTTTATCGTCAGTGTATACATTATTTGGACGTCTTGAAGTATTTGGTTCCCTTCTGTATGTTGAACCTGAAACCCTTCTTTGTTCGTTTTCCTTTTTATTGTACAGATTGTTATGAGCCCTGTAATCTTTGTGAAGATTCTTGAAATCATTTTTTTGTGGTCTTGGACGTTCCGGGGCGAATCCTCTTCTGTCTCCCAGGCTATATCTGTGGTATAGCCCATGTCTATATCCGTCAGGTCCCCAGTATCCATGGGTGTGTTTATGGAAATAATTGTCGAATCTTATCCAGTTAACCCCTCCGAACGGTGTCCCATATGAAAATCCCCAACCTGTGAATGGATTGTAATGAACATTAAAGCCGTAGGTAAGTGGTCTGGGGAAATAGTTAGACCTGTACCAAGGCCTGTAACGGTAGCCTGTGCCGTAGAAGACGCATCCCCTGTATATGTAATTATGGGTGTAACCCGGATAATACCCTATTCTTACAATATCAGGTGTATAGTCGTATATAAACACATACCTTACATTGTAGATCGGGTTGTCAGGAGGAATTGACATGAACTCCGCCGGAATACTTACAGATACCTCCCAAGGTCCGTAAGGATTATAGCTTTCGAACCATACGGCATCATCGCAGCAGTAATAGATCCCGTTATAGTATAGTACAGATTTGTCGGTGTTTACTGCGTACTTTAGCTGTGTACCCCTTATATAATCAAACTGAGGATCTCCGTCATAATATATGTCAAGCTGCATTCTTCCCCTTTTAATCTCTGCGGTTTGCGGAATTCTGGTCTCCAGAACAGCCTCCATCGCCTCTCTCGTTCCTGCGATACTTGAAAGAACATTATGTACCGGAGAGTCTGCCGGGATTGAGCGAAAATCATCAGGAATGGCATCCGGTGGAACAAATGTCCAGTTGTTGGATATGAGGCTGGCGGATCTGTACCATCTTCCTGAGATCAACACATAGTATAGCTGAGTGTTAATGTCCATCAATATATCATCATCACTGTTTGTAACATACAGCAGAGATGTATTCCTGACAGGAGAGAATCTTGGCGCTCCGTTAGAGGATAGAAGCTCTGCCGGATGAGTGCGGACAATTATATTTGACGGGGCTGTCCCTTGCACAAGCCGCTCATTGTCAGGCGAACTAAGGCTCTCGGTCTTAATTACTTTTGCCGGGACATTGCTTGTAAACCTCCATCCCTCATATATTGAACGTGATGAATACCAATAATTACCTCCTTTGAGATAGAAGATGTCGGTTTCTGGATCCATAACTATAAAAAATGGAGTGTTGATGACATATTTGAGATTTGTACCATCCACTTTCTGAAGGATTGGATCTCCGTCAAGCAGGACAAGGGCTGTTGGTTTTGTAACAAACAGTATCTCAGGAGCTTCATTGTACAGCTGCTCGGATTCAGAAAGCTGGCTCTGTTCCATCCCTGCAGTGAGTTCATCCATAGACATCACCATATCCCATTCAGGAACCTCTCTCTCGACAATAGTGTTCATTCTGGCAATTTCAGTATCATCAAGCCCAGGAAATTTGTTTGCCACGATATCAATGTCAAGCAGCCTTACACGGCGGTCGTCGCGGTCAGTTGCTATTCTGCACACATACCAGATTGCTCCGTAAACCTCATCTTTGTCACCGGGTGTCTCAATTATAACCGCAGATCTGCACTCCATCCTGTTCCTGTCCAAAGACTCGATTTCAGGTTGAAAAATTGTGATCTTGCCACTGGATGATATGATCTCTCTTGGCCAATTCCGGAACTCAGCAGCATTAATGGCTGAAATAGAGAGAAATAAGGACAACAAAAAAGTCATCGTTGATTTGATAGTCAGTGGTTTCATGATAATGTTGTTTTATTGACTATGGATGTTCAAAATTCGGGCCATAACAAGGCTTTCTGTATTGTCAGGAGATGCTATTTCACCCTGTATACAAGCTTCATGGTTATTGAAGCTGTCTTCTCCCTGGAAGATGTATTGAAGGTGCCACCCCAGGAGTACTCTTCTGTGGAATTCTGACCTGTTATCTGAATGATTCCCATTTGACCGGTAACCAGTTTGCCGATTGAACTACCGGACTTCTCCGCTATCTTTTCTGCTCTTTGCCTGGCATCCTCAGTGGCTTCGGAGACGAGTTCCAATTTCAGGTCTGCAAGCTTGGTGTAGTAATACCTTGGCGCTTTTGAGTTAAACTGCACACCATCGTTTATAAGTTCGGTAATATTCCTTGAAAGCTCTTCTATCTTTTCAATATCTTTCGAGGTAATCTGAATTGACTGAGTCAGTTTGTATCCGGTGAAATCTTCGCCCATATATTCTCCTGATGCAGAGTATTTCCTTTTTACCTGCTCGTTTATCTCAATGGCGCTGAATACAATATCTTTCTTTTCGATACCATTCTTCTTAAGGTACTCTCCGATGAGCTCCTTGTCCTTGTTCAATTCGTAGGATGCACTCTTAAGGTCCGGTCTGACCTTAGAGAAATATCCCTCCCAGACGATAAGGTCAGATGTAAAGTTTTTCTCACTCAATCCGGTAACGGAGATTTGCCTCTCTGCCTGACTCCTTTTTACATAAGAGTTACCAAGGACGATTGCAGCAATCACTATTGCAGCAGAGATCAAAATGTATTTGTAGCTGTTATTCATATTTTTTAAATTAGTATTGTTTCTTTCTCATCCGGCCGGTAGCATCTGCGGCAATCATAGCTGCAATTATGCTTTCCGGTTCAATATCGCATGCCTCATGGTGTATGCTCTCTTCAGGCCTGCAAGTGGCAACGGCAGCTTTCATCAGGTCATCGTAACTTACATTTTTTATGTTCAACTCTCTGAAGGTTGTTGGAAGTCCTACAATCTCGCAGAACTCATATACAGTTTCATTCTCTCTGGGATCATTGTCAGTGAGGTGAAGTGATGTCAAAACCCCGAATGCTACCTTTTCACCATGATACAGGCCGTGAGTCTGTTCCAAAGCCGTTAGTCCATTGTGTATGGCATGGGCTGCACCAAGCCCTGAACTCTCAAAACCTATGCCGCTAAGTAGTATGTTTGCCTCAACAATATGGTTGAATGCAGGAGTTACTACATTGTTCTCATTGGCAATCTTGGCGGAGATACCATATTTAAGAAGGGTGTCATAACACAATCTTGCAATGCTCAACCCAGTTAGCGTGCTATATCCTCCGCAAGCGTTTTCCGAAATTGTCCGTTCACAAGACCTTGCCTCAAACCAGGTTGCCAGAGCATCACCCATTCCGGAAATCAGAAAACGGGAAGGGGCATTTGATATTATTTTAGTGTCGACAAGTACAACCTGTGGGTTCATTTTCTGATAATAGACATATTCAAAAACACCATCTAGAGTGTAGACTACGGCACAACCGCTGCAGGGAGCATCTGTGGATGCTATCGTAGGAACCACAATAACCGGTATTCCGGTTTTGTCTGCAGAAATTTTTGCGGTATCAATTGTTTTACCGCCACCCATGCCGACGATAACATCAATTTTTTCATTTCGGATTAGAGAGCAGACTCTCTCTATCTCCTTTTCGGAGCACTCGCCGTTAAACTCATTGATAATGACGGATTCTTTCAACTCTTGTTTGACATCATACCATGGCAGTACGCTTTTTACTACTGTCGGTGATGCAAGAATAAGACTTTTTGTGCCCAGTAAACGGATTAGTTCCGGTAATTTAGCCATAGCACCTTCTGCCTGGATGTATTTACCCGGAAAAACTGCTTTAAATGGTTTCATAATCATTGTTTTATATTTACACAATCAAGTACATAATTGAGTGAGTCCCTGTTTTCCGATAGCAGGAACAATCTGTCTCCCTTTTCCAGTTTTGTCGCTCCGGTAGGAATAAAATATTTGCCATTCCTTTCGATTGTAGATATGACAATGGTTGTCGGCCACCCGAGCTGTACTATTTTCTTGCCTGCTGCGGAGCAACCATCGTTAACTATCACTTCTGTAAGGATAGATTTGGGACTCTCTGTAAATTCTATATCGCTTTTATTTCTCTGTTTTAGATTAACAGGAAGTGTCAGGTGAAGCCAACGGGCAACTTTTGCCAGGGATGTTCCTTGTATTACGACAGATGTCAGGGAAACGAAGAAAACTATATTGAAAATGGTTCCTGCTTTCTCTACTCCGGCTAGCATTGGGTATGTGGCGAATACAATCGGGACGGCACCCCTCAACCCCCCCCAGGATAGAAAAAGTTTCACACGGCTTGTTATCCTGAATGGGATCAGAGAGAGGAAAATACTGAGCGGCCTCGCGACTAAAATAAGAAAACCTGCAATCAGCATGCCTATACCCATTACTTCTATAAGTTGACTTGGAAGGACTAACAGTCCAAGCGTGAGAAAGAGAATTATCTGCATCAACCATGCAAAACTGTCAAATGATTTTAGAATCTTCTTTTTGTGAATAACATCGTGATTCCCGATGTATATGGCACAGATATATACTGCCAGAAATCCGTTTCCCATAAGAAAATCTGTGAGAGAGAAACTGAAAAACATGATTGCAATTACAAGTGCAATATAGAGCCCCTCATAGTCAAATCGTATCCTGTTAATCACCATTGTCCCGGCCATTCCTATAATCAAGCCAAATGCACCTCCCAGAATAAGATCTTTTGAGAAAAGAGTAATTATCTCTGTAGCTGACGAATTCTGGTGCATCACCAATCCTGTACATATCAGGGTCATAACATAAGCCATAGGGTCATTGCTCCCGCTTTCAAGCTCCAGTATAGACCTTATGTTCCCTTTCAGGGCAAGATTTTTCGATCTCAATATCGAGAATACGGATGCTGAGTCTGTGGAGGAGACGATAGAACCGAGCAGTAGCGCTTCAATGTATGTAAAATCTGTTATTAACCATACGAATAGAGCCACAGAAAAAGCTGTTATCAATACTCCTGCAGTGGAGAGGAGAACTCCCTGCCACAATACCGGTCTAACATGATTCCAATCTGTATCCAGCCCTCCTGAAAATAGGATGCAGCACAAGGCAATCACACCTATAAACTGTGTTGTTTTCGGATTGCTGAAAAGTATTCCTCCTATGCCTTCAGAGCCGGCAAGCATACCAACCGAGATGAATAGGATAATCACCGGAACACCTAATCTGCTGGATGTTTTCCCCGCAAATAGAGATATAAAAAGTAAAATTGATCCGACAAGAAGTATGTTATGATAAGTGAGATCCATTCAGAGAAAATATAAATCATTTAAAGATAATTACAAATTTTGTAATAAATAACTATCTTGTAAATCTTAAAATACCTATTGATATGAGACCTGTAACAGAAAATACAGACAGGAAACCTGCAGTGGCAGGGCTGTTTTACCCCGCAGAGACTGAAAAGTTGCAGGAGGAGGTGGAGCGTTTGTTTAAATCGGCTATGCCTTATAAGGGAGACCACGTAAGGGCAATAATTGTCCCCCACGCCGGATATCAGTTTTCCGGAGGGGTAGCTGCATCTTCATACAATCAGATAAATGGAGATACGCATTATAAACGGATTTTTATAATTGCATCTTCTCATCACCACAAGTTTAGAGGTGCATCTGTATGGTGTGGTGGTGATTATGTTATGCCATACGGAAAGGAGAGAGTTGATAAGGTTTTCGGTAAGATGCTTGTCGGGAACTTTCCTGACATCTTCACTTCAGACCAGACACCTCACATAGAAGAGCACGGTATTGAGACGCAATTGCCGTTTCTGCATCATGTAATGAAGTGCAGATATTCTATTGTCCCTATTATTATCGGAACAGACGATCCATATATATGCCGTGAGATTGCCAAGGTTCTGACTCCCTATTTTTCTCCGGAGAATCTATTTATTGTCAGCTCTGACTTTTCTCATTATCCCGAATATGATGCAGCTGTGGAAATTGACCGGAAAACAATGGAGTCAGTCATATCGGGTAACCCGGAAAGATTATTGAGGAGACTCCGGAAAAATGAAGAGGAGGGCATCTCCAACCTTGTGACAAGCTTGTGTGGTTGGACTTCGGTATTGATACTGCTTGAGATTACAAAAAATGATGAATCTGTAAGATATTACCCTGTAGAGTACAAAAATTCAGGAGATGAGCCTTTGTCTGGAGATCATGAGAGAGTTGTAGGTTACTGGGGTATAAAAATTATCCAGGACAGTGCAGAAGGTGAGGGATTTGAACTTACCGAAGATGATAAACAAACTCTTATGAGCATAGCAAAAAAATCTATTGAAGCTGCTGTAAATCATAATAAACTTCTATTCAGGGACAATAGGGATTTATCGGAAAATCTGCAGTTGCAATGTGGTCTTTTTGTAACTATACACAAGAATGGAGAACTTAGAGGCTGTCTTGGCCGTATGAAGGGGGACATGCCTTTGTGGAAGCTTGTACAGGAGATGGCATCTATAGTACCGGAACATGATTATCGGTTTGATCCGATCTCTCCGGAAGAGTTGGACGAGATTGAAATCGAGATATCTGTCCTTTCACCTTTGCGGAGGATTCATGACATATCCCAAATAAAGCTCGGGGTTCATGGAATATATATAGTGAAAGCCGGAGCTTCGGGAGTCTTCCTACCTCAGGTGGCAACAGAGACAGGGTGGAGTGTAGATGAGTTCCTCGGTTATTGTTCGCGTGATAAAGCCGGAATAGGATGGGAGGGATGGAGAGATGCCGAGATATATGTATTTACGGCGTCGGTTTTCAGATAGAACTATTTCCAGACACCGGGAATCTTCTCGTTGCAAGAGGGACATATGCCGTTGGAGCCTATGTCGCTTCTAACTATATATCCATCACGGCGTATCAGACGGGTTTCACATACAGGGCATGATGTGTCTCCCGAATCAGGAGTGTTTATGTTACCAACATATACATATTTCAATCCACACTTTAGAGCCATATTTTTTGCTTCGTACATAGTCTTTTCGGGTGTGGGCGCGGTATCGGCAAGCTTGTAATTCGGGAAAAAGCGGCTGAAATGAATTGGCGTGCTGCCAAATCCATTGTCAAACAGCCATTCGCACATTCTCTTTATAGTTTGCATATCATCAGACCAGCCAGGTATTATAAGGTTGGTTATCTCAAACCATATACCCCTGTCTCTTAAGACTCCGAGACTCTTGAGAACAGGCTTCATTGATCCGCCGGTAAGTCTCTTGCAAAGCGAGTCGTCAAAACATTTTAGGTCAATATTAGCGGCGTCCAGCCAATTGCATAGTTCTAAAAGCGGTTCTCTTTCGATAAAGCCGTTGGATACCATTACAGTGTGAACACCTTCGCTCCGGGCAATCCTAAATGTATCGAGCATATATTCGAAATATACAGTCGGTTCACTGTATGTGAATGCGATGCTTCTGCTTTTTACTCTGATAGCCTCTTCTATCACATCTTCAGGCATGAGGGTATATCTCTCCTCTCTGTCCGGTATATTTTGAGAAATTGTCCAGTTCTGGCAATTCAGGCACTTAAGATTGCACCCCTCAATGGCAAGGGAGAGGATATCCGTTCCGGGGAGGAAATGGTAGAGTGGTTTCTTCTCCATCGGATCTACCGATATTGAACATGGATTGGCATATGCTATTGAAATCAACTCCCCGTCCATATTTATCCTTACACCGCATATCCCGCTTTGCCCGTCATCCAATTGGCATTTGTGAGGACAGAGGAGGCATCCCACCTTGCCCCCTGATTTGGTGTGTTGATATTTTGCAGTAATTTCCATCTCTGGCAGTAAATTTAATATCTTTTTTGTGCTTTTTGTCATTTTCGGGTACATTTGCGGCTTAATCCAACATCTAAAACAATAATTCAATGAGTGGCTTTTTTGGAAGTGTGTCCAAGACCGATTGTGTCGGAGATGTATTCTATGGAACAGATTACCATTCTCATTTGGGAACAAAAAGGGCAGGCCTGGCCTATTACAACAAACAGAAGGGCTTTCAGAGGGCAATACACAGCCTTGAGGACGGCTATTTCAGAAACAAGTTCGAGAATGACATCAAGAACTTTGCAGGCAACTGCGGCATAGGGGTGATCAGCGATACGGAGGCACAGCCGATAGTGGTGAATTCTCATATGGGGAGATTTGCTGTGGCTAGCGTAAGTAAGATTGTTAATGCAGAAGAGATAGAACGCTACTTCCTAGACAATCACCACACATTTTCTGAGACCAGCCAGGGGACAGTTAACCCTACAGAGATGATTGCCATGTTGATAGCTGAGGGAAAGGACTTCCTTTCCGGTGTGGAGAATGTGGCGGAAAGGGTCACAGGGTCATGTTCAATGCTGATACTTATGGAAAACGGGATTATTGCAGCCAGGGATAAACTTGGAAGAACACCGGTCATTATTGGCAAAAAAGATGGCGCGTACGCAGTCACCTTCGAGACATGTGCTTTTTCCAATCTTGATTATGAGATTGAAAAATATCTGGGACCGGGAGAGGTTGTTATGATAACTTCCGACGGGTATGAACAATTACGCAAGCCTAATGAAAAGATGCAGATTTGTTCTTTCTTGTGGGTCTATTACGGTTATCCGCCTTCATACTATGAGGGTATTAATGTAGATGAATGCAGGTACAGGTGCGGTGCTGCCCTTGCAAGAAGAGACAACCTTAAAGCTGATTTTGTAGCGGGAATACCCGACTCGGGAGTGGGACATGCCATGGGATATAGCCATGCAACAGGGATCCCTCTTAAAAGACCATATTCAAAATACACACCAACCTGGCCTCGCAGCTTTATGCCTCAGAGCCAGAACATGAGAGAGTTGGTTGCAAAGATGAAACTTATCCCGAACAGGGCAATCATAGAGGGAAAAAGTGGCGTTTTTCTCGATGACTCTATCGTAAGAGGTACACAATTGAAAGATAATGTGAATGATTTGCACCATGCCGGAATCAAGGAGGTAAACATGCGTATTGCGTGCCCTCCTCTGACATACCCGTGTGAATTCGTGAATTTCAGCCGCTCCCGGTCAAGTCTGGATCTTGCAACCCATAAGGCGGTAAGGAAGTTGGAGGGGAGTACGGATAATATTGACTTTAAAGAGTACTCGGATTGTAACAGTGAGAAATACAAGGCAATGGTAGAGGAGATAAGGAAGAGTCTCGGACTCACCACGCTCACCTTCCAGAGATTGGATGATCTGGTGGAGGCTATCGGGCTTCCAAAGGAGAAACTTTGTACTCATTGCTGGGATGGGTCAAGCTATTTTTAAAATTATTTATTTTTGCAAATTGAAATATATCACAGAGAGATGACAAACAAGAGAGTTCGGGTTAGATTTGCGCCAAGTCCCACAGGCCCTTTGCATATAGGCGGCGTGAGGACAGCATTGTTCAACTATTTTTTTGCCAGACAGAACGGAGGAGATTTTATTCTCAGGATTGAGGATACCGATTCTCAGCGTTTTGTACCCGGAGCAGAAGAGTATATAAACGAATCACTCAGATGGTGCGGCATTAAGATTGACGAAGGAGTGGCCGAGGGAGGGAAGCATGCACCATACCGCCAGAGTGAAAGAAGGGCAATATACAGGCAATATGCAGATCAGCTCGTAGCAAACGGTTATGCATACTATGCCTTTGATTCTGCAGAGTCACTTGATAACTTGAGAAAGGAGGCAGAATCGAGAGGGGATGCCTTTACATACAATTTCAAGATAAGGAATAGTATGGAGACCTCTCTGGTTATGACCGAACAGGAGGTACAGGAGAGAATAGCAAAGGGAGACCAGTGGGTAATCCGTTTCAAGATGCCGGAAAATGAGGAGGTACACATGTCAGACCTTATCCGTGGAGAGGTGACTGTAAATACTTCAACACTGGATGACAAAGTGCTGTTCAAGAGTTCCGATCTTTTACCTACATATCATCTGGCAAATGTGACTGATGATTACCTGATGGAGATCACTCACGTAATCAGGGGAGAGGAGTGGTTACCGTCACTGCCTCTGCATGTAATGTTGTACAAGGCTTTCGGCTGGACAGAGAGTATGCCTCAGTTCGCACACCTTCCTTTGTTGCTTAAACCTACCGGGAATGGTAAGCTTAGCAAGAGGGACGGGGACAAGATGGGCTTCCCGGTCTTTCCACTTCTATGGAAATCACAGGAGGGTGAGACATCGCGTGGTTATAGGGAGGATGGATACTTCCCTGAAGCATTTGTCAACCTTCTTGCCCTACTTGGCTGGAATCCCGGAACTGAACAGGAGCTCTTCTCTATGGACGAGCTTATCAAGACTTTCTCCTTCGAGAGGGTAAACAAAGCCGGTGCAAGGTTTGACCCGGAGAAGGCAAAGTGGTTCAACCATCAATATCTGATTCTGAAGAGTGATGAGGAGCTGGCAAGTCTTTTCACAGACTTAATGAAATCAAAGGAGATAGATGTTACATCAGAAAAAGCCCTTAAGATAGTCTCATTCATGAAGGTCCGTGTGAACTTCATATATGAGATATGGGAGAAGGCACAGTTCCTTTTTATAAGTCCTGATTCGTACGATGAGGCTTCAGTAAAGAAATTCTGGAAAGAGGAGTCACCGGCGATTATGAAGGAGGTCATTGCTGTCCTCCAGAGCGTTGAAACCTTCAGTGCTGGGAATGTAGAGAAGAGTCTGGAATCATTCATAGCAGAGATGGGTTATGGTATGGGAAAGGTTATGAATGCACTAAGGCTTGGCCTGCTAGGAATTTCGAATGGTCCCGGTGTGGCTGATGTCTGTGAGGTGATCGGAAAAGAGGAGACAATTGCAAGAATTGAGAATGCAATTTCAAAACTTTAATGATGTTTTTGATACCGGATTTTGCAAATTAATATAAATATCATATTTTTGCACCCACAAAACCGGAAATGGCGCATTCTTCTAACGGTTAGGAAGCGGGATTCTCATTCCTGAAATAGCAGTTCGATTCTGCTATGCGCTACAAAAAAGAGAGGCTGCGTATCATTGCAGCCTCTCTTTTTTGCAGGTATTAACCATGGACATTATTATAAGTTTACCTCCTTCAGGATATCTTCAATATCGGGGATGCAACCTCCGCAAATAGTGCCGGCACCTGTTACCTCTCCAACCTCTTCAACACTCTTGAGACCCTTCTCCTTGATTGCCTGAACGATTTCGCTCTTCATAATGCCATTGCAATGGCAAATTTCTATGTCTTCCATAATTAATTGTTAATTTATCATAGAAACAGAGCATTTTGAAAAAGGTTCACATTAGTTATTTAGATGAAACCCTTGGCTGTTGAGTTCAGAAGATATGAATTGACTGTACTCAGTCGGTTTCAATGGATAATCCCAGCATCCCAGCCCATGGTACAAATCTCCGCCGAAACCTATCTTGAATTTATAAAGTCCATAAAGAGGATGAGAGGGATCTGGTCCGGGCGAAACGCCAAACATATCGTATTCGGTGCAACCCATAGCTTTGGATATTTTTATAGCTTCCCACTGGAGTGCATAGGTTGCCATCAGATTTCTGTGCTCAGATGAAGAGGCTCCGTAAAGATATGATCCCCTATGGCCGGTTATTATCAGAAACATTGCAGCAAGAGGGGTTTTGTCATATGTGGCCGCAAGAAGGTATACTGTAGCCGGAGACTCTGTGTTGTCGGCATTTGATGTAAGAACAGCCTCGAAATATTTGATGTCATTTATCAGGATTCTGTTCCTTCTTGCTGTTTCTTGGTATAGGGAGTACCATGTGTCAAGGTTCTCAAGGCCGAGTTGTACTACATTTACCCCCTTTCTTTGAGAGAGCCCGATATTGTAACGCGTTTTGCCTCTCATCCTGTTTAGAATAACATCTGTATCAGGGGTGAGATCAAGATAGATAGTATTGGAGGGTAGAATATTGTAATATGCCTTTTTAAAGTTCCAGTTAATTGTGTTGAAATTGAATCTCATCTCCTGGGTATTCTTTGCCGGTTCTCCAATCCAGATTCCGTTCCCGTCAAAGTGATCCGGCTCTTTTGCCCAGTATGACTCCCAACAGAGATCATATCTGATCATAATACAGTCTTTTGGCAGAATACTGCCAGGGTAGATGCCCCAAGTCGTTTCTTTACCACGGACCAGAATGCTGTCTGCTGTGCTATTGGTGTCGCATAAAGATTTTCAATCTCTTTTCTGTGAATATCGGTAAGCATCGGACAAAGTTAGCACTTAAATAAGAGATTGCCGAATATTTAGCTTGACATCCAAGCTATCTGGGGGCTATGGTCTCTTTTAATGAGTCAAGATACTTCATGTCTTCTCCGGATATTGTGAAACTGATATCAAAATTTTGTTGAATTCTTTCCGGTGTTATAGATTTCGGTAGTGGAAGCACCCCCTTTTGAAGAACATAGCGTATGCAGATCTTTGGTACTGTTGTCCTGTATTTCTCTGCAATCTCCATAATATGACCATTGCCGAGTATCTTTCCTGTAGCCAAAGGGGAGTACCCTTCAACAAGGATGTCGTTTTTCATACAAAAATCGGTAATCTCCTCCTGAGTGTTGCCGATGTAGTATTTAATCTGGTTGGCCATAGGTTTTATCTGACCATTCTCCATTATAGCATTCAGATCCTTCACACTGAAGTTCGATACTCCAATAGCCCTGCATCGGCCGCTTTTGTATATCTCCTCCATAGCTTTCCAAACAGAGATATTCTCTTTTGTACAATCTTTTCCTATCTCTGTCCATGGCCATGGAGCGTGTATCAGGTATAGATCGAGATACCCGGCATCCAGATTCTCCATTGTTTTGTCGAAATTTTCATGAGCACCATCATAACTTTTTATCTCGGCGGGTAGTTTTGATGTGATGAATATCTCATCTCTCCTTAGCCCGGAGTCCTTGACGGCTCGTCCTACACTCTTTTCGTTGTTGTATGCCTTTGCTGTATCAATGTGCCTATATCCGCTCCTTAAAGCGTTTGATACAGCGTTGTAGCAAATTTCTCCATCAGGTACCTGCCATGTCCCGAAACCAATTGCTGGGATCATAACTCCGTTATGTAACTCGAAAAAACTGTTGTTGTCCATATCTCTTTTTTTCTTTAAACAAAAAGGTATGCCCCAAAGTTTAATCACAAATCTACAAATTGAATCATATGATAATAGCCGGTTTATTGCCCGATCACCTTTTCGTTATCCTTGTTGTTGGAATCAGCAATAAGATTGTTGCCTAGGATTATACGTGTGATATTCCCGTTATATTTAGCAGATATCTGTATTTCATTACAATCTTTCCATAAAATTGCAGGCCTGAAAATGGTTGAGACTAATTTGTCATTATCATACAATGAGATAATTACAGGCATAGGAAGAGTCCCTTTATTTTCAACGATAATGTTGATTCTGTTATTTTTAATCTTTGCACTTTTTATGGAGAGGTCCGGGATACCACCCTGACGGTAATACCATGCAAGCCAGAACCAGTCAAGATTTCTTCCTGACACATCATTGAATGTATTGAAATAGTCATAAGGAGTGGGGTGTTTGAACTTCCATCTTTCCATAAACTGAAGAAGACATTTTCTGAAGGTTTCACTTCCCAGCTCTATTTCCAGCATTCTTAAAGCCTGCTCTGTCTTTGCATAGTTCAAGTAGAAGTAGACCTTCGGGTCGAGATAGAAAGTAGGTGTAATCAATGCCGGCTCATCTTCCATCCCTGAGTATGCTGCATAGGATTTTGTGTTGTGAACTTTGATATTAAGTGTAGGTTCAAGATCGGTTTGCATCTTTTCCGGGAAGTATACTGTAAGACCCTCGTCTATCCATCCGTTCTTGGTCTCATTTGTGCCTACATAGAACGGAAAGTATGCATGTGCAATCTCATGTGAGTTGGCGTAGACGGTCATCCCAAAATCGGCTTCTGCTCCGACATTTGTTATCATTGGATACTCCATGCCAAAATCACCGTTGTAAACTGTAATGTATGGGAATGGATATGGCACTCCGGGCGAATCCATTGACAGTGATCTGACACTCTCCCTTGCTATCTCTGCAACTTTATTGAAATTTGGTGACTTTGCATTGTAGGCAACTCCTACAATGGTTCTGCGCTTGTTTTTCTTATCCACCTCTACGCTACAAACGTCCCAGAGATAGTGGTCGCTTAGCCCGAAGGCAAAATCTGTGACATTTTCTGCCTTGAATTTCCATATGTTTTTTTCCGTCGTAATCTCCCTTTTTTCCAGATCCTTTTCTGTTATTACATTGGTGACTTTTTCAGATTGGATGGCTTTATTGTATAAATCACAGTATTGAGGGTGCAGCACCTCAGCCATATTCTGAAGCTCACCGGTTGCCCATACCATAAAGCCTTCAGGAACAGATATCTCAACTGAAAAGTCTGAGAAGTCGTTGTAAAACTCTGCCATGCCATTGTATGAGCGTGTATCCCATCCGTAAACATCATCATATACTGCTATCTGAGGATACCATTGACCAACGAACAGGCTTGAGCTGTCTATTGTCCCCATTCTTATCAAGGTATTCACAGGAAAATCAAATTCCCATCCTATCTCTAATTCCGCCTTCTCTTTAGGGGCTATCTTCTTCGCCAACTTGACTGTCATTATGGTCCCGCTTCTATTGATAACATTACTATTGGCAGTGTTGACGCTCTCACCGGCTACCCGTAAATCATTTATCCGTACCCCCTCATTTATGTCCGATGGGTTGACATCTACCAGGGAATTTCTGTTTGCACCCTTTTTAAATATATCCTGATATAGCCTTATAACAATCTTTGAAAGAGAGTCCGGACTGTTGTTCAGATAGCTTATTGTCTCCTGTCCGCTTATAATTTTGTTCTTTACATCGACTTTAACCCGTATGTCATAGAGTGCCCTGTTCTGCCAGTACATCTTACCCGGTCTGCCATCTGTCTGCCTTGTCAGTTTGTCACATGCCCTTGTTACAGCTTTTGGAATGACAATCCTCTCCTGGGCTATGCAATATGAGCTTATTGCCACTAATAGCAGCACAATAGACACTAATTTGATTTTTTTCATAGTTATTATTGTTAGGGATATATTTCTATTCCCGGGTATTTAAAAAGTCTTGTAAGGATATTCTACCTTAGTAAGGAAAAGTGGATGTGCAGGGACTGAACTGCCGGCAATACTACGGTTCTTCAGTTTTAGTATTTCACTGATCCATTCTGGTTCGTGCTTTCCCCTGCCTACCTCAAGCAGAGAACCGACTATAGCCCTGACCATATTTCGTAGGAATCTGTTTGAAGATATATTAAAACAGAATGTGTCAGATTCGTCAAATTTTCTTCCGTGACATAGAGGTGTCACACCCTGGAATGAGGTGGGGGCAAGAGGGGTTATGCCTAAAGGTGCGCCTGCTTCCCAAAAAGCCTCTGTCACAGTACAGATATTGGTTTTTGTAGGGGAATGGAGTTTTGCCATAGATGTAAAGTCCTTTTCTCCAAGCAGATATTCGGCAGCCTGGTTCATTTTTTCAAGATCCAGTTTAAATGGAAAATAGTATGAATAATCTGACAGAAACGGGTCTTTGCGAGTGTGTATGAAGTAGCAGTAACTCCTGCTTATTGCATCGAAACGGGCATGAGCTGTATGTGACACCTGACAGATGTTATGAATAGTAATGTCATTAGGCAGAATGGCATTTATTTTGTAAATCACTCTCTCAATATCCAGAAATGGTAATGGTTTGTCAGAGTCAAAATGGGCGACATAATTAACAGCGTGAACCCCGGCATCTGTCCTTCCGGCTCCGGTTACTTCGCATCTCTCTCCGATCAGGACGGACAGGGCTCTTTCAACCTCTTGCTGCACTGAAAGTTGGTCGTTTTGTATCTGCCAGCCACAGTAACGGGTACCTCTGAAGGATATTGATATAAAAAAACGCATTACTTAAAAATTGAACTAAATTTGTAAATTATCCTACAAAAATACAAAATCAAACAATATGGAAACCGTAAACATCAAAGAACTAAACGAAAAGATTCAGAGAGAGAGTGCTTTTACCGATATGATCACTCTTGAGATGAACAAAGTAATCGTTGGGCAGAAGCAGTTGGTGGAGAATCTTCTGATAGGCCTTCTTGCTGATGGACACATACTCCTCGAGGGTGTTCCCGGCCTTGCAAAGACATTGGCCATCAATACTCTTGCATCAACAATGGATGCTAAATTCAGCCGTATCCAGTTCACACCGGATCTGTTACCTGCTGACC
>MTLE01000377.1_pt1 | contig 38018 bp, 35 predicted proteins | sample 1982461 | NCBI WGS metagenome assembly MTLE01 (sample SAMN05712605, study PRJNA340218) | biofilm metagenome | isolation source: sample SPL anode biofilm adapted to -200 mV | place: USA | collected 2012-02-03
GCAATTCAAGCACCACCCATCCGTTGCCGTATTACTAGATGGTGCCGAATGTCAGGGTTTTGGTGCCCGAACATTAGCAGAAGGCGGCTGGCAGTCATTAGGCAAGCTCACTTTTCCCGGCGGGGCTTTTTTAGGCTGTGCGGGCGGATTATTGGATTTACTGCGTCAGCAGGGTATTCCGCATGCAATTCAATCCGGCGCTTTAGCCGCGAAAGCCTGCGTTAATGCGCTTGCAGCAGGCAGATCTCACGATGAATTAAGCGCATACGAACTCGATATAAAAAATGGTCCAATCGGAAAATCGTTAAGAAAAGCCGCAGCGATCAAACCGGCATTAGGCTCGTTTGGCGGTATCATCGGCACTACTTATGTTGGACTACATTACTGGTTAAATCATGTCGGTTTATGTTTACCAAAGTTTCAATATCGTCGTGCAGACCATGAGTACACACAAGCATCAAAAGACACACCGCAAGAAACAGGCATTGCGTTACAACGAGATAACTCACTTTATCTGGCCAGAATTAAACATAACGAAACGCAACCCGAGCATCTTCATTTAGTCGATGGACAACTTGCACATAACTACACTGATTCCCAAGCAAAAAAATTGCTCTGTTACTGTTGTCCGGCTGGTGTCTATGTCGAAGAGAATGATCAGTTTATTGTTCGGGCAAATCGCTGCTTACATTGTAAATGTTGTGAAATTAAAGACTTGAAGCAGCAGATTCACTGGACGCCACCGGAAGGCGGCAGTGGACCGGGATACATTGGATTATAAAAATCATTATCTATTTGTTATCAAAGTAAAAAACCATAGAGGCTATGCTGGCTTTTATACAACGATAAAAAGTATGGTTTTAATGCTGATAGCCCAAATAGCTGTCAGTTGGGAAGAGTATAAAATTAAATTGTAGTTACTTGATAAGGAAAATCGTATGGCTATCAGCGCTCGTAATGTGTTTGCAGGAACGGTAAGTGAAATTCGTGAAGGCGCCGTTAATGCTGAAGTCTCTCTGTCTGTTACTGGTGGTGACGTAATTGTTGCTACTGTGACCTTAGACAGCCTGAAAAATTTGGGTTTAGTAGTTGGAACAGCTGCCACTGCATTTGTAAAAGCGCCGGCAATCATGATTGTGACTGGCGATGATTCTGTTCGTTACAGCGCTCGTAATCATCTTAAGGGTTCTGTTACTGAACTGAAAACAGGCGCAGTGAACAGCGAAGTCGTTGTGAAACTGGCTGGCGGTAGTGAAGTTAAAGCGATCATTACCAATGACGCAGTAACAGATCTTGGCTTGGCTGTTGGTTCAACTGCTAGTGTATTGTTCAAAGCAGGCAGCGTAATTCTGGGTGTTTCTGCCTGATTTTAACATAGAAGAAAATGAGCCTTATTTTGCTGTGGGGCTCATTTTTACCTCACAATGTACCGTTATGTCATATTTTGGTGATAAATCTTACATTTCAGACACCCAATCACTTATCTAATACCCAGCCATTCTTAATAAATAATTATAAATCAGTTGGTTATGACAAGAGCTGTCTTCCTGCTTGATGGCCCCATTTTTGCTTTATATCGTTATGCAAATTTTTATACAGGGGTTGGATATGCAAGAACACACAGCACAATCAAACATCGCTATAGAGCACCCCAAATCAGAAGCGCACAGACAACACAAAGCGCAGGAATGTAAATCGCGGAAAGTGCATTCGCATCATGCGGTTGGACATATTATTTCGCATTCACCTGCAATGAAGCAGATGCTCGAAATGATAAATCAAATAGCACCAACTCGTTCAGCTGTTCTGCTGCGAGGAGAACCTGGTACGGGAAAAGACGTGATTGCTCGAACCATCCATGCTCAATCACAGAATAAACAAGGCCCGTTCATCAAAGTTTGCTGTGAACATATCTCTGATGAACAACTCATGCTCGATCTCTTCGGTTGTGAAGCAGACTTCTTACCTGGAATCACACAAAGTCGACAAGGTCGCGTATCGCAAGCATTAGGTGGCACATTATTTTTAAGTGAAATTGGACATTTTTCACTGGCGATGCAAAGTCGGTTGCTGCGGATTTTACAAGAGCAAAAGTACGAGCCGCTGGGTAGCAATCATGTTGAATCAAGCAACATAAGAATTATTTGTGCATCAGAAAAAAACCTGGAAACCTTAGTTTTACAAGAACGTTTTTTACCTGAACTCTATTATCGCATTCATGTTGCCTCAATCGCTTTACCATCGCTGCGAGAAAGAACAGAAGATCTTCCTGATTTAGTCGATTATTTTTTTGAACGTTACAATAAAGCAAATGGCAAAAATATATCGATTGCACAAAGCGCCATGGAACACCTTTATGCCTGTGATTGGCCGGGTAATGTCCGTGATCTCGAAAATTGTTTGGAACATGCAGCATTGTTATCGAAATCAGATGTTATACAACAACTGCCTTGTGCAACTGGTCAATGTATCCGCCGTCGTTTGAACCAAACTATTCAGCAAACAGAAACTCTCAATGCGCCGATTAATGGTTTGCTTACAGTTGGACCGGCGCTTGGTGAATCAACTCAAGTTGAATATCGTATTGGAGGCGCACCGGCTGCCTATAAAGAAACAGATCGTAGTCGTTTAGTGATGGCATTAGAAAAATGTGGCTGGGTAAAAGCAAAAGCCGCACGCCATTTGGGTATAACCCCCAGACAGCTCGGTTATGCATTACAGAAATTACAGATCGAAGTGAAGAAATATTGATCCCCAATAGGGGATCTGTACAACTGCTATTAGATCACATGCAACTCATCGCGATGGAATGCAAAACGTTGGCAGGTATGTAATAAGTCGGTGGTATCTAGTGCCGATCGAGGTACTCGAGCATGATAAAGACTGCCATTCACATTCAGCGTTAGTCGCTGACTGCCAATCCCGGGGTAGATCCGTTCAACCATGGCTTCAAAACAGATCAACCCTGTCGATGGCAAAGCCGCTCTTGAGGTGTAATGAAAAATTGCATCCCCAGGTAAACAGCAGTGTGAAATTGGCGAAATAGGTGTGTGTAATAGAGATACCTCAATATTTCCCGGCAAGCTGATCTGATTATTCGTGATGTAGTGGCAGGGTAAGATGTTATCCATAGCTACCAGTCTGGCCGCTTGTTCATCAACAGGGCGTCGCATCACCACCTCTGTTGCATCATCTTGAATAATCTGACCATTTGATAAGATCAAAGCCCGTTGCGCAAAATTGAGAACATCTGTGAATAAATGACTTACCAGTAACGTGGTTATGCCGTGAGCGCTGGCATAGAGTCTGATTTTTTCAATAACCTCGCGTCGGGTCGATACATCCAATGATGACGATGGTTCATCCAACAATAACAACTCTGGTTCACCAATCACCGCTCGCGCCAGGCAGACACGTTGTGCTTCCCCGCCAGACAGTTCGGTAGCATATCGTTGGGCTAAGTGCTCACAACCGAAATCTTGCAGCACTTGTTTGATCCGGCCAGGAATATTTTGACGTGGTGTATCGTGAAAACGTAATGTGCAGGCCAAATTGTCATAAACACTCATATTGAGCAGCAAATTATCTTGAAACACCAACGCACACCGTCGACGCAGTAGGGTTGGGTTGCTTTTTTTTACATCATGACCAAATAGATAAAACGTACCAGAAAATGGTTGTAAAAGATTGATGGTTTGCAGCAGCGTGCTCTTTCCAGCACCGTTATGCCCCAATAATGCGATAAGCTCCCCAGGCTGAATGGTGAGTGAGTCAAGATCCAATACTTTGTGCCCAGCGGCATGTTCAACACTGAGCTGCTGCATGTTTAATAGAGGAGGGGTTGCCATAATCGTCTAACCTTATTTAACGTTCATGCGTACTAACTTTCGTGTTTTGATGTTGTAAATAAGTCATTAGCCAAACGATGATAAATGTCACCAGCAGTAAAATAACGCCTACCGCTAAAGCAATATCGTAGTTACCTTTGCCTACTTCCATCACGGTTGCGGTTGCCAGAACCCGAGTTTGACCGCGGATATTTCCGCCAACCATCATGGATGCGCCTACTTCTGAAACCACACGCCCAAAACCAGCGATCACGGCAGCCATCAGCCCAATGCGGGCTTCACGCACTAATAACAGCTGCGCTTGCCATTGACTTGCGCCTAATGAAAGCAGCTGCAAATATAATTTCGAATTTAAGCTACAAATCGCGGAAAAACTCAGACTAGCAACAATCGGGATAGCTACAATGGCTTGTACAATAATCATCGCTTTGGGAGTGTACATCCAGCCTAATTCCCCCAAAGGGCCATAACGCCATAGCAGTAAGCTCACCATCAAACCAACTACAACAGGTGGAAGCCCCATGCCAAAATTCAGTAGTGCACACAATAGTGTTTTTCCACGGAATGCGTTTAATGCCATCCATACTCCAGCAGGAACACCAACCACAATGCTGATAAAAGTAGCGGTGAATGAAACTTGCAGCGTCAGGCCGGTAATATCTAATACATCAGTATCAGCAAGCTGGTGAACAACACTAAAAAGATCAGGCATGGGGAACTCCTGTCATTAGAATCCGTAGTCTTTTTCTGACTTGCCGCCATCAACAATAAATAACGGCTTTCCGAATTGTTTAATGCCATGTTCCGCAATCAATTTTTGCCCTTGTTTCGATAACAAGAAATCAATGAATGCCTTTCCGCCAGCAGCATTCACTTTGTTAAATTTTGCAGGGTTGGTTTGCATCGCATGGAATAGATTTAACAGACGATCTTCACCAGATACCTGAACTTCCAACGACAATGATTTTTTCAAAAAGGTGAATGTGCCGCTATCAGTCAGGGTATACGCGTTCTTTTCGTCACTGATCCGTAATGCATCTGCCATCCCTGCACCAATCTCTTTATACCAATCACCAGCAGGTTGAACTCCCGCTAATTTCCACAAGCTTAATTCCATTTTGTGGGTGCCAGAATTATCGCCACGGGAAACAAACAGTTTTTGCGTTTCACTGATCTTCTTCAGTGCAGAAAGTGAGTCTAGTTTGCTGATTTTTGCAGGATCATTAGCGGGGCCAACAATTTCGTATTGGTTATGCATTATCAGCTTACGGTTAATGATATCGCCTTTACTTTCGACCGCTTGTTCTGCTTTCGGCGCACAAACCAGCAAGGCATCCACTTCGCCTTTTTCTGCTAACGCTAAAGCTTGCCCTGTACCAATCGAGAGTTTTTTTACAGTGTAACCACTTTGTTTTTCAAACGGGGGCAGAATAACATCCAGCAATCCACTGTCTTCAATGCTGGTTGTCAGCGCAATAATGACTTCTTTTTTCTCATTTCCGGCCCACAAAGGCAGGGGAAGAGTACCAGCGAAAATAGCTGAGAGTAAAATCCATTTTTTGATAAGACTTTTCATTATGTGCATCCCTATATTCGTGATGAAGTTCAAATATAAGGTGCAAGCCATATGCCACGTAATATAATTATTTATATTACGGATAATCACTTTTATAAGGCTTAATGCATTGATAATAAAAGAGTTAATTTTTAACTTTTATAGGCGGGATCATTACGAAAGTTCATATTTGAACATTACAAAACAAAAAAGTTCAAATATGAATGATTTAGGAATGTGTTGAAGAATCAATTAACAACCAAGAAAGCATACCAAACCAAGCTCCATAATCTAATAATACATAAAGTAAATAATCATCCTGATGATTGTCTTTTCGGTTGCGAAATCAAGCTACAACTGAGGATAAAGTATTATAGTCACCGTAACTCTCTTTTGGACAAAAATGAGTTTCGAACAATTGAATATTATCAATCAATCAATTAATTCAGGTATAACAAAGTCGCTTAACATTATTCATATTTCAAGCTTATCACAAAGGGTATGATGTCTATAAATCTCATAAATAATTACACAAAAATATGAACAAAAGTGTTGCTCTCCAAGCTGAGGGTTCCAAAACGGAAAAGTGGTGATTGTTCAATGTATTATGTGATATAAAGTCTTCTAGCTTACGGGCAGATTATGGGTTGCGTATCGCAATCAGTGAAAAAAATGTCTTAGAGACTAGCCCTTACTGTGGATATTACGATTCTTATCGATCCTTGACCAGTGCGTAAGAGTGCCCGTAAGCTGCCCATAAATTATGTGACTGAATATTATGAACGCAATCACTCGACTAAAGAATTGCCATTCCAGAATCGATTTGGCTATTTTGCTTAACTGCAAACCTTCATACCTAACGTATTTGCTTTATAAAAATGCACCGACATCAAACTACCAAGAGTTTGAAATTGCTAAAAAGAACGGTGGGAAAAGAAAAATATGTGCTCCAAATATCGAACTAAAGACAATACAACGCTCCTTATCTGACTTGTTGCTAGACTGTATTGATGACATAGACAAAGAGAATAGCTTCGACAACACTCTTGCCCATGGTTTTTCTAGAGAAAGATCGATCATTACTAATGCTGAAATACATCAAGGACAAAAAAATGTTCTAAACATAGATTTAGATAATTTTTTTGGGTCGTTTAACTTTGGTCGCGTTAGAGGGTTCTTTATTAAGAATAATAACTTTCAGCTTAACCCCGATGTAGCAACCACTATTGCACAGATAGCTTGTTATAATAATGAACTACCGCAAGGTAGCCCTTGTTCACCTGTAATTACCAACTTAATTACCCACGCGCTTGATATTAGGCTCGTTCAACTAGCGAAAAAACACTCCTGCCTTTATACCAGGTATGCAGACGACATTACATTTTCTACTCGTTTAAAAGAGTTTCCTGCAAAAATCATGTCGGAGCCTAGCCCAAACCTGTATATAGCAGGCGCTAAGCTTAAAAGTGAAATTCACAGGGCAGGATTTAAAATCAATGACGAAAAGACTCGAATCCAATACAAAGACTCTAGACAAGAAGTTACAGGTTTAATTGTCAATAAGCGAGTGGGGGTGAAAAGAGAATACCGTCAAATTACAAAAGCTATGTGCAATAGCTTGTTTCACACAGGCAGCTATACAAAGCTTGTGGATGACGAGCTGATTGAAGGAAACATGTATGAATTAGAAGGTAGACTTAATTTCATTGATTCTGTCGATTTGCATAACCGTCTCAAATATCCAGAAAAACTAAACATAAACTATGCTCATAGAAATCATGGAGTTAAAACTCGTGTTCTTCTCACTAGTCGAGAGAGTACTTTGAGTAAATTCCTATTCTACAAGTACTTTGTTGGTAATGAAAAAGCTACAGTGTTGTGTGAAGGCAAAACTGACAATATCTATCTCAAGGCTGCGCTAAAGCAGCTTGTTGCAAATTATCCTGACCTAGTAAATGCAACTAATCACGAAAGTAATTTAGACTTCTTGAACTATAGTAAGAGAACAAGATTCCTTTTGGAGCTATTTGGTGGAACATCATATCTCGCAAACTTCATTTCGAGCTATGATCAGCTATATAGTTTTTACAAAGGCCCTAAATCACAAAAACCTGTAATCATCATATTAGACAATGATGATGGGTTTGATAGTATTGTAACAGCGCTCAATCGAGTTGATACCTGTACAATTTACCCAGCCCTCCCAGCAGATCAGCAGAATGAGAAGTCAACTTACAAGAATAGTGACTTTATCCGTGTGTGCCATAATTTATACGTTGTTCTAACACCATTAGATGCGAATAACAAAGACACAATGATTGAAAACTTGTTAGATGCTGGATTGTGGCAAACACCGATTAATGGACGAACGTTTGACCCGACAGGTAAGCTGAAACCAACAAGTAATTTCTATGGAAAGAACATTTTCGCCACTGAAGTTGTCGCTCCACGTCAAAATACAATCAACTTTAATGGTTTTAGGCTGTTATTGGATAGGCTCACCAGGGTAGTAAATGATTATTCGTCATAGTTTCTAACGGCTCGCTAAATGTGGGCTTTTTTATTTAAGTTCAATCAGAATATTGTCTATCACATTACATTTCCAAAGGTAAACTTTGAGAAAGTAATAAGTGTTGATGATTTCTCCTAAAGAATTTTGTGGCAAAGTCTTCTTAGATTAAGGAACTTAACTTCACTTTTTAAGATGAGACAAAGTGTCTTATTCATGCATTAGTTATGCGTGTGATTTCATCAGATTTCCTTTGGTAATCTATATTTAAGTAGTGCTTATAGCTATAATTTAATTCTCAAATACCAGAGTACTATCTATAAATCATTCAATTCTTTTAATATGTAATCGAGATATTACAAAATCACCCGAAGATTCAACTTTAGCAGTTTCTTTTCGAATGTATTCAGAGTAAAGACAGGTAACGTTTGGGTAGATAAAACTACATAATATTGCTGTTAGAATGTGTGGTTTTGGCCCAAAAGGAATAATTGATACATTGTAATCAGACCTAAGAGGTGAAAGCATTTGTGTCATATTATCATAACAAGTAGCAATGCTATTTATAGGAAGTTTTACAAGTTTGTCTTCGCCACCTAAATAATGAGAAATAAAGTCTTTATTTTTCTCTAAACAAGTTTTTTCATAATCGTAGGTTGCAGCTGGAGCGGCCATAATACCAAAGCATTTGTTTGGGTTTAATAAGTTATATAATCTCTGTGGGCCATACCTATCAAAACCCAACATAAATATTGCAGCATTATGTTTTTTTGTTAATGAAATACCTTCACAACCAGGGATTATACGCAGTTCACCGAGTTCCACATTGAGATCTAAATTTTTATATACAGCTGTTGCATATGTTAAATAAATAGTTACTTTTGTATCACAAAAATTCACCAGGTAATTCAAAATTGAGGCATACCAAGCCCGAGACATAGAAGTATAATCAATTAGTATTTTTATATCATCCTTATTAATCTTTGTAATTGTATCACTTAATTTTCTTTGTATTTCAGCGACTTCTCGTTGCGAGATTTCTAGTAATTGAATACCACTCCAATTTTCACTAAAGTAGCTCAAGCAATCCACTCGTACAGGGTCTTCTTTGTGCTGATCAAAAGATAAAACAATTACATTATCAATATTATCTTTATGTAGTCGTGTCGCTATATCAATGCAGCGCTCTTCATATCCACAAGAAAATAATGCAATATCAAATTTTGATTGACGTAACTCACCAATTGATAAGTCATCTACGTGTAATTTATTCATCAATTCCATCCAGGTCTAAATCATATTGCCCATCATCACTTCTTTTATTTATTGCTTTAAATCGGCTAAAGGAATTATTGTTCATTATTATAGATAATCTAATTGAATTTCCTTTTCTTGGCATCAAGTAAAAATGAGGTGATAAACAAAAAGCCAAAGCAAATCTACCTTTTCTGTTTGGCATTTTATTATCATTATCCAGCCCTCTAAAATCAGGATAAATTAAGCCTAAATCGACAGCCTTTTCTATATTTTTCCATAAATCATCATCTTCAACGTCGAATGAAAATGAACTATATGTGTCAGTGTTTATCTTGTCTATATGTAGTTTATCCTTTAAAAACCTACCAATTGTTGTAAATAAATCGAAAGCTTTCTTACCATCTATCTCTAGATTTAAACCATCTAGTTCTGAGTATGAAAATTCTTTTAATTTAGATCCCTGTTCCTTGTCTGATAAAGGCTTAAGTTCAGTGCAAGTTTCGATATGTTTTGAAAAAATATAATTAAATATTCTTAATAGTCGACGTGGATTTCCATCTGCACATCTGACTACAAGTGAATATCCAGAATATATAGATGGCGAAGCATTTCCTTTATAGTGCTGAAAGGAGTCCTTTAATATCAGAGTTCCTCGAAGCTTTCTTGATATGGAGCTTTCGAAGAGAGCAGGATCTATATCTATTAACCTCTCAGCCCTTTGTATCGTATTTGAATCGCAATACTCTCTCACCTTTTCCATCAATTGCTCGTCAGGAATGGCTTCTTTGGGTGAATCAATTAGAATTGAACTTCCTAAAAGATATTTTAGACTTACATCCTTATTGGTAATAGATGAATTTTCAATTCTTTTTTTGAATAGCTTCTCTGCAAAATTTTCAAAAAAATTCTGAGGATTGTTTTTTGAATTACCATGAAGACCTTGCTTGTCGATATTCAAGTAATCAAAATCATGCCCCATATTTAATGGGGTGCCAGTATTAGTTTCGAGAGTATAGTGGCGGTATGGCATAGTAGTTATTTTGAACACAATTTCGTTATATGACCTCATGTGTGTGTTCAATATTTTATGATGTTCCTTTGTTAAAAACTCTGCCTCATCAATACAAATACAAAAAGTGGAAGCATTAGATAATCCGATTTCTTTTTTTACTGTTGATAGTGCCATTGTTAAAGGCTTGAACAAATCAGTATTAAAGTTAATCCCAACCATCTGATCTTCATCACTTATTTTCAGGCCTAGCTTTATTTTATTAAATACAATATTTTTTCTATACTCGACAATTTCTAATTCATCATAGATATCTGTAATGGTGTTTAGTTTATTAGATAACCATATTTCTGATATTTTGTTGCAAATAGCTCTTTCTTTGATAATTCTATCTATATCATCGTCAATGTATGATAGTAGACAACTTCTTATTGTATCAAGAAATCTTGCGCATGAAGATAAATTCAAGCTCCATTTAAAAAGCAAGTTGTTATCGTCAATGTCAAAAATTGAATTTACCCACTCAACTTTTAAGGGGATATAAGTTGCAATAAATGAGCGTTCTTCAATGATTTTTTTTGCTTTCTCATCATTCAACTTAGTAAGACATTCATGAGAAAGCATTTTTATTAAAGCTGTCTTTCCCGAGCCTCTACTACCCAATATTATATGATTTTTGTTGGATATCAGAGATTCAAAAGCAGGTGTCCAAACAAATTCTTCAGCTAGCTGATTAGACGTAAAATATCGGGCATTAGAGTGTTCAAATATATTATTAAAACCAAATAAATTATGCATATTAATTTCCCTTCAGCAAAATGAACATCTCATCTTGTCCCGGAGTTTTAAATATTGAGAACCCTATTTCTTTTGATAAATCATTAATAGTCTTATCAAGTAGCTTTCTTGACGTATATATAATATCAGCACAATGATTGGATAGTTCACTCCATCTTACGTGTGTCTGGGTCTCGAAAAAACACTCAATAGATTCTCTGAGCTGCTTTTTTAACTCAACAGGCGACATGCGATTACCAAAAAACTCCTTATGAGGTATACCGTTAATTGATTCATTTTTTGTCCATCCATGACCTGTGTTATGGGACCAACTTACAACCTTTCCAAAAGGTGTACTGTTTACATCACAAATTCTATCTATTTCAATTTGATGAATAGTGTTTGGTACGCCTTGGAACCACCTATCATCCAAACGAGCTGAGAAACTACCAGCACAAAGTATATTTATAGGATGTTGATATTCATCCGAATACTGGGCAAGCCTAGGTATATGCTTATGTCCATGCACGATAAAATTAATGCGATGCTTAGATGCTATCTCCATCAAAAGTGCTGCGTTTTGTAAGATGCTATGGTCAGCCGTTTCAAAAGGTAAGTCAGGCTGCTGAGTTGGATGGTGGTGAACGACTAGGAGATTAATTTTATTACTATCACCAATCCGTAGTTCTTGGAGCTTTGTATCCAGTGATGCTAAGTCTTGTCTGCGAATTACACCGTGATGAGGTTTATTATCATAATGGTCAAAAACGGAACTATTCACTCCAATGACATTTAGATTATCGTCACTCCAAATCGCAAAATATGGCTCATAGTAATAGCTACCCGAAAGTGCTTGTTCTAGGCATTCTTTGAAGAAGTTATTAAAGCGCAAGTTATTATATTTACGCTCAATTGTGAGATTGATGTTTTCCATCGCTCTCATTGAGATCTCTTCTTCAGCCCAGTTACCATCATGATTTCCTGGAACGAAAAAGACTTTTGAGGGTTCAACTCCCACAATTGTTGCGATTTCTTTCAAGCGCACTGATGCAAGTTCAAACTCTTCTTTCGTTGCACTATTAGTAATGTCACCAGCTACAACAACATAGTCGGCTCGTATATTCTCTTGTTTCGCAAGTTGCCTTAGTTCATCTAGTAACTGATTCTTTACGGCGTTATCAGAACTTCCTACTGCAAATTCGTTTGAAACAGCCGCATCACCAACATGCAAATCACTAATGATTATTATCTTCATATATGCCAGACACTTACAAATATGCCAATACGCCTGCATGATACCACAGCTGAATCATGTAGAAGGTAAACGTAGTGCGTTTTGCCTTTGATTGATCTCACTAAGTAATTCAAGAAAAGAATGATTTTGAAAAATCATAAATTGGTTGCTTCAAAGTAAACAATATTCCAATCAAACCATCATTAATAACACCCTAAAATCGCTTATCGGTTCTCTTTAGTATGATCATCACTCTGGTGTAGGAGTTGGTTATATGTCACGTTACTAACTCATTACGGGGCATAGATGATTCAGCCAATCATGTCGGAATCAAAGATGAACGTGTGAAATGAATCGTATGAAGCTATTGTCGCCAACTAGGAGTTAACAATCTGTATCCAGTACATTTGAATTTACCCTGAGGAGTAGAAAAATAGTGTGGTCACCAGATGGTCACGGGTGTGACCATTTGTGCCCAATAGGATATGGGTCAGGCATTTTGGGGGTGTAAAGCAAAACTTTTTTTCGTTAAGAAGATAGAAGTAAAAAATGATTCCAAATGGATGCAAATTTAATGTAATTAGAAACGGAATGAATACTAACTTACTGTATTACTAAGAGAAATGGTGCGTCCTAGTGGACTCGAACCACCGACCCCCACCATGTCAAGGTGGTGCTCTAACCAGCTGAGCTAAGGACGCACTAAAAAGATTTTTGCTATCGAAAAGATGGTGCGTCCTAATGGACTCGAACCATCGACCCCCACCATGTCAAGGTGGTGCTCTAACCAGCTGAGCTAAGGACGCGCACAAACATCGTTTCGATGTGCCGGCATAATAACGATATGATTTGATTCAGGCAAGCGCAAAAAAGCAAGAAATGTTTCGTTTGTTCTTTTAGTGAGCAAAGACAAATTCAGTGTAAAAACAACTAGGCAGCAATTTTTAGACTGAACTCGTCCTGCCGACGATGTTTAGCATTCCGGCGATAACTTCCTTTTCCCTTAATATTCTGTTCAACCCGACTACGAAAGAGTTTATCAGTAACTAACGCTTGTAGATGGTTATCAGTAATAGTGCCACGCTGATGTAAATAGCTGGCATGAGATGTTTTCGATTTCATCTTGTCCTCCTGTTAAAATCGAGCAAATTATGAACGTCCGCATCCTGATGGGCAAGTATAAGGATAGAAAATAAATGAGCGCCTGGAAAACATTAGTCTCCAAAGTGGTATTTGAAACACCGTGGATCAAAGTGCGGCACGATGATGTCATTACCCCAGCCGGAAATCCGGGGCAATATGGCGTCGTTGAATTTAAAAACCGTGCGGTAGGGGTGGTGCCTGTATTGGATGATGGCCGGATCGTGATGGTACGTCAGACTCGTTATGCGATAGGCAACCAAAGCTCGCTCGAACTGCCGGAAGGTGGAGCACCACAAGGTGAAGATTGGCAACAAACCGCTGCCCGGGAATTGCAGGAAGAAACAGGCTATACCGCAGGTAAGATTGAACCATTGCTAACTAATTTTTACCTTTCTAATTCAGTTACTAATGAATGTGGCGCTTTGTTTATTGCTCGCCAGCTGAAAGCCGGTGAACAAGAGTTGGAAGAAACAGAAGACATTCAGGTTGAATTGCATACTTTCGACGATTTGTTGGCGATGATCCGAAGCGGTTATATCACCGATGCACTGACGATCATGGCGCTACTTTATATTGCAACTGATCGTACTCGCTACAATCTGTGACTCCCAAAAACAGTCGAATCGGCTGCTGTTTTTGCATAGATAGCAGCAGATTTACAGACTAACGCCATATTAAAACAGTGATTCTGAATAAATATATTTAATTCTGTGAAATAAATGGGATGCAGAATATTTTGTTTCTGTCATTCTTTTGATAAGATTTTTATATGGCACGTTCAGGCTGATGATGCGTGCATTCCGGAATTGATTATCAAGCATAGGAATAAAGATGAAGAACTTTCGCAGAATCATGCAGTTTGCCGCTATTGCTTTAGCTGTATCTAATGTTAGTGCTGCCGAGATCAAAGAAATCCGTTTTGGGGTGGAACCTGGTTATGCGCCATTTGAAGTAAAAGCAGCAGATGGTTCACTGGCTGGTTTTGATATCGATCTGGGCAACGAGATGTGCAAACGTCTGAAAGCCAAATGTGAATGGATTGAAAGCGATTTTGATGGTCTGATCCCATCACTGAAAGCAAAGAAAATTGATGCGATCCTGTCTTCTATGTCTATTACTGAACAGCGTAAACAGGAAATCGATTTTACTAATAAACTGTATGGCACACCGGCTCGTTTAGTGTCAGCGAAAGGCTCAGGCATTTTGCCAACGGCGGAGTCATTGCAGGGTAAGCGAGTTGGGGTAATGCAAGGTACTACGGCTGAAACCTACGCGAAAGATAACTGGCAGAGCAAAGGTGTAGAATTAGTTGCCTATCAGAATCAGGATCTGGTGTATGCCGATCTGGTTTCTGGTCGTGTTGATACCGCATTCCAGGATGCTGTGACAGCAGGTGAAAGCTTCCTGAACAAGCCACAGGGCGAACAGTTTGAATATTCTGGCGCTGAAGTGAATGATGAAAAATATTTTGGTGTTGGTGCAGGTATCGGTGTGCGCAAAGAAGATGGTGCACTGAAAGATGCACTGAATAAAACACTGGCCGAAATGCGTAAAGATGGCACCTACGACACGTTGGCTAAAAAATATTTTAAATTCAACATATACGGTGAATAACGCTTCACGTTAACAGTTGTCAGATGACGAGGCTCTTCGAATGAGGAGCCTCGTTGTTTTTCAGTATCAAAATAAATCAGGTAAATCGTTATGCTGTATGGGTATGGCTCCATTATTTTAGACGGAGCACTAGTGACGATAGAGCAGGCTTTGCTTTCGGTTGCGCTTTCTTTCCTGTTAGGGTTAGTGGGTGCTGCTGCCAAATCTTCACAGAGCAAATCGGCGAAATTGCTGTCAGGTATTTACACCACATTGATCCGTGGCGTGCCTGATCTGGTGTTGATGCTGCTGATTTTCTATGGTCTGCAGATAGCGCTAAATAGTGTGACTGAAACCGTTGGTTTCTCGCAGATAAACATTGATCCGTTTGTTGCCGGTGTCATCACTATTGGCTTCATTTATGGTGCCTATTTTACAGAAACGTTTCGTGGTGCCTATTTGATGGTGCCTAAAGGCCAATTAGAAGCCGGTGTCGCGTATGGTTTTTCACCGTGGCAGACTTTCCGCTATATTCTGTTTCCTCAACTAATGCGCTTTGCTTTGCCAGGCATTGCCAATAACTGGCAAGTCACGCTAAAGGCTACCGCGTTAGTTTCTATTATCGGTTTGTCCGATGTTGTTAAAGCAACCCAAAATGCGGGGAAGGGAACTTACCACTTCTTCTATTTTACGATTGTTGCAGCAGTCGTTTATCTGATTTTCACCACAGTATCGAATTTGGTTTTGCTCTGGCTGGAGCGCCGTTATTCAATGGGTGTTCGGAGCGCTGAACTATGATTGAGATCTTAGAACAATACGGCAAAGCTTTTTTATGGAGCGATGGTTATCGCTTCACGGGTGTTGCTGTGACTATGTGGTTACTGGTGATATCGCTGGTTGTTGGTTTTATGCTGGCTTTACCGATGTCGATTGCTCGCGTATCGCAGAAAAAAGCACTCTGGATGCCTGTGTGGCTTTATACCTATATTTTCCGTGGCACTCCGCTTTATGTGCAACTGCTGGTTTTCTACTCCGGGGTTTATACATTAAGCGTGGTGAGAGAAGTCGATTTTCTCAACCTGTTTTTCCGTAGTGGTTTTAACTGTACTGTTCTGGCATTGGCCCTGAATACCTGTGCTTACACTACCGAGATGCTGGCTGGTGCGATCCGGGCCATTCCGCATGGTGAAATTGAAGCGGCCCGGGCATATGGTTTTTCCGGTTTTACGCTTTATCGCAGCATTATCATTCCGTCTGCATTACGCCGGGCTTTACCTGCTTACAGCAATGAAGTGATCTTGATGTTACACGCCACATCATTGGCATTTACTGCCACTGTGCCGGATATATTAAAGATAGCGCGCGATGTGAATGCCGCGACCTATAAATCATTCCATGCATTTGGCCTGGCAGCAGCGATTTATCTGACGATTTCTTTTCTGCTGGTTGCTGTGTTCCGGTTGGCTGAAAAACGCTGGTTAAAACATTTAAAACCGCAATCTGCGCATTAATACCCCACTTCAAGTAAGAAGGGTAAAGATTTAATTTAGAAAGGTTATGACATGCAAAATTACAAATTGGCTGTAACAGATCTGCATAAAAAATATGGCCAGCATGAAGTTATTAAAGGTGTCTCTTTATGCGCAAAAGCGGGCGATGTGATCAGCATCATCGGCTCATCCGGTTCAGGTAAAAGTACCTTTTTGCGTTGTCTGAATTTCTTGGAAAAACCAAGCGCCGGTTCTATTTTCGTCAATGGTAAAGAAATTCATATGACGTTAGATACTGATGGGCAATTAAATGTTGTCGATCAGAAAGAGCTGCAATTACTGCGAACCAAACTGACGATGGTTTTCCAGCATTTCAATTTGTGGAGTCACATGACGGTTTTAGAAAACGTCATGGCTGCACCAATGAAAGTATTGGGCATCAGCAAAGACGAAGCTCAAGAACGTGCCATTCGTTATCTGGAAAAAGTAGGCATCGACGAACGTGCACGCGCGAAATATCCGGCGCATTTATCGGGTGGTCAGCAGCAACGAGTTTCGATTGCCCGCGCATTGGCAATGGAGCCAGAAGTGCTGTTGTTTGATGAACCAACATCCGCACTCGATCCTGAACTGGTTGGTGAAGTGCTGAAAATAATGCAAAAGCTGGCTGAAGAAGGCAAAACCATGGTGGTCGTTACCCATGAGATGGGGTTTGCCCGTAACGTTTCTAACCACGTGATCTTCCTTCATCAAGGTAAAATTGAGGAAGAAGGTCATCCAAATGATGTCTTGGCCAATCCGAAAAGTGAACGCTTACAGCAGTTCCTGTCTGGTTCACTAAAATAATGCGCTGCTTTTGAATAATAATCCGGGGCTCACCCCGGATTATTTATGCCTGTTTATGTGGTTCGGCCATTTCCAATGGCGAGATCCAAAGATCAAACTCTTCCGCGGTCAGAAAGCCGGAAGCAATCGCGGCATCACGCAAACGTAAGCCATCATGATTCGCTGTTTTCGCAATGGCGGCAGCTTTGTCATAACCAATGTGTTTATTGAGTGCCGTAACCAGCATTAAATTGTCAGCCAAATGCTCTTCAATACGTGGTAAGTTGGGCTCAATACCACAAGCACAATGACGATCAAAAGCAGCACAAGCATCGGTTAATAAATGAATGCTTTCCAACACGTTATGAACCATAACGGGTTTATAAACGTTGAGTTGAAAATTTCCCTGACTGCCGGCAAAAGCGACTGCGGCATCATTACCAAATACCTGCACGCAGACCATCGTCAAGGCTTCGCATTGTGTCGGGTTGACTTTCCCGGGCATGATTGACGAGCCTGGTTCATTTTCTGGGATCACTAATTCACCAATCCCACACCGTGGACCACTGGCTAGCCAGCGCACATCATTGGCAATTTTCATCAACGCGCCAGCTAAAGTACGCAATGCAGCGGATGCCTGAACCAGTGCGTCATGAGCTGATAAAGCAAAAAACTTATTCTCTGCCGAACGGAAAGGGTAACCGGTTATCGCGGCCATATGTGCTGCGGCTCGCTCACCAAATTGTGGATGCGCATTGAGCCCGGTTCCCACAGCCGTTCCACCGATCGCTAATTCGAGTAATCCGGCTTTACTGGCATGAATACCGATCAAAGCAAATTCGAGTTGTGCCACCCACGCACTTATTTCCTGCCTCAAAGTAATGGGGGTCGCATCTTGCAAGTGAGTGCGCCCGGTCTTGACAATATGTGCATAAGCGATCGCTTTATCATGCAGTGTTTTTTTCAGATGCTCGATCACCGGAATTAATTGCTGTTCCAACTCTTCAATAACGGCAATATGCATAGCCGTTGGAAAGGTGTCGTTAGACGACTGCCCGCAATTGACATGGTCATTCGGGTGGATGGGTTTTTTACTGCCCACCTCACAGCCACAGATCTCAATCGCCCGATTGGCGATGACCTCATTCGCATTCATGTTCGATTGTGTGCCTGAGCCAGTTTGAAAAACCACCAGCGGAAAATGCTCGTCCAGTTTTCCGTCCATGACTTCGGTAGCCGCTTGTTGAATGGGATCAGAAATGGTGGCTGGTAATATACCTAACTCAGTATTGGCCTTTGCTGCTGCCAATTTGAGAATGCCCAACGCCCTGATCATGGGGCGTTGCCAGCGAAAACGATCAACACCGATCGGAAAATGCTCTATTGAACGTTGTGTTTGAGCGCCCCAATATTTATCTGCCGGAACAGCAATACATCCCATGGAATCAGTCTCGTAACGTTGTCTGCTCATAATGATGTGCCTATTCAAGATCTCTGCAGGAAGATAATTAATCTATACTCATATTAGTTCCGATCAACGAGGACTGCCTGAAATGGATATTGGATTACACGACCTGGCGGCGTTATTTGGTCAGCTGGGGTTAGCGAATGATGAGCCGAATATCCGGCAATTTATCGAGTCGCATCAACTTACTGAAGGGAGTTCATTACTGGAGGCACCGTTCTGGAATTCGTCACAAGTTGAATTACTGCAACAGGCATTTACAGATGATGCAGAGTGGGCGGAGGCGGCAGATACTCTTGCTACATTATTAGCCTCATCCGCGAAGTAAACGTAATTTATGCGGGGAAGAGTAGTGACACCGACTCTAAATCGGTGCCACTTTGTTTATCGCTGTGCTTTACAGCCAACCTTTCTTGCGGAAGAAGAAATAAGTGCCAAACGCTGACGCAAGCATCATTCCAATAGAGACTAAATAACCAAATTTCCAATGCAATTCAGGCATGAAGTCAAAGTTCATCCCGTACATGCTGGCGATTAGCGTTGGAGGCAGGAACACAACAGCAGCAACCGAGAAGATCTTGATCACCTTATTCTGTTGCAGGTTGGTAAAGCCCATTGCCACTTCCAGCTGGAAGTTAATCTTATCAAACAAGAATTGAGTATGTGGTAACAGCGATTCGATATCGTGTAGCACTTCATCAATAGTTTTCTTTTGTTCCGATAACAGCTGCTGGCGCACAGTGCGGCGCAGGAAACGTAAAGCACGACGCGTATCGTGCAAGGCCAGACGGATCTGGCTGTTTGTCTCTTCCTGTTCCATCAACTCTTTTAACATTTCGTGGATCTGCTCATCACTGAGTACCAGCTCTGATGTCTCTTCCAAAGTGGTATAACCATCTTCGATCAGATCAGACAGATACTCGACTTTCAGATCCATCAGTTCCAGCAGGATATCCATCGCATTTTCGATCTCCACACGGTCATGACGCATGTAATGACGCAGCAGACGAACGATACCGATATCTTCTTCACGGAAACTGATCAATAAATTATTACGCAGTGTGAACGACATGTTTACACCGCGAGTTTCACCGCCGATCCGTTGCGGGAACAGAGATAAAATATGCAAACCATCTGTGTCCCAATAGAAACGCGCAGAGGCTTCAATTTCATCGAGTTCTTCTTCTTCCGGAACTTCTTCCAGAAAGAGACTACTCAGCCATTCACGTTCTTCATCGTCAGGCTTATAGGCATCCAGCCAGATGGTGCTAGCTGGTAATACATCCTGAGTTGATAATTGAACAACTTCCAGAATCTTATTACGCAGCATGTAGGCGGTAATCATGAGATCCCCCTTAAAAGGCTAATTTGGGGTAGGCTTTTCTGCGACGCACTATACCTTCCCTTTATTACAAAGTCAGGTCATTTAGCCTTGATTACGGAAAATCTTCCCGTCTTTTCAGGGAATAACAGCAAGTCGCTGAATGTTTTTTAATCTCGTCGATTGCCCAGATTTATCTTCCACGCGCGCCTTAACTCACGACGATGCGGATCGATATTTCTTAGTGTAGATAACGAACAGGGTAGCGGTTCTTGTAGCAATAATGCGGCGGCTATTTCTGCCGACAACGGTGCTGAACACAGACCGCGCGATCCCATGCCTGCCAAAATATACAGACCCGATCCGGTTTCCGGTAACCACCCGGATTTGGGCATTTGCGCACTGGCGGTTTGTAATGATTCAGCAGAACGCAGCCCGCCAATCAGGGGGAAATGATCGCGAGTTACACCACGTATGGACGCTCGTCCACTGGTTACCGTGTATGTTGAAACATCCTGTGGTACTGATCGCTGCATTTTGGCTTTATTTTCTTCATGTTCAGATTCGCGAATATCGCGAGCCATATCATTTCGAACATAGGTAGCGCCAATGACTTGTTGACCATCAAGTGCTGGTACGATGTAACCATCACCGCAAACAACATGAGTGCTAATCGCGTCATATTCTGATGCTTGAAGAGTCGATATTTGGCCGCGCATGGGGGTAATCGGCAATGAAGTCGTCTGCTCAAACATGGTCACATTCACACCGTTGGCTAATACCACCTGCGCGGCAGACCATACATTGCCTTCTTTATTCTTTAATTCCCATTGACCATCATTGTTGTGCATAGAAACAATTTCGCAGTTTTTATGTTGTTTTAATAATCCCTTTTGCGACGACAGTTGGAATAAGGTTTTTACTAACTCTGCGGGTACAACCCAGCCACCTTGTGGAAATAATACGCCTTCGGCATTTTCTTCTATTAATTCCGAAGGAAATCCGGCGTCGAGTATTGCTTTGTGTTTTTGTGCTGATTTCTCATCAATTGTTTTTAACAACACCCCGCACCAGTCATGTTGGAACCTTGTATGACTATTGATGTCGCACAGTAATTGCTGACAAAATTGAAAAGCAGCGATAAAAAATTGTGATAACAAATCATCGGGCTGATGTAATAACGGATAGATAGCACCCTGCGGATTACCCGATGCTCCTTCTGCCACATCCATATCGGCACAAAACAGTTCGACCTGATAACCACGCTGAGTGAGTAAATAAGTCAAACAGGCAGATGCGATACCACCACCGACGATGGCAATGGATGTGACCGATGGCGTGTCGATATTTGTTTCAGGTTTCTGACTATAGCCAACTAATATGCTGCGCTTTTGGCCGTGACCTGCCACTTTTCTCATGGCAAAACCAGCATCCGTTAGCCCACGACGGACAAAACCGGCTGCGGTGAAAGTGGATAGCGTCGCGAGTGGCCGACTCAAACGATATAAGTGCGCGAATAAGCTCGCTGTCCACATATCCGGATTTTTACTTGGAGCAAATCCATCTAAATACCAGACATCGGCTAACCCATCTGCTGGTGCATAGAGTTGTGGGAGTAGTTCATTGACATCGCCCAGCCAAAGATCTAAGACAACGGAGCCATCATCGAAACGTAATCGCTGACATCCGGGAACAGCATATGGGTATGCCGAAATAAGTTGTTCGCTTAACAGCGATAATTCCGGCCAAGCTGCTAGCGCTTGTTTTAGATCGAGCTTGGTAAGAGGAAATTTCTCAAAACTGATAAAATGCAGGCGAGTCACTTTACCTTCCGGATGGGTATCCCGAAAGTGACGAAATGCCTGCCAAGTCGCCAAAAAATTAAGACCCGTGCCAAAACCGGTTTCGGTTATGACGAAAAAATCCCGGTCATGAATTAACCATTGTTCAGGTAAATTATTCTGTTTCAGGAAGATATATTGGGTCTCATGCAGACCATTATTGTTAGAAAAATAAATATCCTCAAAAGAGTCTGAAATCGGCATTCCTGCGTTATTCCAGCTTAATTTGGCGTTTTGCAGCGTGGCCAGCATGGAAAAATCTCGACTATTTCACAAAAGTTACAGGGATTTTAAGGGAAAGCAGACCAGTTGTTGAGATAAAACAGGTAAACTATACATAGGTCTTAATAAGTCATATTGGAACTTAAGTTAATGAGAAGAGCTGTTATCACCGGTATCGGTATTGTTTCTAGTCTGGGCAACAATGCGGCAGAAGTACTGGCATCATTGAAAGCTGGTAAATCAGGTATTACTTATTCAGAGCAATTTGAACAACAAAACCTGCGTAGTCGTGTTTGGGGCAATATCAAGCTGGATGTGGCTGACCTGATCGATCGCAAAGTAATGCGTTTCATGGGTGATGCTGCAGCATATGCTTATTTGTCTATGCAGCAAGCAATTGCTGATGCCAAATTGACTGAAGAAATGGTTTCAAATCCTCGCACTGGTTTGGTCGCTGGTTCAGGTGGCGCGTCTTCTAAAAACCAGATCGAAGCGTGTGACACATTGCGTGAGAAAGGTGTACGTCGTGTTGGCCCATACATGGTACCACGTACTATGTCTTCTACTACCTCAGCATGTCTGGCTACGCCTTTCAAAATCAAAGGTATCAACTACTCTATCAGTTCTGCTTGTGCGACCTCATCACATTGTATCGGTCATGCACTGGAACAGATCCAGTTAGGTAAACAAGATATCGTGTTCGCTGGTGGTGGTGAAGAGGTAGATTGGACTCTGGCCATGCAGTTTGATGCTATGGGCGCACTGTCTAGCAAATATAACGATACCCCAGAAAAAGCATCCCGTACTTATGATGCAGGCCGTGATGGTTTTGTTATTTCTGGCGGCGGCGGTATCGTTGTTGTTGAAGAGTTAGAGCACGCATTAGCGCGTGGCGCACATATCTATGCTGAAATCACTGGCTATGGTGCCACTTCAGATGGTTATGACATGGTTGCTCCATCAGGTGAAGGCGCAGTTCGTTGTATGCAACAAGCTATGTCGACTGTTTCTACACCAATCGATTACCTGAATACTCACGGCACTTCAACACCAGTTGGTGATGTGAAAGAGCTGGAAGCTATTCACAACGTATTCGGCGACAAAGCGCCTAAGATTTCTGCGACTAAAGCCATGAGTGGTCATGCTCTGGGCGCGGCAGGTGTTCATGAAGCTATCTACAGCTTGCTGATGATGGAAAATGGCTTTATTGCACCAAGCATCAACATTGAAACCTTGGATGAAAAAGCGCAAGGTCTGCCAATCGTTACTGAATATGAAGAAGCAGAACTGAACACTGTGATGTCGAACAGCTTCGGTTTCGGCGGCACCAATGCAACTTTGGTGTTCAGTAAATATAAAGGCTAATGATTTCATTAAGCTAAATGGCATAATAAGGGGCTTATAGCCCCTTTTTCTTTTTTCAGGCGATAAATATGAAGATTGTGGTTGATGAAAATATGCCACTGGCCGAAGCGTTGTTTGCTGAGTTCGGCGAAGTAGTCCGAGTACAGGGAAGAACGCTTACGGCTGCTCAGTTAACGGATGCTGATGTTCTTTTGGTTCGCTCAATTACCAAAGTGAATGCATCTTTATTATCGCAAGCCAATAAACTGCAATTCGTCGGCACTGCGACTATCGGCACTGATCATGTTGATAAAACATATCTGGCAGAAAAAGAGATCCCTTTTTTCAGCGCTCCCGGCTGTAATAAAGTGTCTGTCGGTGAATATGTCATCAGTACTTTGCTGGTAATGGCTGAAAAATATCAATTTTCGCTGCCTGGGTTGTCATTAGGCATTATTGGTGCTGGAAATACCGGAACTGCGGTCGCTGAACGGGCGGCCGCATTAGGTATTGCAGTGAAACTCTGTGATCCTCCTAAACAGCAAGCGGGCGATCCGCGGACATTTGTTGCTTACGATGAAGCATTACAATGCGATTTGGTGAGTTTTCATGTGCCATTGTCGCGGCAATGCGAGCATGCCACTTTCCATTTGCTGGATGAACAGCGTATTCAGTCCTTCCGACCAGAGCAAATCCTATTAAATGCCTGTCGGGGCGAAGTTTGGGATAATCAAGCAATGCTGGCTCGTCAGCAATCATCTTCACCTTTACGATTGATTATGGATGTTTGGGAAAATGAGCCTGATATTTTACAAACCTTAGTGCCTTACACCGAGATAGCGACACCGCATATTGCCGGTTATAGTCTGGAAGGAAAATATCGCGGCACTTACATGCTCTATGAGGCATTCTGTCAGCATTTTGGTCATGAGATAACGAAACAGCTACAACCAATGTTACCAGTGGCTGACATCAATACATTATCAGTCAGTGCTGATGTTGATGAATGTATTTTGAAGAAATTAATTCATCTGGTGTATGACGTGCGACGTGATGACGCCATATTCCGGCACAAAATCACTCAGCCCGGAAGTTTTGATGAAATGCGCAAAAAATATCCTGAACGTCGGGAGTGGAGTTCATTAAAGATCTCTACTGAGAAGAATAATGACATATTTATTCAGTTAGGTTTTTGCGTTTCAGGTAATTAAACATATTTCAGGAGAAAGGCAAAATGCCAATCAATGTTGCTGTTGCAGGCAGTGAAGAATTAACCAGCGAAAATTTGCTCGAAGCATTACAGGAAAAATCATTTTCAATTGGTCAGCTATATCTCTTAACAGCGCTTGATGCTGAAGAACAGGAAGCGGTTCGTTTTAATAATCAGAACGTTTATGTACAAGCGTTGGAAGGTTTTGACTGGTCGCAAGTTGAGTTAGCCTTTTTTACCGGTAATGCAGATGAATATGCGGCGGCGTTTTCTGCTGCAGAGCAGGCAAATTGTAAAATCATCGATTTGCGAGCACCTGCATTCAAAGATAACGCTCATGGCCTGAGTTTGGTTACTGCAAATGAAAATATGGAGTCAGCAATTCATATTTGCCCAGATGATTTAACCGTATTGATAGGCCATATTATTCAGCCATTTTTTGAAGAAACGGCTATCACCAAGCTTAATGTTACTGCATTAGAGCCAGTGTCTATTCATGGTAAAAAGGGCACTGAGGTTTTGGCTAAAGAAACCGCTCAGCTCATGAATGGTCGTCCGCTGGAAAATACATCATTTGCGGCACAGCAAGCATTCAACATTCTTCCTGTTGCTCAGGACAATCAGTTGGCTGATGAGTTACAGCGACTGTTCCCTAAAGAAAAACTCAATATGGCCGTAACCCTATTACAAGCACCTGTTTTTTATGGTGCAACTGTGGTCATCGATATCACGCTGGAAGATCCATTACCGCGTGAAATGATTACTAAAATGCTATCATCCATAAATAATGTCGAATTTTCTGATGAAGTATTAACTCCAGTGACTCACGGCTCTAATCAGAACCAAGTTTTTATGCAACTGACTGCTGCTGATACCGCTGAAGTGCAGGAATTCCGTTTAGTCATGGTAACGGATCTGTTGCGTACCGGTCGGGTGAGTAATGCACTATTACTGGCAGAACAATTAGTTATCCCTGTTCTGCAATAACAGACTAATGTGATAATGGCAGCAAGAAGTTGCTGCCATTATGGTAAAGTTTTTTATAGCGTGCTATCCAGAATGGCAATTGCTGGACCTGAAAGCCCGGATAATAGATAAAAAAGGATATCAAAATATGGGATTCAAACTGTCTCGGTTGGCTCAAGCAATAATGGCTGTAGCTTTTTGTTCGACAGCGAGTCTTGCCGCTGAGAAAGCAGATGACTTTTATATTGAGATAAAAGGGCCGGAAAGCACTGTCCAACAATCACCGCAACCTGTTCAGTCGACAGCACCCTCGACAATAAAGAACCAGATTGGAACTCGGATTCCTCAACCTTATATTCCGGAAAGCAAAGATAAATCTGTTCTTTCTGCCAAAAGTTCCGTCTATGGGCCAGTGAAAAAGACTGATACAGCCTGGTCAATTGCCAACAACATCAGAAAATTGTATCCGGCTCAGGGTATTAGCACCCGAAAAGTCATGCAGGCTTTATATCGGAAGAATCCACGTGCATTTGTAAACGGACAACTAGATAACTTATTAGCTGGTTCTCGTTTAGCTATCCCTTCACTCGATGAAATCAAAGCTACAACTAATACACGTACAACAGCCAAAGCAACGGTTGATGTCGTGCAGACTAAAAAGAAAGAAAGTATTCCGACCGAAACGCCTCAAGTAGCGGATGTTCCGACTGCTATTTCAGCTGCAGCACCGACGGTATCAGTTCCTGTTACGACGACAGCCAGTTCATCTGTTATTGCTTCGACAGAACCATCTCTCATCGACAGCAAAGTCTCGGAGTTAGTAGGTAAAACAGAAGTGCAACCGAGCGTTTCCGCGGCAATAGCGACAGCGCCACAAGCAGATAATGAAGCATTACTGGTTTATCAAACTGAAAACAAAGAATTAAAAAGCAGAGTTCAGCAACTGAATGAGCAGATTGGTCATTTGCAGGCTGATATGCAAAATCAAGAGCAATTAAAGCAAGAATTAGCAGCTCTGCAGGCTCAGTTAAAGGAGTTGGAACAGACAAAACTAGCGACTCAGACAAAAGAACCTGAGCCTGTTGTCAAAGATGAGCCTAAAGTGGCAGAAGGTGGTTTCTGGAGCGATATTCTGGCGACACCGCTTAATCTGTTGTTGTTAATTTCCTTGCCAGTATTAGCAGTTCTGGTTGTGCTTAGCTTCTGGCTGCGCTCACGGGCGAAACGCGAAATGGCGGCTCGTGAACAGGAGATGGCTGAAACAACGACGTTGATGATGGACGAAGCCAATAGTGATTTTGGCGAGTTATTAGCCGTTGATTTAGCGGATGACAACGTATCTTTTCCTGATCTGAATCTGCAAGATGAGTCATTGATTCCAACATCGTTGTCGCATGAACACGATAAAAAAGGAACGGAAGCAGAGCTGCAAGACACTCCTTTCTCGTCTTCTGATGTGGAACCGGCAATTATCGAAGAGTTGCCGCCATTAGTTAGCCAGCCAATTGATTTGAACGCTGTGGATGAGATACAGACAGCGCCACCGAAAAATGCGACCTCACATGATTTTGCAGCCATTTTATCAGATGCTGATTTGGCTAGTGCATTGGAAGATGATTTTTCATTTTCTGCTACCGAGCAACCAGAAACAAATCAAGTTCAACCTTTCGATTTGACTATGGAACCCGATGAAGAGGATGCTGAGTTGGTGGCTCGTCTGAATCTAGACAAGGTCATGGCAGATCCTGGCGTGAAAATGTCAGATCAACTGGTTTCAGAACCTGAAGGCTGGGAATTATCAGAAGAGGATAATGACTCTGCCGAACTCGTTTCAACGTTCCAATCAGGTGTAAATCTGCAAGAGGTTAATGATGACTCTAATAAGCCCTGGCTACAGCAGTTTGAAAATGAGCAATTAGAAACTGACACAGCGGCAGATGTACCGGATGATTATTTATCCATCGATGAATTACTCGCTCAGGCGGATAAACAAGATTCAAACGTTGCAAACACTCCTGATTCAATGCAACCCAATCTGGATATCGGTCTGGATGAATTCCCTGATATGTTACCAGAGCATGATGGGATAGACATTGATGACGATGGTGGTGTCGGGGCAAAATTAGATCTGGCTCGTGCTTATCTGGAAATTGATGACAAAGCCAGTGCCAAAGAACTGTTGCTTGAAGTTCATGAAGCGGGGAGTAGTGAGCAAATAAAAGAAGCTGAAAAATTACTCTCCAGGATTTCCTAATTCGATGAAAAAAGTGGTGATTTCAGTCACCACTTTTTTTTATCTCCTGCTAACGTATAATTCCGCGCGATTCGATTCGGAGATGAACATGCGTATTGCGTTGGGTATAGAGTATTTTGGTGCTAACTATTTTGGTTGGCAGCGACAACGAGAAGTCAACAGTGTTCAGAAAGAACTGGAAACAGCATTATCACGCGTTGCTAATCATCCGATAGAGATCCAATGTGCTGGGCGCACTGATGCCGGCGTTAATGCCACCGGACAGGTTGTTCATTTTGATACTACTGCTCATCGGCAAATGTCAGCATGGACACTAGGCGTAAACGCACAATTACCAGATGATATTGCTGTGCGCTGGGCTCATGTTGTTGATGATAATTTTCATGCCCGTTTCTCCGCTACAGCTCGACGCTATCGGTATATTATTTATAACGAACCGCTACGTCCGGCTATTCTGGCAAAAGGTGTGAGTCACTATTATCATCCACTTGATGCTGAGAAAATGAATGAGGCAGGGCAGCTTTTATTGGGTGAATGTGATTTCACTTCATTCAGAGCCATGCAATGTCAGTCAAAAACACCATTCCGAAATGTGATGTCATTATCCGTTCATCGCGCCGGAAGTTATATTATCCTTGATGTTCAGGCCAATGCATTTTTGCATCATATGGTAAGAAACATTACTGGCTCTTTATTACTCGTTGGCACCGGTGAAAAACCACAAGAATGGATCCGCGAGGTATTAGAGGCTAAAGATCGAACTGTGGCTGGTCCGACCGCAAAAGCGGAAGGTTTATATTTAGTGGATGTAACATACCCGCTGGATTATCAGTTACCTAAACCACCATTCGGCCCGTTATGGTTTAATGCATAAATTATAACGATAAGTAAACAAATTGTGTCTTTTGTGCTTTAATGCGCGGTTGAAATACTATCGATTAAAATAAGACTCATACGTACATTTTAATCGAGTTAAGACTTAAGTAAGGAATCCCATGAGCTGGCTTGAAAAGATTCTTCCAAAAAGCGATAACTCTCGTCGTCACAACATCCCCGAAGGTGTGTGGACGAAATGCGGTGGGTGTGAGCAGGTATTATATAAAGCCGAAGTCGAGCGTAGTGTATCTGTTTGTCCCAAATGTGGTCACCACATGCGCATCGGTGCTCGCGCACGGTTAGAGCGTTTTCTTGATGTAAATAACCGTAGTGAATTAGGTGCTGAACTTGAGCCGCAAGATATCCTGAAATTTAAAGACTCCAAAAAATATAAGGATCGTTTGCAGGCTGCACAGAAAGAAACCAACGAAAAAGATGCCTTGATCGTAATTAAAGGTACGGTTAAAGGTGTTCCTGTTGTTGCTTGTGCATTTGAGTTTTCTTTTATGGGCGGTTCAATGGGCTCTGTCGTTGGTGCTCGTTTTGTTCGTGCTGTCGATGAATGCATTAAAGAACGTCGTGGATTGATCTGCTTCTCGGCTTCTGGTGGCGCTCGTATGCAAGAAGCGCTGTTTTCGTTAATGCAAATGGCGAAAACCAGTGCTGCGTTAGAGCGATTAAGCGAAGAAGGCTTGCCTTATATCTCTGTATTGACTGATCCAACTATGGGTGGTGTCTCTGCAAGCTTTGCTATGTTGGGTGACATCAATGTCGGCGAGCCAAAAGCTTTGATTGGTTTTGCTGGCCCCCGTGTTATCGAGCAGACAGTACGTGAAAAATTACCTGAAGGTTTCCAGCGCTCAGAATTTTTGCTGGAAAAGGGCGCTATCGACATGATTGTCGATCGTCGTGATATGCGCGATAAAATGGCCTCACTTCTGGGTAAATTCATGAATTTGAGTGTTATCGAGGATGCTCACGCATGACGTTACCGGTCATGACTCAAAGCCAGTCTTTATCCGACTGGCTTTCTTATTTAGAGCAGATCCATCCTCAACAAATCGAGTTGGGTTTACAGAGGGTTCGAACTGTTGCTAACAATGCCGATTTATCTCATTTACCCGGCATTGTCATTACCGTTGGTGGCACCAATGGTAAGGGCTCTACTTGTGCGATGCTGGCCAGTATTTTACAAGCAGCGGGATATACAACAGGTGTTTATGCTTCACCACATTTGTTGCGATATAACGAACGCGTGAAATTGAATGGTGTTGAAGTCAGCGATCAAGATTTATGCTCCGCTTTTGCAGATATAGAACAAAAGCGGGCAGGGGTTAGTCTGACTTTTTTTGAGTTTGGTACTCTTGCCGCATTTGCAATATTCAAGAAATATCAACCAGATGTGATTATTCTGGAAGTTGGGTTGGGTGGTCGCTTAGATGCGACGAATATTATTGATGCAGACGTTTCTGTTATCACTAGTATTGACCTGGATCACTGCGACTGGCTCGGTAACACCAGAGATGTGATTGCAGTAGAAAAAGCGGGCATCTATCGTTCAGGTCGCCCGGCAATTAATGGTGAACCAAATACTCCAACAACTTTATATGAAACAGCAAATAAAATTGGCACTTGTCTCTATTCCGTCGGAAAGCAGTTCAATTATCAGATAACTGATAATTCATGGGCTTATCAGGGGCATTGTTGGCAATTTACAAATATGCCCGTGCCTATGTTACCCTTACAAAATGCAGCTACTGCATTAGCGACATTAGAACATATACCATTAGCTGTGTCTGAGGCTGCAATTCGTAGCGGGTTAATTAACGCTCAGTTGACCGGTCGTTTTCAGACGCTGCAAGAAAAACCAACGGTTATTATTGACGTTGCACACAATCCGCATGCAGCACGTTATTTGGCTGAAAAATTAAAAAAGCAGACAGCAAATAAAGTTATTGCTGTAGTTGGAATGCTGAAAGATAAAGATATTGAGCATACACTTCAGCATATTGCACCGCAGATTAGTTCATGGCACTTAACTGATCTGTCTGGGCCCAGAGCTGCATCAGCTGAGCATTTGGCTAAATTTTTGCCTGAAACAAGTTCCTATATATGTCATCAAAGCATTGAAGAAGCCTATCATGCTGCATTGGCTCAAGCTCTAGATGATGATTTAGTTGTTATTTTTGGCTCTTTTTTCACTGTGGCAGGCGTACTAGCTATCATTGAACAGCATTAACGAGCAGAGATAATTCAGAGGTTAACTATCTTGGCTACACAATTTCAAAACCGCTTAATCGGCACAGTAATTCTTGTTTCATTGGGCGTTATATTTCTTCCTGATTTATTAATGGGGAAAAAAAATGATATTGCCGCACCTGCTGGCAGTATCCCTCTACGACCTGAACAATCGTTAGCACAACAGGATACTTCTGTCGTACCTGCTGCTAATCCATCTTCAGCTAGCGATACCAGTATTGTTGTCGCGGGAAATGCATCTGCGGCTACAACAACAGTCTCAGCATCTCCCTCGGTGGTCAGTAACAATGAAAATTGGCAGGTGGAAGAGGTTGCTGCTCCCGTTACTATTACGGAAACGGGTGTTGTAACTGAAAATATTGCCACTGCTGTCAATGAAAAGCAGCAAGCTGCTGAACTGGCAAAGGCTAAAAGTCGCGAATTGGAATTGAAGAAAAAAGAAGCTCTGGCGGCAGCTAAAGCTAAAGAAATTGCCAAAGCCAAAGAAGCTGCGTTGGAAAGTCAAAAAGCACCCGTTGAAATTCAGCCGGTTGTTTCAGAATCTGAAGTTCGTATGACACAAACTGCGAAAATTGAACCTGAAACCACAGTAAGACGCGATGAAAGTGGGCTTACAATTAAAACGCCTGCACAGGTAGAAGCAGAAAGAGCGGCGTTGAAATCGCCATCGACTGTATCTAATACTGGCAATTCAGCTCCCAAAGCTGTTTCAACTGCCGCGCATAGCGGTTCTTGGATTATTCAGGTTGGTGTATTTTCAAATGCTGAAAATGCCCAAGCTTTGGCGTCTAAATTACGCAGTGCAGGTTATGGTGCTTCAGCCCAGCGTTCAGGCCAGTTGACTCGCGTTATGGTTGGCCCTGATGTTTCAAAAGAGAAACTACAATCCATGCTAAGTAATATCAATCGGGTCGGCGGTACTTCAGCCCGGGTGATTACTTATTCTGCTGTTGGCAACTGAGTAGACCCATGAAAAATACGGACCTGGAAACCTACATTAATAACCTACTTAAGGTCTCGCTTTTCAAGGACTATGCACCTAATGGGATGCAAGTTGAAGGGAAAAGCGAAATCAGGAGAATAGTGGCTGGTGTAACAGCATCTCAGGCTTTGATTGACGAAGCTATTCGTCTTGGGGCTGATGCACTGCTAGTACACCATGGTTATTTCTGGCCCGGTGAGCCCTATGCGCTAAAGGGAATCAAAGGGAATCGGATCCGGTCTTTGATTAAACATGATATTAATCTATTTGCATATCATCTTCCGCTCGATGCACATATTCATCTGGGCAATAATGTTCAGCTAGGTAAACGACTCGGTTTGACTGGTGTTGCGCCTATTGAATCCGATAATCCAGAATGTCTGATTTTTCACGGTTATTTGCCAGAACCGATGCTCGCATCTGAACTTGCCGAGCATATATCTACCGCCTTATTGCGGACACCGCTGATCAGCCATCAACCAGAACAGAAAATACAACATGTCGCATGGTGTTCTGGTGGCGCACAAAACTATCTGCAACAAGCAATAGAATATGGTGTTGATGCTTATATCAGTGGCGAAGTGTCAGAACACACTATCCATACAGCTCGTGAAAATAACGTAGTTTTCTATGCTGCTGGTCATCACGCGACAGAGCGATATGGCGTGAAAGCGTTGGGCAAGTGGTTACAACAACAATTCAATGAACTGGAAGTGCAATTTATCGATATTGATAATCCTGCATAACCAGATATTCGAGCAACTATGTCATACAGCTATATAGATACAGATACTTTATTACAGCCATTACTGGCTCAAATTAATCTAACGCCAACTCTTTTATTGGATACCGAATTTATTCGGGTTTCAACCTACTTCCCTAAGCTCGGGTTATTACAATTACATCTTAATGCTGTCGATTATCTTATAGATCCTCTCGCATTGCATAATATTCAGGCTTTATGGGATACGCTCTTTGCAGATAACAAATTGTTTATTTTCCATTCCTGCAAAGAAGATCTGGATGTATTACAAACATGTACACAAAAATTACCTGCTAAAGTATTTGATACTCAGGTAGCGGCTGCATTTCTTGGTTATGGCCCCTCGTTGGGTTATGCAGGGCTGGTTGAAAAAATTTGCCAGGTCACGGTATCAAAAGACCAGACATTGACAGACTGGCTTGCCAGACCACTGACAGAAGCGCAAAAGCATTATGCGGCCAAAGATGTTTCCTATTTGCAACCACTGTATGAACATTTAGTGCATCAACTTGATTCTACAGAAAAAACAGCATGGTTTAATGAAGAAATGGATTCTCTGATAACAGCCAAACAGCAACCTGTTGCATTGGATGAGCTGTATAAGGAGATCAGCGGTGCATGGCAGTTATATCCATCAGAGCTTGCAGTATTACGCGAACTGGCTAAATGGCGTTATATGACAGCGATATCAGAAGACCGCCCACAAAACTTCGTCCTGCGAGAAGAGTTTTTGGCCGAACTAAGTCGGAAAAGGCCACAAACAGAACGAGAATTGGCACAAATAGATATCGCACCACAACAGAAAAGTCGCTATGCAGCAGCTATATTACAATGTATTCAAACAGGAATGAGCTGTCCTGTTGAAGAACATCCCGAAAGAATTAAAAGAATGATCGACTTTTCACAATATAAAAATGATTTCAAGCAAATAAAACAAGTTGTAGATCTTGCTGCTACGAATCACAATTTGCCCGTTGAACTCTTGGGATCAAGAAAACTAATTAATCAGTATTTGCTTTGGTCTTATGAGGGTAAAGATGGTAATGCAGAAATACCAAAACTTCTCACTGGCTGGCGACATGGTTTATTAAAGTTGTCATGAAGAAGGGCGCTAATAAGCGCCCTTTTTTAATTTTTGGTTTCATCACCATTTTCAGTGTTTGGCTTTTTATCATCCGCCAGCATAATATTGAGCTCAAGAACTGATAGTTCTTCGCCTTTTTTATCCAACTGCACAGTAACCTGTTCAGGGTCAATCTGAACATACTTTCTGATAACATCCAGAATGTCTTGTTTCAGCTGAGGCAGATAATCGGGACCACTACGACTGGTACGTTCATGAGCTACAATGATCTGTAGTCGTTCTTTTGCCAGTTTTGCGGTACTTTCTTTCCTGGTTTTCAGGAAAAAATCAAGCAATGACATCTGCTGTTATCCTCCAAACAGGCGATTAAAGAAGCCTTTTTTCTCTTCCTGCAAGAAACGGAAATCACGTTTCTCGCCCAATAAGCGTGCTACGGTATCAAGGTATGCCTGACCAGCATCTGAATTCTGATCAAGAATAACTGGCTCACCGGAATTCGAGGCCCGCAATACTGCTTGCGATTCAGGAATTACGCCTAAAAGTGGAATAGCTAAAATTTCTTGTACATCTTCTACGCTCAGCATGTCTCCGCGATTGACTCGACCCGGTGCATAACGAGTTAATAACAGATGTTCTTTAACTGGTTCGAGGCCTTGTTCTGCACGACGTGATTTAGATGCAAGGATACCGAGAATGCGGTCTGAATCTCGTACGGAAGAAACTTCAGGGTTAGTTGTTACAATTGCTTCATCAGCAAAATATAACGCCATTAAAGCCCCAGTCTCGATACCAGCCGGCGAGTCACAGATAATATAGTCGAAATCCATCTCTTGGAGTTTATTGATGATTTTCTCGACACCATCTTTGGTCAACGCATCTTTATCGCGGGTCTGCGATGCAGGCAGAATAAATAGATTTTCTACGCGTTTGTCTTTAATCAACGCTTGATTTAATGTCGCTTCACCATTTATGACATTCACAAAATCATAAACTACACGACGTTCGCAACCCATGATTAAGTCAAGATTTCGAAGTCCAATATCGAAATCAATGACAACGGTTTTTTTCCCTTGCTGCGCCAGACCGGTACTTATAGCAGCACTACTGGTGGTCTTACCAACACCACCCTTCCCGGATGTAACGACAATAATTCGTGCCATGAATATTACCCTTGTAAACCGTTAGCTTATTAATTTGTCGAAAATAATTTTTTCATTATCCAGACGTATCTGGACTTCTTGACCAACGAAGGGCTCTGGGAGGCTGTCACTTAACAAATAATGCCCAGCAATTGAAACTAATTCAGCCTCGAGATGCCCACAAAAAATTCGGGCATCCTGGTTGCCTCTTGCGCCTGCAAGTGCTCTACCTCTTAAGTTACCATATACATGGATACTATCGTTGGAAATAATTTCAGCGCCATTACTGACTGAGCCTAAAATAACAACAGGACCAGGCGAATATATCTGCTGACCAGAGCGTACATTACCTTGAACTACCTTGGTTGAAATCAATGCATCGGATTGTGAGGTTTCAGTTTGAACCGTCTGTACTTCGGCTTCTTCCCTTAATTCCGATGGGGTTTTGTATATTGATTCTTTGGGTGTATGGAGAGTCACAGAATCAGAGGTGACCTCTTTTCCCGCGGTTAATATGGCGAGGCCGGCACTTTTGGCGGCTTCTCGCATGTCGTTGTTTCTAACTCCTGCCACACCAACTGGAATAAAATTAGCAGCTAAAATTGCTGATTTAATTTTATTAAAATCTGGGGTGTCAGTAAGCATTTCAACGTTAATAACTAATGGCGCAGAATCAAAGAACTTTGGTGCCTGACCGGCTTTTTTTTCTAGAAGTTGTTGAATCTGCTCAGGTAGCGCATCCTCCAGATGCAAAACCGTCATCGTAAAAACACTGCCTTTCAGCTCGTAGCCGCGCTCGGACATTAGTCCACTCCATCACAACAATACATGAGTATTAATTGCGTCACATGTTATATTTCCATGCAATTCATAGCAACAAACCCTAGGGAAATTAATCAGAATCATGATCTGTGCTGTCTATCGAAGTGGCAAACGACCTAATACTTATCTTTTTTTGGCTAAAAAAGATGATTTTTCGCTCATTCCATCTGAACTGCTGCAGCTCTTTGGACGACCAGAATTATTTATGTTACTTACCGAAGCAAAACTTGATGGATTAAAGTTCATATCCAAAGAAAAATTGCTGCAGGAATTAGAACGAAATCATTATTGGTTATGGATCAAACAAGAAGAAGACAACTTGTTAAAACAGCATCATGCATATCTTGCTCAGGAAGGTGAACGTGAATAGAAGAGATTTGATTCAGAGTCGCTACTGGGAGCATAAAACGCTCGAAGAAATGAGCGATGATGAATGGGAACTACTTTGTGATGGCTGTGGTCACTGTTGTCTGACTAAATTGATAGATGAAGATACCGATGCATTGGTATACACCAATGTGGCATGTAATTTATTAGACCTGCAAAGCTGTAACTGTTCTGATTATTCGAATCGCCATTCTTTTGAACCCGACTGCATTAAATTGGACGCTCATCTGGCGAAGACTTTACCTTGGTTACCGCCTACATGCGCCTATCGACGCGTCGCGGAACATAAACCATTACCGTTTTGGCATCCTTTACTTACTGGTGATAAACGGAAAATGAATCGGTATGGCAAAACAGTCAAAGGCAAAGTAGTTCATGAACGTGATCGTGGCGATTGGGAAGAACATATCGTGGTTTGGAAGCTTTAATTCGCATTTATTGGCTTAATTTGTAACTTTTGTGATTCAGGATATTAGTAATGAGCAATAAAATTGATTTTCCCGTTGTGACCATCGATGGTCCAGGGGGCGCGGGAAAGGGTACGCTTTGCATGTTGCTGGCTACTAAGTTGGGTTGGCATTTACTCGATTCCGGCGCTATCTATCGCGTCTTGGCCGTTGCAGCAAACAAACGCGAAATTGCTTTGGATGATGTTAATTCTCTCGCTGACCTGGCTAGTAAGCTTGATGTGCGTTTTCCTATAGAGAATGATCAAGTATTGATTGTTTTAGATAGCCAGGATGTTACCGCCGAAATTAGAACCGAAGCCACGGGTAATCTAGCCAGCAAAGTTGCTGCGTATCCGGAAGTCAGAGCCGCGTTATTACAGCGCCAACAAAATTTTGCACAATTCCCTGGCTTGATCGCAGATGGCCGCGATATGGGCACTGTAGTTTTCCCTACAGCAGAGTTGAAAGTATTCCTTGATGCCAGCGCTGAAGAGCGAGCAAAGCGCAGACAATTGCAGTTGCAGCTAAAGGGAATAAATGTTAATTTTGATAACCTTTTACAAGAAATTCAGGAACGTGATTTTCGTGATCGAAACCGTCCTGTCGCACCGTTAAAACCAGCAGATGATGCTATACTTATCGATTCGACAAGTATGTCAATTGACGCAGTGTTTAATCAGGTCTTGCAACTTGTAAATCAGCGTTTTATCCGGGCTGAGTAATTGGCTCGGGTTGGTTATTCCACGGATGGGATGACCCAATAACCACAACCCCATTTTGGCCGGATTGCCTGGTGGACGTTATTAACTTTTAAGTGTTTTTAAACATGACTGAATCTTTTGCTCAACTTTTTGAAGAGTCTCTGAAATATCTGGAAACCCGTCCTGGTGCCATCGTTAAAGGTACTGTTGTTGCCATCGAAAACGGCATCGTACTGGTTGACGCTGGTCTGAAATCAGAATCTGCTATCCCTGCTGAACAGTTCAAAAATGCACTGGGCGAGCTGGAAATTGCACTGGGCGACGTTGTTGACGTAGCTCTGGACTCTGTGGAAGACGGTTTCGGTGAGACTCTGCTGTCTCGTGAAAAAGCTAAACGTCACGAAGCATGGTTGCAGCTGGAAAAAGCATACGAAGAACAGGCAACTGTTGTTGGTTTGATCAACGGTAAAGTGAAAGGCGGTTTCACCGTAGAACTGAACGGTATCCGTGCATTCCTGCCAGGTTCTCTGGTTGACGTTCGTCCAGTTCGTGACACTGCTCACCTGGAAGGCAAAGAACTTGAGTTCAAAGTGATCAAGCTGGATCAGAAACGCAACAACGTTGTTGTTTCTCGTCGTGCTGTTATCGAAACTGAAAACTCTTCTGAGCGCGACAGCCTGCTGTCTACTCTGC
>MTLE01001535.1_pt1 | contig 38013 bp, 37 predicted proteins | sample 1982461 | NCBI WGS metagenome assembly MTLE01 (sample SAMN05712605, study PRJNA340218) | biofilm metagenome | isolation source: sample SPL anode biofilm adapted to -200 mV | place: USA | collected 2012-02-03
TTTGCATTTTTGCCCCCTTTTCGATACAGTACCCCCTCCACGGCTTGTCCGCTTACTCCCCACCGGATGGTCCCATACGCACAATGGATACGCTTAAAGAGTTGCGTCGTGATATCGATGCCATTGATGATCAGATTCTGGATCTCCTGAACCGTCGCTCTACGCTGGCCATCAAGGTCGGCAGGATCAAGGCGGGAGAAAACCGCGATTTCCACGCTCCGAGCCGCGAGCGGGAGATCTACGAACGGCTCACGGCCAAAAACCCGGGTCCGTTCCCGAGTGAAGCGGTCCGAAGCGTTTTCCGCGAGATTATCTCCGCATCCCTTTCCCTTGAGGCGCCGATGAAGGTTGCTTTCCTGGGCCCCAAGGCAACTTTCACCCATCTTGCGTCCATGCAGCACTTCGGCCTGTCGGCGGAACTGATCCCCCAGAAGTCGATCCCCGCTGTGTTTGAAGAAGTCGGCAAGGGGCATGCCCTCTATGGCGTGGTTCCCGTTGAAAATTCCACCGAGGGGATGGTTTCCCACACCCTCGACATGTTCATGGAGAGCGAACTCAAGATCAATGCGGAGGTGCTCCTGGAGGTCTCCCATGATCTCCTTTCCCGCACGGGCCGCCTTGAGGATGTGAAGAAGGTTTACTCCCATCCGCAGGCCATAGCCCAGTGCCGCCACTGGCTCGAAGAGAATTTGCCCGGCGTGCCGGTGGTGGATGTGGCGTCCACGGCGCTGGCCGCTCAGATCGTTGGTGAAGATTACAATGCTGCCGCCATTGCCAGCGAATTCGCCGCAACGCTCTACGATCTGAAAGTGGTGCGAAACAGGATAGAAGACCAGGTCAACAACTTCACCCGCTTCCTTGTGGTGGGGCGGAAAATGGCCGATCCCTGCGGCGACGACAAGACTTCCCTCATGTTTTCAGTGAAGGACGAGCCGGGAATTCTCCACCGGATGCTGGAGCCCTTTGCCAAGCGGGGAGTCAACCTTTCCAAGATCGAGTCGCGTCCCCTTAAGAAAAAGGCCTGGGAGTACATATTTTTCCTCGACCTGTCCGGGCATGTCTCCGATCCAGTGGTGGCCGATGCGGTTCAGGAACTGAAGAATTACTGCCAGTTCGTGAAAATCCTCGGCTCCTATCCCAGGGCGAAATAACCGTTGAAAGCCATGCCCTTGATCAATAGGTTGGCCATAATTGGCGTTGGTCTCATCGGCGGTTCCCTTGCCCGCATTTTGCGTGAGCAGGGGGAGGTCGGCGAGATTGTGGGAATCGGGCGCGGGGAGGCGAACCTGCGCAGGGCGGTGGAACTTGGGGTAGTTGACCGGTACTCCCTTGATCCGGCAGCAGGCGTAGCGGGGGCTGATCTGGTTTTTCTGGCGACTCCCGTCTGTTCCATCCCCGCCATTACCGCCGAGATTGCTCCCCATCTGGCTGCCGGTTGCGTGGTGACCGACGGGGGGAGTGTCAAGGAAGAGATTGTTTCCGCCTGCGAGCCGCTCATGCCGCCGGGAGTCCATTTTGTCGGAGGACACCCCATTGCCGGCACCGAGCATTCAGGGGTCGAGGCGTCGTTCTCTTCGCTCTATGCGGGAAAACGCTGTATTGTAACCCCCACGCCGCGCACCAACTCCGATGCTCTCGCCAAGGTTGTGAGAATGTGGGAGGTTGCCGGCTCGGAAGTGGTGGTAATGGGCACGGAGAAGCATGACAGGGTGGTGGCCGCCATCTCCCATTTGCCCCACATGGTTGCCTATTCCCTGGTGAACGCCGTGGGAGGGTATGACCGCTTCGATGACAACATCATCCGATACTCCGCCGGCGGTTTTCGCGATTTTACCAGAATAGCCTCGTCGGACCCGGCAATGTGGCGGGACATTGCCCTCATGAACCGGGAGGCGGTTATCGAAATGATGGATCATTTTGCTATTTACTTTGCGCGTCTTCGGGAACTTGTCGCAGATGGTGATGGCCCTGCGCTCGAACATTTCTTCCGCGAATCGAAAGAGAGCAGAGACTCAATATTGTAGGGAAGGCAGTTCCTTAATCTCACCCAAGGGGTTATTAGTGCAGAACTATGCCGTTCGGCCGGTCAATGGGATCCGTGGCGAAATCGCTGTTCCCGGAGACAAGTCCATATCGCACCGTTCCATCATGCTCGGTTCCATTTCCCGCGGTGAAACAACCGTGCGCGGCTTTCTGCGGGGCGAGGACAATATTGCAACTCTGAACGCCTTCCGGGCCATGGGGGTTGCCATCGACGATGACGGCGAGACTCTGCGCATTGCCGGAAAGGGGCTGCGCGGGCTGTCGGAGCCAACGGACGTCATAGACTGCGGCAATTCAGGGACCTCCATGAGGCTTCTGACCGGGCTTCTGGCCCCCCAGCGGTTCTACTCGGTTCTTTCCGGCGATCAGTATCTGCGTCGCCGCCCCATGCGGCGGGTGCTGGAGCCTCTGGCGCGCATGGGGGCATGCCTGTACGGCCGGGAGGGTGGGGAAAAGGCGCCTCTCGCCATTGTCGGCCGGGATCTCGCCGGGATCAGCTATGCTTCGCCGGTTGCAAGCGCCCAGGTTAAATCGGCGCTCATGCTGGCCGGACTTTATGCCGACGGGGAGACGCGAATTTCCGAGCCGCATCTCTCACGGGACCATTCGGAGCGGATGTTCCGTCACTTCGGAGCCGATATCGAAACCGGCCCCGGCGGAGTTGTCGTCCGCAGCGGCAGGGAACTGGAGGGAAGGGATATCGTGGTTCCAGGCGATATCTCGTCTGCCGCCTTCTTCATGGTTGCGGCGCTCATTGTGCCCGGATCCGAGCTTCTCATCCGTGGCGTGGGGGTGAACCCGACCCGAACCGGCGTCATCGATATTCTGACCGCCATGGGTGGCTCCATTGAACTGCTCGACCAGCGGGAGGTTTCCGGTGAGCCGGTAGCTGATATCCTGGTCCGGTCGTCACGCCTCAAGGGGATAGAAATCGCCGGAGAGGTTGTCACCAGGGCCATCGACGAATTCCCCGTAATCTGTGTTGCCGCTGCCAATGCTGAGGGTCGCACCGTTGTGCGGGAAGCGCGGGAGCTCCGGGTCAAGGAAACCGACCGCATTGCCGCCATGGCCACGAACCTGCGGGCAGTGGGCGTTTCGGTGACGGAAACCGAAGACGGCATGGACATTGAGGGCGTAGAGCAGATCGCTGCCGGCGCAGTGGACAGCTTTGGGGACCACCGGATTGCCATGTCGATGCTTGTTGCCGGACTTTCGGCTGCGGGAGAGATTGCTGTCAGCAACACCGAGTGTGTCGCCACATCGTTTCCCACGTTCTTCTCTATTCTCGAGACGGTTGCGGTTCGGTGAGTGTCGTGGGGAGGCAGGGCCTTATTATTGCCATCGACGGACCGTCCGGCGCCGGAAAGAGCACCATAACCAAGCGCCTTGCCGACCGGCTCGGTTATGTTCATATCGACACCGGAGCCATGTTCCGGACTGTGGCCCTGGCGGCAAAACGGGCAGGGGTTGACACCACCGATGACGAGTCCCTGGTGCGGCTTTGCAGCGGCATCAAGATCGACTTTCTGAGGAACAACGGTTGCTGCCGGGTCATTGTCAATGGCGAGGATGTGACGGAAGCCATCAGGACTCCGGAAATAAGCGCCCTCACTTCAGCGATTTCGGCCAGGAAGGTGGTGCGGGACTTTCTCCTGGTCCTGCAACGGCGCATGGGCAATGCCGGTGGCGTGATCCTTGAGGGTCGGGACATCGGCACAGTGGTTTTTCCCAATGCCGACGTCAAGTTCTACCTCTCGGCGTCCGTAGAGGAGCGGGGGCGGCGCCGCTGGCTGGAGTTGAAGGCCAAGGGCGAGAATGTCACCCTGGAAGACACCATAATGGCCGTGGCACAGCGTGATGACCAGGATTCGGGGCGGGAACACGCCCCGCTCAGACGTGCCGATGATGCCATAGATGTTGATTCTACCGGTCTTTCCATCGATGAGGTGATCGCCCTCATGGAGGGGATAGTCCGTACAAATGAACAGGCCCAGGGCATTGCCGGCGCCTGAGCTTAAAGCCAAAGATCTGCGAACTACGGGAGTCCTGATCATATGGAAATAATTCTGGCCAAGCGGGCCGGTTTCTGCTTTGGCGTCAAAAGAGCCACCCAGATGGCCTTCGAGTCGGCCGAAAAGGGAGGAAATACATTCTCTCTCGGCCCAATAATCCATTCGCCCCAGGTGGTAAACCGTTTGGAGGCTTTGGGAGTGAAGGTCCTCAGGGGGCTTGATGAGATTACGGATGGGACCATTATTATCCGCTCCCATGGCGTGACTTCCGAAGAGCTGGAAGAGGCGCTGCGCAAAGAGCTTGAGGTGGTCGATGCCACCTGCCCCTTTGTCAAAAAGGCTCAGGAGAACGTCAAGAGCCTGTCCGAGTCCGGTTACGATGTGGTGGTAGTGGGGGATGCGGACCATCCCGAGGTCCAGGGGATTGTGTCCTATGCAAAGGGAAAGGTCTATGTGGTCGGTTCCGAGGATGAGGCGGCAAGCCTTCCACGGATGAAGAAAATCGGCATAGTGGCCCAGACCACCCAATCCTTCGAAAATCTGGAGCATGTAGTTCTCGAATGCCTTCGCAAGGGGAGTGAAATACATGTGTTCAATACCATCTGCGACGCAACCGCCGTGCGACAGCAGGAGGCGACGGCCCTTGCCCGCGATGTGGACTGCATGATCGTTATTGGTGGATATAACAGTGCCAATACCAAACGGCTTGCCGAACTCTGTACCGATATCCAGCCCCGGACCTACCAGATCGAAACGGCTCAGGAGATTGATCCCGCCTGGTTCTCGGAGGTCAAGAGGGTGGGTGTGACTGCCGGAGCGTCGACACCAAAGTGGCTCATCGACGAGGTGATAGATCGAATCCGGGAGATTGATGGTGCTAAAATTAGTTGAATTTTCAGATAGATATGTGCTATTTTCGCACATCCAAATCCACAAACGAGTCAGGGAGGTCAGTTTTAATGAGTGAAGACAAGGGGATGAAAAACCGCAACAATATGACGATCAAGCGATTCGTCGATGTGGAGGAGGATGCGGAGCATGGTGGATCGGGAGAGTTCGCCGAGCTTTTCCAGGAGAGCATTAAGCAGCATCGCGTAGGTGAAGTTCTGGTCGGCAAAGTGGTTCATATCAGCAATGATTTCGTGCTGGTCGATATCGGCTACAAGTCGGAAGGATATATCCCCATAGACGAGTTCCACGACGAAGAGGGAAACCTTAACGTGAAGGTTGGCGACGAGGTGAAGGCTCTCTTCGAGCGGAAGGAAAACCAGAAGGGATACGCGGTTCTTTCCCGCCGCAAGGCAGAGCGGTTGGCTGCCTGGGATGTCATTGACGAGGCCGGCGGCGAAGGCGGCGTTATTGAGGGCAAGATTACCGGGAAGGTGAAAGGTGGGCTCACGGTTGATATCGGTGTGCAGGGCTTTCTGCCGGCATCGCAGGTCGATCTTCGCCCCGGTGGTAATCTCGATAAATATATCGGCATAACTGACCGGTTCAAGATTCTCAAGCTCAACAAAAAGCGTGGTAACATCGTTCTTTCCCGCCGGGCACTCATGGAAGAGGAGCGCGAATCGGTACGCACGGAAACACTCTCCAATCTTGCCGAAGGGCAGATTCGCGAAGGGGTTGTCAAGAATATTACCGATTATGGGGCGTTTGTTGACATCGGTGGGGTTGACGGTCTCCTCCATGTGACCGATATGTCCTGGGGACGCCTCGGGCATCCCTCGGAGATGCTTAAACCGGGCGACAATTTGAGCGTCAAGGTTCTCAAGTACGACCAGGAGAAGGGGAAGATTTCCCTTGGACTCAAGCAGGTTACGCCTGATCCCTGGATTTCGGTGGAACAGAAATACAATCAGGGTGACCGTGTAAAGGGCAAGGTGGTAAGTCTGGCCGATTATGGCGCATTCATTGCCTTGGAAGATGGGGTCGAGGGACTTGTCCATGTTTCCGAAATGTCCTGGACCCGCAGGCTGCGCCACCCCTCCGAAATACTCACCGTGGGGGATGAAGTGGAGACGGTGGTTCTCGGTGTAGATATGGCTAACCGCCGCATCTCGCTCGGCCTTAAGCAGGTTCAGGTTAATCCCTGGACGCAACTGGAGGACAAGTATCCGGTCGGCACCAAGCTTGAGGGGCAGATCAAGAGCATTACCGACTTCGGCGTCTTCATCGGCATCGAAGATGGGATTGATGGTCTTGTCCATGTTTCCGACATCTCCTGGACCAAGCGTATCAAGCATCCCGGTGAAGTCTTTACCAGGGGGCAGACCGTTCAGGCAGTGGTGTTGAACATCGACCCCGAAAATGAGCGGCTTTCCCTTGGCATCAAGCAACTCCAGCTCGATCCCTGGAGCGAGATTCCGGTCAAATACCGTCCCGGCACCCGTATCCGCGGCAAGGTGACTTCGGTCACCGACTTCGGTCTCTTCCTTGAGATCGAGGAAGGGATTGAAGGACTCATTCACGTATCCGAGCTTTCCCGCGAGAAGGTGGCTTCTCCCAAAGAGTTTGCCAATGTCGGAGACGAGCTTGATGCGGTGGTGCTCAGTGTTGACGAATCGGAAAAGAAAATAGCTCTTTCCGTCAAGTCGCTCCAGATGGCAGCCGAAAAGGCTGAAATCGAGTCCTACATGCAAACGCAGGGAGAAGCTACATCCAACCTCGGCGAACTTCTTCGTGAAGGGCTCCGGAAAAACGGTGACGGAAACGACTGATCGCGCAGGTGCTGTTAACGTGAATGAGCATGCGCCCGCCGGGTATGAGTTTCCGGCGGAACTTCCACAGGAGGGGGCGGGCACTTGTGCCTGGCTCACGGAACTATGCAGCAAGGAGTGCACGAATGACAAAAAGTGAACTGGTTGAACATTTGGCGGAGAAGAATACCTGGCTGACCCGCAAGGATTCGGAGATGATAGTCAACCTCGTCTTCGACAGCATCAGTGATGCCCTTAAGCGGGGAGAAAAAGTCGAGATTCGCGGATTCGGCAGTTTCACGGTCCGCGAGCGCGGCGCCCGTGAAGCGAGAAATCCCAAGAGCGGAGATGTGGTGAAAATTCCCGCCAAGAAGACGCCGTTCTTCAAGACCGGCAAGGAGCTTCGCGAACGGGTCAACATCAAGGAAGATTAGATTCGCATTGCCCGGATGGTGGAATTGGTAGACACAAGGGACTTAAAATCCCTCGGCGGCAACGCTGTGCGGGTCCGAGTCCCGCTCCGGGCACCAGGACATTCAGGGATGTTCAGACAAAAGCAGAAGTACAGGGGCTTGGCTTTCAATGGCTGAGCCCCTTCATTTTTAGGTGGATTCCATGACCGATGAACGACTGGCAAGGCTTGTGCACCGCTTTGCTGCCGCAGCCGTAGCTCATGCGGCGGCCATGGACGAGATGGATCAGGAGAAGGCAGGCCGGCATGCTTCAATGATTCAGGCGCTTTACCGTGAAATAGTGCTGACCGGCCAGGCTGGGAGAGAGGCCCTTCTCACGCTTCTTGACAGCGACCGGAAGGAGGTTGCCGGGATGGCTGCGGTTTACTCACTGCGCTATAGACCGGAGCGCGCTGTCGTGGTTCTCAGCAGGCTTTCTTCCGGGGAGGACCTCTTCGGGTTCCGGGCGCGCATGGCACTTGAGCGCTGGGAGCAGGGTAATTGGGACCTGGAGTGAGATAATCAATAGTTGACGATTTTTGTAAGGTATGATAAGCCAATTACAAGCGTAATTAAGTCAGACGAGTGTCCGCCCGAAAAGGCAGGCACTCGTTCTGTTTCGACTCCCGGCAAAGGGGCCAGGTCCCCGGGAAGGATCGCCAATGCTTACTCGACTCCATGAGGATATCCAATCGGTAAAAGAGCGCGACCCTGCCGCTCGCAGCAGTCTCGAGGTTTTTTTCTGCTATCCCGGCCTTCACGCCATCTGGTTCCATCGGTTTTCCCACTGGTTCTGGGTGCGGAATTTCTTCTTCATTGGCCGTTTCATCTCGCATTTGGGGCGCTTTTGCACCGGCATCGAGATCCATCCCGGTGCCACCATAGGCCGGCGGCTTTTCATCGACCACGGGATGGGGGTCGTGATCGGCGAGACGGCAGAAATCGGCGATGATGTTACCATTTACCATGGGGTAACCCTCGGCGGTGTGAGCCTGGAGAAGAAGAAGCGGCATCCCACGGTGGCGAACAATGCGGTAATCGGTTCCGGGGCGAAGGTCCTGGGTCCATTTACTGTTGGTGCCGGCGCCAAGATTGGCTCCAACTCTGTGGTAGTTAAGGAAGTGCCGGATAATGCGACGGTTGTCGGTATTCCGGGGCGCGTGGTCATGGCTACCGAGGAACAGAACAAGAAAGCCGACTTCGAGCACGGCAAGCTTCCAGACCCTGAGGCCAAGGCGATTTCGTGCCTTTTCGATCAGTTGCGGGAACTGGAGCGCAAGTATGCGGAGCTTGCCAATGAGCATGAGGCCCTGAAGCGCCAAGTGGAATCGGGCAAGTAGGAGCGTCTGGTTATGCGTCTTTCAACACGGGCACAATATGCCGTGCGGGCAATGGTGGATCTTTCGCTCCATTCGGAGGGGAATCCGGTTTCGCTCAAGGATATTGCCCTGCGGGAGGATATTCCGCTCAACTATCTCGAACAGCTCTTCAACAGGCTCCGCCGTGGTGCCATTGTGGAGAGCGTACGGGGGCCCGGAGGCGGATATCGCCTGGCCCGCGAGAGTTCCGCAATCCGCGTTGGCGAAATCGTGGCAACAGTGGAGGAACCCCTGACGCCGGTGTCTTGCATGGACAAAGGGAAGGGGCGTTGCACCCGCACGGCGGCCTGCACTACCCATAATGTCTGGGAGATGCTTGGCGAGAGGATCAGGAGCTTCCTTGATTCAATTACCCTGGAGGATCTGGTGATTGAAGCGCGAGGGCGCGGAGACGGGCAATGATGGGAAACCCCTCCGGTTTCGGGATTGCAAGATGATCTATCTGGACCACAATGCAACAACGCCGGTCCACCCCGATGTGGTGGAGGCGTTGTTGCCGTTTTTATGGGAAAAGTTCGGTAATCCGTCGAGCATTCACTGGGCCGGCCGCGCCGTGAAGGGGGCGGTGGAGAATGCCCGTGAACAGGTGGCGGAACTTGTTGGCTGCGAACCGGGCGAGGTGGTTTTTACCTCTTCGGGAACCGAAGCCGACAACATGGCGATAAAGGGGGTGGCCGCGGCCCTCGGGGGGCGCGGTAACCACATTGTTACTACCCAGGTGGAGCATCCGGGGGTGGCGAACGCTTGCCTTTACCTGGAAAATCTCGGTTTCGAGGTGACCCGGATACCGGTGGACAGGGATGGCATCCTTGATGTGGACCGGCTGGAATCGGCCATTACGGACAGAACTATCCTCATCTCGGCCATGGCTGCCAACAACGAGACCGGCGTGCTCCTGCCGGTGAGGGCGATAGGAGAGATCGCTCTGCGGCGCCGCGTCTACTTCCATTGCGACGGTGTGCAGGCTGCCGGCAAGATCCCCCTTTCCGTGAGGGATGACGGTATCTCTTTTCTGGCCCTGTCGGCCCACAAGCTCTATGCCCCGAAAGGGACCGGCGCTCTGGTGGTGAAGCGCGGGGTGAAGTGCCATCCGCTGATCCACGGCGGTTCCCAGGAGCGAAACCGCCGGGGGGGGACGGAGAACGTGGCCGGCATCGTGGCTTTCGGCAAGGCCTGCGCCATCGCCCGAGAAACCATGGCTGGCGAGGCAGTGCGGCTTAAGGGATTGCGCGACCGTCTGGAAGAGGGGATATTGGCGCTGGTACCCGGCGCAAGGGTTAATGGCCATCGGGAGCTGCGCCTTCCCACAACATCCAACATCACTATTGCCGGCGTGGAGGCCGATTCGCTGCTCATGGCCCTGGACCTTGAGGGCATTGCCGCATCGTCGGGGTCCGCATGCAGTTCCGGAACCCTCAAGCTCTCACCGGTCCTGGCGGCCATGGGGCGCACCGGCGAGGAGGCCAAGGGGTCGGTCCGGCTCTCGCTGGGAAGGGGAAATACCGAAGCAGAGATCGACCAGGTACTTGCGGTGCTGCCGGCTATCGTTGCCAGGCTGCGGGGAGAATCATGACGGAGAAAAAAAAGAAACGGATAGTCGTCGCCATGAGCGGCGGTGTTGATTCGTCGGTGACGGCGGCCCTCCTGAAGGAACAGGGGCACGAGGTCATCGGCATCTCGATGCAGGTCTGGGATTACTCGAAGTTTACCGCCCCGGAGGGGGAGAAGTTCGACACCTGCTGCTCCCTGGACGACATCCACGACGCCCGCCGGGTGGCGGAGCAGATCGACATTCCCTTTTACGTGGTGAATTTCGAGGAGGAATTCCAGCGGCTGGTTATCGATGATTTCGTGGCTGAGTATTTCCTGGGAAGGACCCCGAACCCCTGCGTGCGGTGCAACCAGCGGGTTAAGTTCGAACTCCTGCTCCAGAAGGCCCGGGAGCTGGGGGCAGATCTCCTGGCCACCGGCCACTATGCGAGAATCGAGCAGGGGGGCGACGGCCTGTTCCATCTTCTGCGGGGGGACGACCCCGGCAAGGACCAGAGCTACTTCCTCTTTACCCTGAGCCAGGACCAGCTTTCCCGGGTCATTTTCCCTCTGGGGGGGATGACCAAGCCCGAGGTCAGGCAACTGGCGGCCCGCTTCGGCCTTCGGGTTGCCGAGAAGGGGGAGAGCCAGGAAATCTGTTTCGTCCCCGACAACGACTATGTCCGGTTTCTGGAGGATGAGCGGGGTGCTGGTTCGCTGGCCGGTGAGATCGTGGACCGGGCCGGAAACGTCCTTGGCCGCCACGAGGGGACCTATCGCTATACCGTGGGGCAGCGCCGCGGGCTCGGCATCGCCCATCCCCATCCCCTCTACGTGGTGGGGGTTGATGCGGAGAAGCGTCAAGTAATCGTTGGCCCGAAGGATGAACTGCTGGCTCCGGGGCTTTGCGCCACGGATGTCACATGGGTTGTACCGCCTGCGTCAGAGACCGTGGAGGCCGCGTGCAAGATCCGTTACCGCCATCATCCCGTTCCGTGCACGGTAAGGGTGCTTCCCGGCAACAGGGCTGAAGTCCGGTTCGGGGAGCCGGAGAAGTCGGTCACGCCAGGCCAGGCAGTGGTTTTCTACTCTGGCGACGAGGTGCTGGGCGGCGGCTGGATCGACGTGGCGGCCGAAGTATAGTGGAAGAGGAATTCATGCAGAGAGTGGCGATTTCAACCCTTGGTTGCAAGATCAACCAGTTCGAGTCGGCGGCCATGACCGAGAGCCTCGGCAAGGAGGGGTACCGGATAGTCCCCTTTGACGGGGATGCCGATATCTACGTGATCAATACCTGTACCGTGACGGCTAAAACCGATGCCGAATCGCGGCGCCTGATCCGTCGCGCTCTCCGCCGCAACCCGGAGGCCCGGGTAGTGGTGACCGGCTGTTATGCCCAGGTGGCTCCCGAAGCGGTTAAAGATCTCCCCGGCGTGTCGCTGGTAGTGGGTAACAGCGAGAAAAAGGGGATTGTGGAGCTGCTGCGGGATGCCGTGCCGGCGGAGAAGGTCATCGTGTCCGATATCTCCCGGGAGCGGACTGCGGAGGGGCTGCGGCTCGAAAGCTTTGCCGAGCATACCAGGGCCTTCCTCCAGGTCCAGAATGGCTGTGATGCCTTCTGTTCCTATTGCATCGTCCCCTATGCCCGCGGGCGGAGCCGGAGCGTTCCCTTCGACGAGGTACTGGGAGGGATCCGGACCTTTGCCGCCCAAGGCTTCCGGGAGGTGGTCCTCACCGGTATCCATCTGGGGGCCTACGGCCTCGACCTGGAACCTCCGTCGAGCCTTCTTGCCCTTCTGGAGACCGCCGAGGCAGAGAAGGCGGTGCCGCGGCTGCGGGTCGGGTCGGTGGAGCCCAACGAGCTGACCGATGATTTCATAGACTTCATAGCCCGGTCCAAGACGGTCTGCCCACACATCCATATTCCGCTCCAGAGTGGCGACGATGGGGTGCTCGCTCGCATGGGACGCCACTACACGGCGAATTTTTTCCGGGATCGGGTAGGCAAGATTGTGGCGGCGATCCCCGACATCTTCATCGGCTGCGACGTAATTGCCGGCTTTCCGGGGGAGACCGACGAGGAGTTCCGGAACACGGTCAGCCTCATCGAGGAATTGCCGGTGGCTGCTCTCCATGTATTTCCCTATTCCCGCCGGGAGGGAACGGTTGCGGCCGGGATGGATGGGCAGGTGGACGGGAAGGTGTTGCGAATCCGTGGAGAGGTGCTGCGGGAACTGGGCGAGCGCAAAAAGCGTGCTTTCTGTGAAAAGTTCGTGGGGCGCGAGCTGGCGGTCCTGATGCAGAACCGGGGCCGGGACGGCGAGGCCGCAGGGCTGTCGCGGAATTATCTCACGGTTCGGGTGCCCGGTTATGGTGGGGAGATGAACGCCGAGGTGCAGGTCACGGTGACGGAAGTCACCACCGATGGGGTGCGGGGTATTACCCGAGGGTGAAATAGAAGGTGGCCCCCTTGTCCTCTTCCGCTTCTGCCCAAATCCGTCCCCTATGGCGGTGGATAATCCGCTGGACGGTGGCGAGCCCTATGCCTGTTCCATCGAACTCCTCCGCCCTGTGCATCCGCTGGAAAGGGGTGAAGAGGCGGTCAGCGTAGCGCATGTCGAATCCTGCCCCGTTGTCCCGAACAAAGTAGACCGGTTTACCTTCCTGCTCCATGGTGCCGAACCGGATATCGGCCTGCTCCCGCTTCATCGTGAATTTCCAGGCGTTTTTCAATAGATTCTCGATGACCGTCCGCAGGAGCTGACGGTCTCCGCACACGACTATTCCATCGGTGATACTGATGGTGACACCGGTTCGGTCGGGGTGAAGGTAGCGGAGTTCCTGCTCGATGGTATGGGCAATGGCTGAGAGATCGGTCTGCTCAATGGTGAGGGGGTCGCGCCCCAGGCGCGACAGGTTGAGAAGTGCATCAATCTGCCTGGTTATTCTCTGACTTGCTTTCTGTATTCTATGGAGATAATCCACCGCCTTGGGAGGGATCTGGCCGGCGAAATCCTCCAGCACCGCTTTGCTGAACCCATCGATGATCGTGAGAGGAGCCCGCAGATCGTGGGAGACGGAGAAGTTGAATGACTGCAGTTCCTTGTTCGTCGCTTCAAGTTGTGAGGCCAGCTGCTGCACCTGTAGTTCAAGCCCGGCGATTTGACGGCGCAGTTCCCCTTCATTGTTGGCCTGCCGGTTTTGTTCTTCCATGCGTTCTCTTCCTTTCCTGTGCTAATCCGTCCTGGATACAGGCTGGGCGACAGGTTTACAGCCGCCCCAGGAACTCCCTGACCCGCTTGACATCTTCCATGTCCCTGAACTCCCTGAAACCGTCGATTCCATCAGGGTCGAAGGCCCTGTAGTAACGGGGTGGGGTGGTGTGGAGGGCACGCAGTGCCTTGCCGGTGGCGTAGTCATCGCTCGTAAGGTCCGCAGCCTGCTTCCCCAGTCCCATGACAATGCTGAATCCTAACTGGAAAAGGCGCTTAAGGCGTTCCCCCGCCAGGATTGAAGCGGCTTTTTCTTCGTCATCTCCGGCAAGGTGTTCAAGGGCGATGTTCAGGTAGCCACTGACCCGCTGGACAATCTCCAGCATTGCCTCCCTGTCGTGGAGCGCGGTGTCGTCGGCCACCAGGGCGCTGTTCACCAGGTAAGTGAGCTCCTGGCTGATCTCCTCGGAGCCTGGACGGGCCAGAAGCCGGTTTAGGAGCGATCCGCCCGTTCCTGGCAGGGCGGGGAGCTGGCGGGAGCCCGCTGCCGATAAAAGTTTCTTGTCACCTTCAAGTATGAAGGCTGAAGGGTCGATGCGCGCGTAGAGAGACTGGGCCTCCTCCGGTTCCGGGAATCCCAGGTCGGCGAGCCTGCCGGAACGGAAGTGAAAGGCCAGTTCTTCCAGTTCCCCCTCCACTTCGCCCTTTACCCCTTCCATGAGACCCAGGTAGAGCTCGCTGTTGGTGCGGAAGATTATGTCGATAAATTTCCCGACGACCTGGGCGTGCTTATCATTCTTGAAAGTAAGAAAATAGGTGTTGTCGAAGGAGTGGTCCCAGTCGGCAACCCGTTCCTCGTCCGGGAGGAGTTCGCCGATACCGCCTCCAACGCTGATTTCCTTCGTGAGCATGAGGAGCAGCAGCTCCAGGTCCAGGTGGGGCAGCTGTTCTATAACTGCCGCTTCTCCCGCGTCAACTAGGCGTTCGAGCCATTCGTAGGCTTTTTCGGCGGTGAAGCTCCACTTGTCCCACAGTTCCATGTCAAGGATGAAGGTCCGTTGATCGGGTGCTGCCAGTTCCCATAGCCCCACGGCGTCCGTCTCGCCAATCTCCTTTATGAGCCAGTAAAGTTCCTGTTCGGAGAGGGCATGGGTAATCTTTCCGGCCTCCGGATCTTTCATGATGCTGTCCATCTGCTGTTTTGCCGGCAGTTCCCGCAGGGCGGCAAGTTTGTTCTCATTTCCCATTATCTTGAAGACTCCTTCTTCCTTGATCGTTTCGGTTGCGCAGCCATTGTGGTTCGCGAGCGCTTTATCCCCAGTTTCCGGCGGTAGGCGCAGTCATCATGGAGCCAGTTGAGTTCCCTGACCAGCTCCTCGGTCAGTTTGACGCATTCCGGGTTTATCTCGAAACGGCGGTCGTAGATGACGCACCGCCGGGTAACAACATCCAGATAACGGCACGGGGTGGCGGTGAAAAATACGGTGCCGGATTCATCTTCAATCTTCTCGAAGCAACAGAGGCCGCATTGCCCGCAGAGGGATTCCCAAGCGTTATTGTCGATATGCTGTTTCATGCCATGGAAGATACCGGAACGGCTGGCGGCCGTCAATGGATGATGCTGATATCACTTTTGTCCGTGTCATCACGGTTGAACCGCAATACTTTGTTACAATACGGTTAAATTACCATTAATCCTGGAGAATCTACGCCATTTGCCATTGAAAACAGCGGTTACTCTGGTTTACTTGTTTACCGGGGCCGGTTTGCGCCGTACGGGGCGGGCTGCGGCCTGTGAGGAGGCGAAGGATGAAGCTCTACCTGATCCGTCACGCGGAGGCAATCGAGCGCAATTCCGCTGTTCGGGAAGAAGACCGGTGGCTTACCCCGGCGGGCCGTGAGGAGTTCCGTAAAAGCGCCCGGCGGCTGGCAAAAAAGGGGATTGTTCCCGACTGCATTGTCACAAGTCCCCTGGTCCGGGCGGTTCAGACTGCCGACATATTCGCCGTTGCCGTGGATTTCGAGGGTGAGGTTCGCGTGTCGCGGGAAGCGGCGCCGGGGCTGGATGTGGAAGGACTTCTGCGGCTGGTTGCCGCCGTCGGAATGCCGCATAGCCTGGCGATTGTGGGCCATGAGCCTGATCTCGGGGGGCTGGCCGGCCGGCTTCTCGGTCGCCATGAAACGCTTCCCTTCAGAAAAGGCGACATTGTCGCCCTGGACCTGGACCTTACGCAAAACGATGCACCGGCCTGCTTCCGGTGGGCAGTCCATCGGGGAGAGATAATCAGGGATCTGCACGGTTTTGTCGGGGCCCGACTGCAATGACAAGGAGGCAGTGACATGCAGGAAAGAATGAAGGAGCTGCAGAAAATCAAGGGGATCGGCGAGATTCTCGCACGGCGTTTTGTGGAGGCCGGTTACGATACCTGTGCAAAGGTTGCCGAGGCGGGCGAGGAGGCCTTGAGGGCCATCCAGGGGATCAACCCGAGGGCAATCTCGTCCATAATCTCCCAGGCTGCCGGGTTTGCCGATGAAGGGGGCAAGGTGCGTGCAAGGCGCGTGGAGGAACTGAAAGCGGCTGCGGCTACCCTGAAGGGCCAGGTGGAGGGCATTGCCCGCGGCGTTTCCGAGCGTTTCTCAGACGAGCTCCAAGGGAAAATGGGACGGAAAATCGAGAAAGAAATCCTCAAGTTGATGTCCACCCTGGAACGAGTGGAAGGAAAGATCGGCAAGCGGGTAAAACGCTCCGGCAAGGGGTTGGCCAAGGCCGAGGCGCGCCTGGCCGGACTTGCCGAAGAAAGCGCTAAGGGGGTCGGCAAGGGACTCAAGAAAGCCCGCAAGTCGCTCAAGCGGGTTCTTTCCTGAACCGCAGGCCGCGTCATGGTGATCTCGGGCCAAACACCCCTGTGGGCTGCCGCTCGAACCCTTCTGGCACTCCGGGCCGATGATTTTTTCGACTGTTGGAGCAAGGTCCGCAAGTCCTTTGACCGGGATGATATCCACGATCTGAGGGTTTCATCCCGCAGGCTCCGCGAGGGGCTTGACCTCTTCTCCCCCGTTTACCCCCCGGATGTGCTGCGCCGCTACCGGACGGTGCGGAAGGTGACGAGGCTTCTGGGCGCCATGCGCAATGCCGACGAGGCAATCCTCTTTTTCCGGGAGATGACGGCCGGCCTTTCGCCCCGGGTCGAAGATGAACTGGGGGCTTTTAACGCTAATCTGGAGGCTGCCCGCGAGCACGAGCGGCAACTCCTTGAGAAACGACTCGGGAAATTCGCTGCCGCCTCATTCCGTTCCGGTTTCGCGAGGATGGTGGCGGCTCCCTTCGTCTTTCCCCGGCATCCCTCCAGCTTCGATCCCTGCACTCCCCTTGCCTCTTTTGCCGCCACCAACCTTGAAGCGCGACTTGCTCTCCTCCTGCCCCTGGTGCCGGAGGCGTGCCGTGAGGAGGCGGTCGAGGCCCGGCATATGCTCCGCATTGCCGTCAAGCGCTACCGCTATTGCCTTGAAATCTTTGCAGATCTCGTCATATCCGGATACGGGGAGATATACTCGGCGTTGAAGGCCTGGCAGGAGTGCCTGGGGACTCTGCATGACCTGGATGTCTTTGCCGGCATGGTTCGGCGCGGGGGATTGTCTTCAGAAGTCGAGTGTGTCATCCTGAATTCCATTACGAAGCAGCGAAGAATTGCCTATGCCGGCTTCCTTGAGCTGCGCGACAGGCATCCATTCGAGCAGATAGGCAGTAAGGTGAGGGGGGCGCTGTGAACAAAAACCGGCTTGCGGCCATTGACATAGGGACTAACTCCATCCGGTGCATCGTGGTGGAGGTGACTAAGAACGGCTCGTTCCGGGTGCTTGATGATGAGAAGGCGACGGTACGCCTTGGAGAGGGCCTCGCCGCCAGCGGTTCCATCTCCTCCGCGGCCTGGGATCGGGCTATCTCATCTCTCGCACGGATGAAGAAGATCGTAGACGGCTACGGTGTGAAAGCAATCGAGGCCGTTGCCACCAGTGCCGTGAGAAAAGCCGCGAATGGCAAGGCATTCATCGCCTGCATTGCCGATGGGATCGGGGTTGAGGTCAAGGTCATAAGCGGTGAAGAGGAGGCTGAACTCGCGGCTCTCTCGGTACGTAACCATTTCGATATGGAGGGCGCCCGTTTTGCCATGGTTGATATTGGCGGGGGGAGCCTTGAGATTGTAACGGCCCGCGGTCCACTCATCGACGAGATTTATTCCCTGGAGCTGGGTGCGGTGTTCCTGACGGAGAAGTTCATGCCGGGCGACTCCGGGCGCCAGGCCGATCTGGACAAGCTCCGCAAATACATCCGTTCCGCCTTCAAGGAGGTCTTCTCCGGCGAAAGGCCCCAGTTCCAGTGCCTTGTGGGCTCGGGCGGCACTATCACGGCAATAGCGGCCATGGTCATGGCCATGCGGGGAGAGGGGTACGGCTCCGTCCACCGCTACGAGGTACTCCGTTCGGAGGTGGTCCATCTGCTCGCCATGCTTTCGCGCAAGTCGGCCAAGGAGCGGCGGGAAGTGCCGGGGCTGAACCCGGACAGGGCCGACATCATCTTGGCCGGGGTAACGGCGGTGGATGAGCTTATGCGCTTTTTCGGCGCCAACACCCTGCGGGTGAACGAGCGGGGTATCCGGGAAGGGCTCATCGTGAAGGGGCTCCGTTCCCACGGCCTCATTCCGGGGGCCCCGGAGTCCCGTACCTGGCGCGACGCGGTGCTTGAGTTCGGCCGCTCCTGCCACATCGACGAGGAGCACTCACTCCATGTGACCAAGCTGGCGCTGCAGCTCTTCGATTCCCTTGAGCCGGAAATAGCGATGGGCGAGGGGGCGCGCAGAATGTTGGAGGCGTCAGCCATTCTTCACGATGTGGGGTATTTCATAAACTACTCCAGCCATCACAAACATTCCTATCATCTTATCCGCCACGCCGATCTTTTCGGCTTCACCCCCCGCGAACGCGAAATCATGGCTAATGTGGCCCGTTACCACCGCAAGGCACTCCCCAAGAAAAAGCATGATGCTTATGTGCGGCTGTCCGAGCCCGACCGGCAGCTGGTGAGCCGCCTGGGGGGAATCCTCCGGTTGGCTGACGGGCTTGACCGTCGAAGAAGCAGCGTCGTGTCCGGGGTTACCTGTTCCATTGCCGACGGCACGGTCATCGCCACGTTGACAGGCAGCGGGGATATCTCGGTGGAGCTCTTCGGCGGCAAAACCAAGGGGGATCTTTTTGAAGAGGCTTTCAAGAAGAGGCTCCTTCTGGCGGCGGAGCAGGCTCAGAATTAAGGAACCCGTAACAGAGTTGCAACATGGGTTGGTTATGATGGGGACAAATTCCTGATTGGAGGTCCAACGATGAACATCATACCGCTCGGTGACTACTACGCCTGGTACTGCGACTGGTGCGACACCAGGAACCTGACCCTTAAGCAGAAGTTTACGGCCGGTGCCGTAACCTGCGGGGCATGCCACAAACACACTGATTCCACTGCCCGGGAAGAGCAGGGTGAGCGTTTCGCCCTGTGCGGCGGATTTTAGCGCATCTGTTCGAAGGTGTAGCTCACGTTTCCGATGAAGGCTGGAGTCATAATGATCCACTCGATCATGGCCGTGCGCCCCTTTAGTTCTGTTCGCTGATGGTCTTGCCCTGTACCGCCGCTTTGCCGGGGCGGCCGGGGATATCCTCCATTGTCACCACGCAGCGTGGGATGTCTTTCTGCCGCGCCTCTTCAGCCGCTTCGCCAAGAGTCACGAAGCGGGTGCCCGTCCCCTGTAGACGCTTGATGAACTCCTCAAAGCTGTAGACAAATTTCCCCCCTTCGACCTCTGCCTGTACCGTATGGACGTTGAGCCCCTGCCGGAGATGGGTCATGAGGCGTTTCGCCCCGTTTTGCCGGGTAGCCTCGCGGCGCACGACCAATTCGTCCAGGGTTGGCATGGTCGTTGGTATCTGGAGAGTGGTGAAGAACCGCCCTCCCATCACCGGAAGGAAAGGGGAGCTTCCCCGGCAGTCGCTGGCATATGAAAGATACATGGCGTCCTGAATCTCCAGGGAGTCGGGCGATACCTGCCATCCCGGAGCGGCAACGGTTTTAACCCGCCGTCCGAGGACCTCCTCGAAGAGGGCACAGGCCCGCCCCAGTTCCAGGGCCAGCATGTTTTTCGGAATCCAGGGAAGGAGGTCGTGCCACTTGACATGATCCCAGCCGTGGGTTCCCACTTCGTGGCCGGCGGCAACGGTTTGGCGGATAGTAGCGGCGCACTTTGCACCGATGATGGGCGGAGGAATAAGTAGCCCTGAGAGAAGGGTCCGCATCCCGTACAGGGAAGGGGTGCCCAGCTTGATGGCGGCCTGGATAAAGCCCCGCTGGGTGACGATGCGACGGATTGCTTTGGCGGTGTTGTCGGGGCCCATGGCGAAATAGAATGTGGCCTTGATGCCGTGGCGGTCAAGGATGTCGAGAATCCGCAGAATCCCGTCGTGGGTTCCCACAAAGGTGTTACTGTCTATCTTGAGGGCGATGACGGGTCTGGTCATGGGGGCTCGTGCCGGCGGGCGTTCTAGCGCTCACGCCTGATGAGGTCGTAGCGTTCCGCCGCCACGGGAAGACGGATGAGGATGCGCTGGTTCGGATGGGCCTCGGAGATGCTATTGCCTTTCATGTCGGTAAAGCCGTCGATCCTATGGGTGGTAGAGCGCATCTGCCGGCCGATTACTTCCACAGTCGTGCCGGCAACAATCCTGTTGCGCGCCTCCACGGTAACGGTTCCGTCAGGATGCGCCTCTTCGACGATGCCGATAAATTCGTGGCTGCGCCGGTAGCGGGAGTCGAACTCCAGGTCCACATCCACTGGCTTGCCCAGAAAAAAGCCGGTGGTGTATCCGCGGTGGCTGATCTTCGAGAGTTCTTCCAGCCATTCGGGGCGAATCCGGTAGGAGCCGGGGTCGGCGGAATAGCTGTCGAGGGCTGCCCGGTATACTCGAACCACCGACGCCACATAGTGGATCCCTTTCATTCTCCCTTCGATTTTGAGGGAATCGGCACCGGCTTCCACAATTTCGGGTATGTGGCGGATGAGGCAGAGGTCCTTGGAGTTGAAAATGAAAGTTCCCCTGTCGTCCTCCACCACCGGGAAATATTCGCCCGGCCGGGTTTCTTCCACCAGGGAGTAGCTCCAGCGGCAGGGGTGGGCGCATTCACCCTTGTTGGCGTTGCGTCCCGTCATGATGCTGGAGAGGAGACAGCGCCCCGAGTATGAGATGCAGAGGGCGCCGTGGACGAATACTTCCAGTTCGGTTGCAACCCGTTCCCGTGTTTCGCGGATCGACTCCAGCGACATTTCCCTGGCCAGGTTCACGCGCGAGATTCCCTGCTGCTGCCAGAACATTACGCTGCGCCAGTTGGTGGTGTTGGCCTGGGTGGAGAGGTGGATGGCGCGCTGGGGAGAGATGGCGCGGATGGCGGAGATTACCCCCGGATCGGCAGCAATGTAGGCATCGAAGGGAAGCGCCGCCACTTCTTCCAGGTACCGGTCCAGGTTTGCCAGTTCGTCGTTGTCGGGAAAGGAGTTTACCGTCAGATACACCTTTACCTTTCGCTCGTGGGCATAGGCCAGCGCTTCGGCCATGTCGGCAAGGGTGAAGTTGTCGGCGAGGCTCCGGAGCCCGAATTTTTGCCCTCCCAGGTATATGGCGTCGGCGCCGTAGTGGATGGCCACCTTCAGTTTTTCCAGGTTGCCGGCTGGCGCGAGGAGTTCGGGAGTCTTCATGGAAGTCCTTTTGGCATGATGAATGCTTTGAAAGTGAGGTTTAGTCGGAGTAAGGGGAACATCTCGGGAAAGATAATGCCTCCGGTCGCGGAAATCCTAGCATATTCGCCGGTTGAATGAAACCCCCGGAGCCTGTTTGTCCTTGACAAAAATCGTACACGAACCTTAGTATCCGAACAATTAAAGCGCGTTTGCTCGGGAGGCGACCATGAAAAGAGTGTTCTCCATCGGCTGCATGCTCCTTGCCGGAGCGCTTCTCACCTGCGGCACCGTTCGTGCTGCGTCGGAGGAGCCGACCATTTACGTCATCAAGAAGGGTGACACACTCTGGGGGATCTCGGACCGCTTCCTCAAAGACCCCTTTTACTGGCCGAACCTGTGGGCCAAAAACCCGGCCATCGGCAATCCCCACTTTATTTATCCAGGACAGCGGGTTCGCGTTTATGCCGACAGGATAGAGATTGAGCCCCGTACTTCCGCAGAACGGCACCTCTCCGAGGAGCCGGTTGATGAGCGGACCTTTCTCGTTAGCGGCAGTGACGGGTTCCTCATGGAAAAGGCGGTCAAGTATTCCGGCCGGATTATCTCCACCAACCAGAGTCGGCAGATCGTCGGCGAGGATGATGTTGTCTACACCGACATAGGCTTGGCACATGGGGCCAAAGAGGGTGACCGGTACTCCATCTACAAGAAGCTGGATGCGGTCAGCCATCCCGTTTCCAATGTCATTCTCGGTGAGAAGGTAATTCCCCTTGGTACCCTGGAGATCACCGAGGTGGAGGAAAATGGTTCAAAGGCCATAATTACCAAGTCTTACCAGGAAATCGGCCCCGGCTCTTTTATTCTCCCCTATCGGGACAAGCGCCGGCAGATATCCCTTGTGGCGGCCGACCGTGATCTGGCCGGCTACATCGTCGAGACCCAGAGCGGTAAAACCGCCATCGGTGAGGGAGACATCGCCTTCATCGACCTGGGGAAAAATCAGGGGGTCGAGCCGGGATATTTCCTCTATATACTGCGTGATGTGGTTCCCGACCAGCAGTATGCGGACATCTCCGTGGGCAAGCTGCCGCCTGAAGTGGTGGGTGCCCTCGTTGTGGTGCAAACGGGAGAGAATACCTCGACCGGCCTTGTGGTGAAGAGCATCGACACCATCTACCGTGGTGACCGGGTAGAGATGAAGAAAAGCAGATAACCCCCTTCCGTGCGGGGACCGGTTCGTCCGGTCCCCGTTTCTATTTGATTATCCATGGATCATTACCACTGGTTTGCCCTCAGATCGGTTCCCTTGGTGGGGAATGTGCTTTTCCGGCGCCTGTTGGAGCGTTTCGGCTCTCCGGAGGCGGTTTTCCAGGCGTCCGATGCCGCGCTTGCCACCATCAAGGGGGTGAGCGCGGCCGTGGTGACCTCCCTGCGGGACCATGATCCTCGCCCCTTTGCCGAACGGGAAGTTGCTGCGCTCGCCCGTGCCGGCTGCCGCATCGTAACGCTTCTTGACGACGAGTATCCGCCGCTCCTGAGGGAGATTGCCGATCCTCCACCTTTCCTTTATGTACGGGGGAGCCTTGCCGGCATCGGCACCGCTGTGGCCGTGGTGGGCTCGCGCCGCGCTTCGGCTTACGGACGGACGGTGACCGAGCGCATGGCCGAAGAGCTTTCCCGCGCCGGCGTGGCGGTAATCTCCGGCCTGGCCCGTGGAATCGACACCGCTGCCCATCATGGAGCCCTGAAGGGGGAGGCGAAAACGGTCGGGGTGCTCGGTTGCGGAGTGGACGTGGTCTATCCTGCGGAGAACCGGCGGCTTTTCGCCGAGATGGCCGAAAGGGGGGCGGTGGTGTCCGAGTTTCCCCTGGGTACTGCCCCGCTGGCCGAGAATTTCCCGCGCCGCAACCGGATTATCAGCGGCATATCCCATGGCGTGCTGGTGGTGGAGGCAGCGGAGCGGAGCGGTTCCCTTGTCACGGCGCGCATCGCCCTCGACCAGGGGCGTGACGTCTATGCCATTCCCGGCAACATCACCAATGAGGGAAGCCGCGGCGCCAACCGTCTCATCCGTGAGGGCGCGAAACTGGTTGAGGGGGTGGATGACATTCTGGAGGAACTCCCCGGCGGCAGGGTGGCCAGGCGCAGTGTGCCGATGCCGGCCCATGACCTCTCTCCTGCGGAGGCTGCGGTCTTTGCGCTTCTTTCCGCCGAACCGCTCCATATCGACAGGATCATTGCCAAAAGCGCGTTGACAGTGGGGGAGCTTTCCGCTATGTTGTTGCGCCTGGAGCTCAAGGGAGCTGTAACTCAGCTTCCCGGCAAGTATTTTTGTTCAAATTGACCCGCCCGCGATGCCGGGCGTTACTCACTCAATTGGATTACTCGTATGCCACAACATCTCGTTATCGTCGAATCTCCCGCTAAAGCGAAGACCATCGAAAAATTTCTCGGCAAGGATTACCGGGTCATAGCCTCCTACGGCCATGTGCGTGCCCTGCCGAGCAAACAGGGCTCAGTCGATATCGAGAACGACTTTGCCCCGAAATATGCCGTCCTCCCCGAGAGCAAACGGCACATCGATGCCATCAAGAAGGAGCTGAAGGAGAGCGACATTCTTCTTCTGGCCACTGACCCCGACCGCGAAGGGGAGGCCATATCCTGGCATCTCCTGGCGGCCCTCGGCATGGATAAAAAGAAGAACGCTACCATTCCGGTCAAGCGTGTCGTCTTCCACGAGATCACCAAGGATGCCATCATCCACGCGGTGGAGAATCCCCGCGACATTTCCCTGGAACTGGTGGATGCCCAGCAGGCCCGCTCCATTCTCGATTATCTGGTCGGCTTCAACCTCTCCCCATTCCTCTGGAAGAAGATCCGCTACGGGCTCTCCGCCGGTCGGGTCCAGTCCGTGGCTCTGCGGCTCATCTGCGAGCGGGAGAAGGAAATAAAGGCCTTCCAGGAGCAGGAATACTGGACCATCGGCGCGGAATTGGCCACCGGCAAGGGGCAGAAGTTTACTGCCAACCTGGTGGAGGCCGAGGGGAAAAAGCTCGGCAAGTTCGACATCCCCGACGATAAATCCGCTGACCGCCTGGTTAAGGCCCTGGAGAGCGGCGCCTATACCGTAGATAAGGTGACGAAGAGCGAGCGCAAGCGTACGCCGGCACCCCCCTTCACCACGTCCACCCTCCAGCAGGAGGCGGCTCGCAAGCTGGGCTTTTCGGCCAAGAAGACCATGTCCACCGCCCAGAAGCTCTACGAAGGGGTTGCCGTGGGGGATGAGGGGCTCGTTGGTCTCATCACCTATATGCGTACCGACAGCGTGGTGCTCTCGAACCAGGCCCTTCAGGAGGCCCACGAGGTTATCACCTCCCTCTACGGTAAGGAATACGCCCTGGCCAAGCCCCGCTTCTACAAGAACAAGGCGAAAAACGCCCAGGAGGCCCACGAGGCGGTCCGCCCGACTTCCATAGCCCGTACTCCCGCGGAGTTGAAGAAATACCTCTCCTCCGACCAGTTCAAGCTCTATGATCTCATTTGGAAGCGGACCGTAGCCTGCCAGATGGCGGAAGCCCTCCTGGATCAGACCTCCGTCGATATCGGCGCCGGCGAAGGCTATCGCTTCCGGGCCGCCGGTACGGTAATTCGTTTTCCCGGCTTCATGAAGCTCTACATCGAGGGGGTCGACGACCAGGCCGAGGAGAAGGAGGGTACGCTCCCGCCCCTCACCGAAGGTGAGGCACTGAAGCTCCAGAAACTCGTGCCGGAGCAGCATTTCACCCAGCCGCCGCCCCGCTACACCGAAGCCAGCCTAGTGAAGACCCTGGAAGAATACGGCATCGGCCGTCCCTCCACCTATGCTTCCATCATGAACACGCTTCTGGAGCGAAAATACGCCCGCCTCGACAGCAAACGCTTCGTCCCCGAGGACGTGGGGATGGTGGTGAACGACCTCTTGACCAACCACTTCACCCAGTACGTGGACTACAACTTCACAGCCAACCTCGAAGAGGAGCTTGACCGGGTGTCCCGGGGAGAGAAGCAGTGGAAGCCCCTGCTCCACGATTTCTGGGGGCCGTTCAGCGGGCTTCTGAAGCAGAAGGAAGGGGAGGTGAGCAAGGCGGACCTCACCACCGAGGCCACCGACGAACTCTGCCCCGACTGCGGCAAGCCCCTGGTGGTGAAGCTGGGTAAGCGGGGGAAATTCATTGCCTGCTCGGGCTACCAGGAAGGGTGTACTTACACCCGCAACATAAGCCAGGGTGAGCAGCAGGAGCCGGCCGAGCCGGTATTCTCCGAGGAAAAGTGCGAAAAGTGCGGCAGCCCCATGCTCATCAAGGACGGCCGTTTCGGCAAGTACCTGGCCTGCTCCGCCTATCCCGCCTGCAAGAACATCCAGCCCCTCGTGAAGCCTCGGGGGACCGGCCACACCTGTCCCGAGTGCAAGGAAGGGGAGCTGACCGAGAAGAAGTCCCGCTACGGCAAGATGTTCTATTCCTGCAACCGCTATCCCCAGTGCAAGTTCGCCCTCTGGGATCCGCCCCAGCCGGGGCCGTGCCCCAAATGCGGTTTCCCGCTCCTGGTGAAAAAGGTTTACAAGCGGGAAGGGGAGTTCCTCAAGTGTCCGAAGGAAGGATGCGATTACCGCACTGAAGGCAAAAAGTAACAGCTGAGCCGAGCAGGCGGGGAGCGATCCCCGCCTTTTTCGCAGGATGAGGCCTGAAATGAAAGAACCCATGATGCCCAACGATATGCACGAAGCCTGTGGACAGTGCGGTTTTGCCTACGCCCGGATCGATACCGAGAGCTGGGGCGACCGGGGCGCACGCCGCGTCATGTGCCCCATCTGCGGCTGGACCAAGTACGAGGAGCTCTCATGGAGCTCCGGTGCGCCGGCCCTTGCCAAACAGAGCATCAAGAAGGGCTACGGCGCCTATCGCCTGATCCCTCCCGGCGGCTTTTCAGGGTATAATGCCTTCCATGAACCGCCGTCGGCGGAGGTGGTGAAACACATCCAGGCACTCTTGAGCCGTGGATGGAAAGGGTACCTTACCATCTGGGACGAGGAGCGGGACAAGGCGCGGCTTGTGGCTGGGCATCCGTTGCAGCGTTACGAAATCCCGGACGAGGAGGGTAACGCTCAGTGACGCAAGAACTCACCATAATCGGAGGCGGGCTTGCCGGCTGCGAAGCGGCATGGCAGGCTGCCGAGCGCGGGGTGCGGGTCTCTCTCCGGGAGATGAAGCCCCACGCCTACTCTCCCGCCCACCATCTGCCGGGGCTTGCGGAACTGGTCTGCTCAAATTCGCTTCGGGGTGAGTCCATGGAGAATGCCGTGGGGCTCCTCAAGGAAGAGTTGCGCCGAGCCGGTTCCCTGCTCATGGCCGCGGCCGACGCAACCCGGGTACCGGCCGGCGGTGCTCTGGCCGTGGACCGTGGGCTGTTCTCCGCGTTTGTGACGGAACGGATTGAAGCGCATCCCCTCATCGAGCTTGTACGGGAAGAAGTGGTTGCCATCCCAACGGAGGGGGTGGTTATCGTCGCTTCGGGGCCCCTCACCAGCGATGGGCTGACTGAGAAAATCATGACGTTGACGGGGCCAAAGCTTTACTTTTACGACGCCATCGCGCCGATTGTCGCCGCCGAATCCCTCGATATGAACAAAGTCTTCCGGGCTTCCCGCTACGGCAAGGGGGACGGCGACGACTACCTGAACTGTCCCCTGAATCAGGAGGAGTACGAGCGGTTCGTGGATGAGATTCTTGCCGCCGAGAAGGTGCCCGCCAGGGATTTTGAAAAGGTGGTACACTTTGAGGGGTGCATGCCGGTGGAGGAAATGGCCGAGCGGGGGCGCGAAACCCTGCGCTTTGGACCCCTGAAGCCCGTGGGGCTCACCGACCCCCGCACCGGCCAGGAACCCCACGCCGTGGTGCAGTTGCGGGCGGAGAACCGCGAAGGGACCATGTTCAACCTGGTCGGGTTCCAGACCAAACTGACCTATCCCGAGCAACGGCGGATCTTCCGGATGATTCCCGGCCTGGAGAACGCCGAATTCGTGCGGCTCGGCTCCATGCACCGCAATACCTTCATCAACGCACCGGCCCTCCTGGCGCCCACGTTCCAGTTGAAGAGCGACCACCGCATCCTCTTTGCGGGGCAGATCACCGGGGTCGAGGGATACGTGGAATCGGCCGGGAGCGGTTTTCTCGCCGGCATCAACGGGGCGCGGCTTGCCAAGGGGGAGGAGCCGCTCGTGCCGCCGCCTGCCACCGCCCTTGGCGCGCTGGTGGCGCATATTACCAATGCCGACGTGAAACACTTCCAGCCCATGAACGTCAACTACGGTCTTTTCCCTCCCCTGGAGGGGAAGGTGAAGAAGAAGGAACGGCGGGGGAAACTGGCGGAACGGGCGCTGGCGGAACTGGATAACTGGATCGGAACACTGTAGGGGCGAACCTTGTATTTGCCCTTGAAATCGCGGGACACTAGAAGCGGGCGATCACAAGGATCGTCCCTGCGAGGGAACTAATGGACGAAAAGGAAAAACAGGAAATATCCCTCATCGGCAGGCTCCTCTCCATGGAGGCGCTGCTTGTCCTAATGGGATTCGTTTCTCTCGGTTACGGCATCGCGAACTCTCAGACCATGAGCATTTTCTGGGGGGGGATGATCCTTGTGGGGGCCGTGGTCCTTTACTTCGTCAGGAAGAAGGACTGGAAGAAGCACTGGGAGGAGATGGAGGAGCTGAAGCGCCATCAGGAGGAGCGTATCAAGGCGCGGGCTCAACAACAGAAGGAGAATGACGATGCCGGAAAGCAGTAGAATCGTCCTGGCTTCGGCGTCTCCCCGGCGGCTGGAACTCCTGGCGTCAGCGGGAGTAGAGTTTGATGTTTTCGCCAGCGACATTCCCGAGGAGCTGCTTCCCAGTGAACTCCCCGCCGACTTCGTCGTGCGCCTGGCCAGGGACAAAGCCGTGGCCACTGCCGCCAGGGTTGAAGGTCGCTGGTTCGTCGGTGCCGATACCATCGTGGTCTGCGACGGCGAAATCATGGGCAAACCGGCAGACGAAGCCGATGCCGTGCGGATGCTGAAAAAGCTATCCGGGGTTCCCCACGAAGTCATCACCGGCTATGCCATCTACGACAAGGGGCGCGACGGGCATCTCTGCAAGGCGGTGGTGACGAAGGTCTTTTTCAAGCCGTTGCGAGATGAAGAGATCGGCGCCTATGTGGCAACTGGGTGTCCCATGGATAAAGCCGGTGCCTATGCCATCCAGGGGGGGGCCGCTTACATGGTAGAGCGGATCGACGGTTCTTATACCAATGTGGTCGGGCTTCCCCTCTGCGAGGTGGTGGAAGATCTGCGCGTACTGGGGGCGTTGTAGCGTGACATGTCGATAGAAGAGAACCTGCTCCATATCCGCGAGCTTATTGCGGCGGCGGCCCGGCGGGCCGGACGCGACCCTGAGACGGTGCGGCTCGTGGCGGTATCGAAGACCAAGCCCGCATCGGCGGTGGACGAAGCGGCCCGCGCCGGCCAGCGGCTCTTCGGCGAGAACTACGTGCAGGAGTTTACCGTTAAGGCCAAGGAAGTGAGCGCGCCGGTGGAGTGGCACTTCATCGGCGCATTGCAGAGCAATAAGGTGCGGCAGATTGCAGGGCTCGTGACCCTTATCCATTCGGTGGACCGCCTCTCCCTGGTCCAGGAGATCGAGCGCCAGTGGGCAAAGCTTGACGCCACTTGCGATGTCCTCATCCAGGTGAACATTGCCGGCGAGGCGACCAAGTCCGGCACCACCGCCGCAGACCTCATCACCCTCGTGAAGGAGGTTGCGACCCTTCCGCACCTGCGGGTCCGCGGCCTCATGACCATGCCCCCCTTTTTTGACGACCCCGATGGCGCACGCCCCTATTTCCGCGAGCTGAAGCGGCTTGCCGGTGTCGTCGCTGCCGAGGGGATTCCCCGCGTTGCTATGGAAGAGCTTTCCATGGGCATGTCCGGGGATTTCGAGGCGGCCGTTGAGGAGGGGGCCACCCTTGTCCGCATCGGTACTTCTCTCTTCGGCGTACGGCACTACCACCGGTAGAGGCTCATTTTTTCCGAACCGGTTTCCCCCCCTTGCCAGATTTCTTGCTGCATTTTTTCACAGTACTTGATTCCCGGAGGCCTTTCAGCAATATGAGATTTCGCTTTGCCCTTGCCTTGGCGCTTTCGCTTCTGCCTGCCGTCCTGTCTGCCGCTCAATCCCCCAAGGGGTTTGACGTGCCGATTCTTCTGTACCATCGCTTCGGCCCCACGGTTGCCGATGGCATGACCATCAAAACCCCGGTTTTCGAGCAGCATCTCAAGTATCTCAGGGACAATGGTTACCGGGTGATTCCGCTGCGGCAGGTGGTCGATTTCTACCTGAAAAAGGGGCCGCCCCCTGCGCCGAAGTCGGTGGTCATCGTGGAGGACGACGCCCATAAGTCGGTCTACACCGATATGCTGCCGCTGGTCAAAAAATACCGGGTGCCGGTTACGGTGTTCATCTATCCGTCGGCCATCTCCAACGCCAAGTACGCCATGACCTGGGACCAGCTCCGCGAGCTGAAAAAGACCGGCCTGTTCGACTTCCAGTCCCATACCTACTGGCACCCTAACTTCAAGAAAGAGCGTCGGAAGCTCCCTCCGGCGGAGTTCGACCGGCTGGTGGAGACGCAGCTAAGAAAATCGCGGGATAAAATCGTGAAGGAGCTGGGGGGGACGGTGGATATGCTGGCCTGGCCCTTTGGCATCTATGACGATGATCTTATCCGCCGGGCCGGCGCCATGGGATACCGGGCCACCTTCACCATCGACCGCCGCCAGGCGACCCCCAGGGAGAGCGTGATGAAGCTGCCCCGATATCTTCTTGTCAATGCCGATCAGGGGAAGCTGTTTGCCCAAATTCTTGCCGGGAACGGTCCCAAGAGAAATGTCGTCTACTGATCCGCCGAAAAAGCATCCGTGTCCCGACTGCCGGTACTGCCAGTGGTGCGGCGATGATCGCTGCTCACTCTGTCTGAAGGGTTGCAAAAAAGGGAAGAAGCTCTCCCTGGCCGAGCAGATCGAGCTCTTCGAGAAGGTCAACCGGGGGGAGGGGCAAAAAGCTTCGACCACAGAGGACACGGAGTAAGAATCGGGTTGTCGCCAGTTCATAATCTGCTTGAATGCAGCATTCGCTGGTAATTGCCGTTACTCCGTGCACGTTCTCCTCTGTGGTTGATTACCGGCAGTTTTTTTACTTTTTCCCCAGCTCCGCCGACCGGGCGGTGGCCGCGTCAACCGCAGCCATGACGGCGCTGCGGAAGGAGTCCCGCTCTAGGGCAGCGATGCCGGCGATGGTGGTGCCGCCGGGGGAAGTGACCTTCTCCTTGAGGACCGCCGCGTGGTCGCCGGTCTCCATAAGGAGCTTCGCGGATCCCAGAACAGTCTGTGCCGCCAGTTGTGTCGCAACGTCGCGGGGAAGGCCGTTTTTGACCCCGGCGTCGGAGAGGGCTTCGATGAACATGAAGACGTAGGCCGGGCCGCTTCCGGAGAGGCCGGTGACGGCGTCCATGAGCTTCTCGTCCACCGTGCAGGATGTTCCCACGAGATCGAATATCTCCCGAGCGAGGGCCAGGTCGTCGCCGGTGGCGTTTTTCCCTCTGCAGAGGGCCGATGCCCCCGCCAGCACCAGTGCCGGAGTGTTCGGCATAACCCTGATAACCCGCGCGGATGCGCCGCAAACCTCTTCGATGGCACCGGTGGAGATGCCTGCCATAATCGAGATGATCAGTTTGCCTTCAAGAACCGCCTTGCCGAGTTCCGCAGCCATGCCCCGGAATAGCTGGGGTTTTACGGATATGAACAGGGTGTCGGACTTGGCGGCAACCTCACCGTTGGCGGCAGATGTGCCGATGCCGTAGGTGCTGCGCAGAAAATCCCGTCGTTCGTCCATCGGTTCCGCCACCATGAGCCCGCCTGCCGGCACTCCGCCTGCCAGAAGTCCCCTGATGATCGCTTCAGCCATGTTGCCGCCGCCGATGAACCCGATTGTGCGACCTGTCAGCATTCCTGTCCTCCCCCTGAAAAAAGTATATTTTCTCCTACGGCATCCGGCCGCAAAAGTCAAGCTGGCGACCTCTGCCTGGGTTGGAGGAATTCGATTTTATGGAAGTGTATCCGATGGCTAAAAAACCGTTGACTCGCTTGATTCTTTGTATTATATACCACGCCTTGTGCGTGCTGGTTTAAACTAAAAGTTTAGAAATGCTAAACCCACTGCTTGACAGAAAGTTTAGAAATGCTAAACAGCGTATATGGATATAATGTTTAGGGTTTCCGGACCAGGAGAATAAACGTGAAGATCGGCGAGCGGTTGAAGCGGCTCAGGATGATCAACTCCCTCACCCAGGAGGAACTGGCAAATCGGGCCGACCTGACCAAGGGATACATCTCCCAGCTGGAGAACGACGCCACGTCCCCCTCCATCGCCACCCTGAAGGATATCCTCGACGTCTTCGGCGTCAGCATGCAGGAGTTCTTCAGCGACCCCATCGGCGAGGACGTGGTCTACGGCAAGGATGCCCGGGTCCAGCCCTCAGCCGACGACGCGGCCGTCACGGTGGAGCTCCTCGTTCCCGGCGCCCAGAACCGGGAGATGGACCCGGCTTTGGTGACCCTGGCCCCGGGGGAGGAGATGGATGAGCAGAATTTCCACGAAGGGGAGGAGTTCGGCTTCGTCCTGTTGGGCAGAATCCAGCTCCGGCTGGATGACAAGGTCTACACGGTGAAGAAGGATGAGTGCTTCTACTTCACCTCCGACAAGCGGCATACGGTGAAGAATATCGGCAAGGGGCCGGCGAAGATCCTATGGGTTGTTACGCCACCCACGTTTGATTATTGATAACGCAATTGAAGGAGAACAACCAATGAGCAAGGTACTGATAATCGGAGCCGGCGGCGTCGGCCAGGTCGTTGCACACAAATGCGCCCAGCGCCGGGACATCTTCAGCGAGATTACCCTGGCCTCCCGGACCAAGTCCAAGTGCGACGCCATCGCTGCCCAGCTGAATAACACCATCAAAACTGCCCAGGTAAATGCCGACAACGTCCCCGAACTGGTGGCGCTCATCAGGAAGGAGCAGCCGAAGCTCGTCATCAACGTGGCCCTGCCGTACCAGGACCTGACCATCATGGATGCCTGCCTGGAGACGGGCGTGGACTATCTCGACACCGCCAACTACGAGCCCCTGGATACCGCCAAGTTCGAGTACTCCTGGCAGTGGGCCTACCAGGAGCGCTTCAAGGAAGCGGGGCTCATGGCGTTGCTGGGTTCCGGCTTCGATCCGGGCGTCACCAACGTCTATACGGCGCTCGCCGCCAAGAAGTACCTGGACGTGGTGGAAGAGATCGACATCATCGACGCCAACGCCGGGAGCCACGGCCAGCCCTTCGCCACCAACTTCAACCCGGAGATCAATATCCGCGAAGTGACCGCCGTCTGCCGCCATTGGGAGAACGGCCAATTCGTTGAGTCGCCGCCCCTCTCCACCAAGCGGGTCTTCGACTTCCCCGAGGGGATCGGCCCCATGAACATCTACCGCCTCTACCACGAGGAGATGGAGTCCATCGTCAAGCATATCCCGACCATCAGGAAGTCCCAGTTCTGGATGACCTTCTCCGACAACTACCTGAAGCACCTGGAAGTGCTTCAGAACGTGGGGATGACCCGCATCGACGAGGTGGAGTTCCAGGGGCAGAAGATCGTCCCGATCCAGTTCCTGAAGGCGCTCCTTCCCGATCCCGGCTCCCTCGGCCCCCTCACCAAGGGGAAGACCTGCATCGGCGTCATTGCCCGGGGGCTCAAGGACGGCAAGCGCAAGCAGGTCTACATCTATAATATCTGCGACCACGAGGCCTGCTACAAGGAAGTCCAATCCCAGGCCATCAGCTACACCACCGGCGTTCCGGCAGTGGTGGGTGGGATCATGATGCTGACCGGTAAGTGGCACGCACCGGGTGTCTGGAACATGGAGCAGTTCGATCCGGAGTTGTTCCTCAAGGAGCTGGGCCCCATGGGGCTGCCGGAGGTGGTTGTGGAAGGCGAGTGGCCGGAGCTGTAGGGGAAAGGGATTGAGGTGAAATCATGGCAGAGCGTGAAACCGTTACGCCATTCGATGATGCGATTATCAGTTTCATGGCCCGGCATGGGGCCGAGCGGGTTGGGGTCTTCGGTTCCTATGCTCGGGGGGAGGCGCGTCCGGACAGTGACCTCGACCTGATGGTCTGGTTTTCAGACCCGAAAAGCCTCCTCGGTATGATTCGTCTTGAACGGGAACTGTCTGAACTGGTCGGTGTAAAGATTGACCTGCTGACCGAGGGAGCCATCAGCCCGTACCTCATAGATCGCATCAAACGGGAACTCAAGGTGATTTACCAATGATTCGCGACGATGCTGTCTATCTTGCACATATACTTGATGCCCTGCGGCAGATTGTCGAATACACGCGGGGGATGGATTACGAGCGCTTCCGGGCAACTCGAATGGTACAGGATGCCGTAATACGGCAGTTTGAAGTGGTCGGTGAGGCCACCAAGAACCTGTCGGCCGATTTCCGGGAGTGTCACGAAACTATCCCGTGGAAAGATCTCGCGGGTTTCCGCGATAAGCTGATCCATCAGTATTTCGGCGTTGATCTGGCAACTGTCTGGCGTTCCGTCGCAGACGACGTGCCTTTACTCATTGATAGTCTGGCTGGAATTTCCATAGAGGAGAGAGGGTTCTGACCGGTATCGACATCGAAAAAATCCTGAAGCTGGCCCCATCCCCCGCCTACGTGGTGGACCTGGGGCGGCTGCGCCACAATCTGGCCATCCTCGATGATGTCCAGAAGCGCAGCGGCGCCAAAATTCTCATGGCTCTCAAGGCGTTTGCCATGTGGAGCGTTTTCCCCATCATCCGGGAGACCCTCCAGGGTGTCTGTGCCAGCTCGCCGTGGGAGGCTCGCCTGGGTCGGGAGGAGTTCGGACGGGAGGTCCACAGCTTTGCCGCCGCCTTCAAGGAGAGCGACGTGGTGGAGCTGCTTGCCGTCTCCAACCATCTGGTCTTCAACTCCTTCAATCAGCTGGAGCGGTTTCGCCCCCTGTGGGAGAAGGAGCGGGGGCGGGTGTCGGTGGGGTTGCGGGTGAACCCCGAGCATTCCGAGGGGCATACCCCCATCTATGACCCCTGCGCCCCCAAGTCGCGGCTCGGTATCCCCCGCGCCGAATTTGAGGAGAAGTCGCTTGCCGGAGTCGAGGGGCTCCACTTCCACACCCTTTGTGAGCAGCTCTTCGAGCCCCTGGAACGGACCGCGAAGGTCTTCGAGGAGAAGTTCGGGCCGCTGCTCCACGGCATGAAGTGGCTGAACCTCGGCGGCGGGCACCACATCACCCGTGCGGGGTACGACATCGACGCCCTGGTGGAGCTGGTCAAATACTTCAAGGGGAAGTACGGCGTTGAGGTCTACCTTGAGCCGGGTGAGGCCATTGCCATCGGCACCGGCGTCCTCGTAGGGGAGGTGCTGGACGTGGTGCGCAACGAGATGGAGATCGCCATCCTCGACGTCTCCGCCACCTGCCACATGCCCGACGTGCTGGAGATGCCCTACCGCCCCGGCATCACCGGCGGCTTCGACCCCGGCGAGAAGGCCCATACTTACCGGCTTGCCGGGCCTTCGTGCCTGGCCGGGGACGTCATCGGCGACTGGTCATTTGACAAGCCCCTGAAACCGGGGGACCGGCTCGTGTTCGAGGACATGTCTCACTACACCATGGTTAAGACCACCACCTTCAACGGCATCCAGCATCCGGCCATCTGTACCTTTGAGCCGGAAACCGGAGAACTCAGAGTGGTGCGCATATTTGGGTACGAGGATTTCAAGGTCAGGCTTTCCTGATCTATTGTTACAATAACCACTGTCCGTGCAGTGATGTAATCGCCGGGAGAAAACAATGGAACGTTGGTCCATAGCCGAATCGGCAAAAATTTACAACCTCCCCAACTGGGGTGCCGACCTCTTCTCCATCAACAAGAAGGGGAACGTCTGCGTCCACCCGTCCCCCACGTCGAAGCATTCCATCGACCTGCGGGCGCTGGTTGATGACCTCATCAAGCGCAAGATCAAGCCCCCGATCCTGCTTCGGTTCATGGATGTCCTCCAGGGGCGGATCGCTGCCATCAACCGCGCCTTCAAGTACGCCATAGACGAGAACGACTACCCGTCCACTTACCAGACCTTCTACCCCATCAAGGTGAATCAACAGCGGCAGGTGGTGGAGGCTATCGCCAAGTTCGGCAAGCGGTACAACATCGGCATCGAGGTGGGCTCCAAGCCGGAGCTGGTGATCGGCATCTCCTTTGCTACGGGGAACGGCATCCCGATCATATGCAACGGCTACAAGGACAAGGAGTACATCGAGACGGTCCTCTATGCCACCAAGATCGGTTACGATATCACCATCGTCGTGGAGAAGATGTTCGAGCTGGAGAAGATTATTGCCCTGTCGAAAAAGACCGGCATCAAGCCCAAGCTCGGCATCCGGGTGAAGCTCTCCTCCAAGGGGACCGGCAAATGGGCCACCTCCGGTGGCGAGGATGCCAAATTCGGGCTGCGGATGTCGGAGATAATCGCTGCCATTGGGCTTCTGGAGCAGAATGAACTTCTCGACAGCGTGAAGCTGATCCACTTCCACATCGGGAGCCAGATCACCAAGATCGACAAGATCAAGAGCGCCCTCATCGAGGGGACCAGGGTCTATGCCGAGATGCGCAAGCTGGGGGTCGGCATCGAGTACGTGGACATCGGCGGCGGCCTCGGGGTCGACTACGACGGCTCCAAGTCCAGCTACTTCTCCAGCGTCAACTACTCCATTGAGGAGTACGCCAACGACGTCATCTACCAGATCAAAAACATCTGTGAAGACGCCGGCGTCGAATGCCCCAACATCATCTCCGAATCGGGCCGGGCCACGGCGGCCCACTATTCGGTGCTGGTGACGAACCTCCTCAACACCAATACCCAGAACTTGATGCCGGACTTTGAGGAAACCCTCAATGGCGCGGAGAAGCTGGCCCCCACGGTCAAGAAGCTGGTGGACATCTACAAGAGCATCGACCGCTACTCCCTGCGGGAGGACTACCACGACACGGTCCAGCTCATCCAGGAGGCGGTGAGCCTGTTCAACCTGGGGTACCTGACCCTTGCCGAACGGGCCATGGCCGAGTGGCTCCACGGCAAGATCCTGCGCAAGATCAACGGCATCGTGGAGAAAATAAAGCCGATCCCCGAAGAGCTCCAGAACTTCCAGCTGAGCCTGCGGCAGACCTACTTTGCCAACTTCTCGCTGTTCCAGTCGATTCCCGACTCCTGGGCCATCGACCAGCTCTTCCCCATCGTGCCGATTCAGCGGCTCAACCAGAAGCCCGACGTCATGGCTTCCATCGCCGACATTACCTGTGATTCCGACGGCGAGATTACCAGCTTCGTAGGCGAGAACGGCCGGACCAAGTATTTGCCGCTCCACAAGATCCGCAAGGACGAGGACTACTTCGTGGGCTTCTTCCTCATCGGCGCCTACCAGGAGATCCTGGGGGACATGCACAACCTCTTCGGCGACACCAACGCTGTGCACGTCACCTTCAACAAGAAGACCGGCTACAAGATCGACACGGTCATCAACGGCGACGCCACCTGGGAGAGCCTGAAATATGTCCAGTACAAGGGGCCGGAGATTCTGAAGCACGTACGGGACACCATGGAGAAGGACGTGGCCCTGCGGAAAGTCTCCATTGAAGAGAGCAGCCACTTCCTGGAACTGCTGGACCGGACGCTCCTCGGGTACACCTACCTGGGGGAGTGACGCCCTGATGTTGTAGTTCTATGCCCCACCGAAAGTCCGCTAATTCTACATCCCCATGACAATGTGCGGCAAAAGTCCGGCCCTTGGTGGTCGTGTTTTTTGCCGCACAGTCCGTTTTTTCCTCTTCTGACATCATCGTTTTTTCTCCACCTTGGTTTTGAACGCTTTTTCCGGATGCCTGGCCGGGCAGTGCCTGTTGCCGGGGAGTATGGTTAGCGCCGCTGAATTAATGGGTCCGAATTTTGCAAAATAGATATATTTCGATGCATGGAAACTAAACGCCAGAAAGAGGTGAGCGATGGCCGAATCACGCCCGATCCGGATATTGTACATGGAGGATAATCCTGCCCTTGCCCGTCTCCTCCAGAAAAGCCTCCAGCGCAAAGAATATGCGGTTGATATAGCGGCAGACGGATTGGCGGGACTGGCGATGCTTGAAGGATCTTCCTATGAGTTGATCCTGGTCGACTACGAGATGCCGGCCTGTGACGGCCTTGAGGTGATTGATACCCTTGTGGCAAGGGGGAGCGAGATTCCAGTCATTATGGTTACCGGCAACGGCAGCGAGAAAGTTGCGGTTGAGGCACTCAAAAAGGGGGCGGCGGATTATCTGGTGAAGGATCTGGAGATGGGGTACATCGAACTTCTCCCCATCGTGATCGAGCAGGTTTTGACCCGCCAGGATCTGCTCCGGGAAAAAAAGCGGATGATGGAGATAATCCGTGAGCGGGAGGAACGTTACCGCCGTCTGGTGGAATTGTCGCCGGATGGCATAGCTATCCACGTGGGCGATAGGATTGCCTTCATCAATGAGGCGGGTGCCCGGCTTCTCGGCGCGGTCGATCCGTCAGCAGTGACCGGAAGGCAGGTAGGAGACTTTGTCTCTCCCGATTATCTCGGTTTGATTCGGGATCAGTCCGTAACCGGGGCGCCAAGGGCGGAAGCTGCGCCCTGGTTGGAGACGCGGCTGGCCATTGGTGATGGCCGAACCATTGACGTCGAGAT
>MTLE01002952.1_pt1 | contig 37963 bp, 27 predicted proteins | sample 1982461 | NCBI WGS metagenome assembly MTLE01 (sample SAMN05712605, study PRJNA340218) | biofilm metagenome | isolation source: sample SPL anode biofilm adapted to -200 mV | place: USA | collected 2012-02-03
TTCAGAAGTTCAACGAAAAGATAGCGGGGCGAGATGGGAGCGCCGCAATCACGGCATTTCCCCCGCAGAATGAGCCAGCTCAGGATCGGAATATTGTGCCACGGACGAATCCCGGCACCGCAGGCGGGGCAACGGGAAGGGGGGGAAACCACCGATTCTCCGGCCGGCAACCGGTAGATGCAGACATTGAGAAACGAGCCGACCGCAGCGCCCAGGAGAAAAGAAAAAATGGCTAAAATCATAAGGGGTGACATGGATAATCCTGCTGACAATTCAGGCTGTTGTCAGCACCATTTGGTGAAGTTAAGGTACGAGTGTGCCTCTTTGCCCAGCAGCGGAATGAACGTTTCGGCAGGAGCAGGCTCGCTGAACAGAAATCCCTGCATATACCGGCAGTTCAAAGCCCTGAGCACCTCCATCTGCTCAACGGTTTCAACACCCTCGGCCACCACCTTCAGATTGAGCCCCTTGGCCATGCTGATGACGGCGCCGGCAATGGCCTCATCATCCGGATTGAAGGCAATCTCCCGCACGAAAGAGCGGTCTATCTTGAGGGAGTGGACCGGAAACTTCTTCAGGTAATGGAGCGATGAATAGCCGGTGCCGAAATCATCAATGGCAATCCGGATCCCCATCTGCTCCAACCGCCGGAAAGTCCTGATGGTCTCCTCCGCGTCATCCATCATGATACTCTCGGTGACCTCGATAATGAGCCAGCCAGGGGCAAGCCCGGCATCGGCCAGCGCCCGCTCCACCGTCTCAACCAAATCCCCCTGCTGAAGCTGGCGGAGCGAAAGGTTGACCGCCACCTGCATGCTGGGGTACCCCGCATCCTGCCATTCGCGGTTTTGACGGCAGGCGGTCCTCAGCACCCATTCCCCCAGGGGAACAATGAGTCCCGTCTCTTCGGCCAGAGGAATGAACCGGGACGGAGGCACGAGCCCCATGGATGGATGCTGCCAGCGGACAAGGGCTTCCATGCTGGCAATCCGGCCATGCTCCACGTTTACCTTGGGCTGATAATGGAGGACAAATTCATTGCGCTCCAGCGCCCTCCTCATGTCGTTTTCCAGGGAGAGGCGTTCGAAAGCGCGGGCATTCATTTCCGGTGCAAATAGCTGGAAGCTGTTGCGTCCCTGCTCCTTGGCCCGATACATGGCCACATCGGCGTTCTTGACCAGGGCATCGCAAGTGCGGCCGTCATTGGGGTAAATACTGATGCCGATGCTTGGGGTTATGAACAGCTCGTGCCCGTCAATAATGAAAGGATTTCTGAAAACATCAATGATTTTGTGGGCAACCTTGAGGGCATCCTTCACATCGGCAATCGAAGAGAGCTTGATGATAAACTCGTCGCCCCCCTGGCGCGCCACCGTGTCACCCTCGCGGCGGCAGCAGTTCTTGATCCGTTTGGCAACCGCCATGAGCAAACGGTCACCCACCACGTGGCCGAGGGTATCGTTAATGAGCTTGAAGCGGTCCAGATCCAGAAACATAACTGCCACATGACGCTTCTGGCGCTGGGCAAGGGCCAGTGACTGGGTCAGCCGGTCGTTGAAAAGGCGACGGTTGGGGAGCCCGGTCAAAGCATCGTAATAGGCCATCTGGCGGATCCGCTCTTCCGCCCGGGAGCATTCTTCCACCTGCTTCTCCAGCATGGCGGCATGATGGCCGAGATCAACCATGAGGCGGAAGTTGCGCATGACCGCCGAAGCGGTGTGGGCATACTGCTGGAGGAGTTGTTCGTCAACCTGGTCGAAGGGTTCATCCATGCGGAAAACCGTGAGGCTTGCCGCCACTCTGCCCTCTTCAAAAATCGGCACCAGCAGGGCCGTATTCATTTCAACCACCTGGAAAAGCTCACAGCTTTCTCGGCAGAAGGAAGAAAGGCTGTCAACCCGCAGCGGGGTCCGACAGGCCGTAAGGGCCGCACAGATGCTGCCGTTGCGCAAGGGGACCGTTACGCCCTCCATCATTGGGTTCCAAGCTCCGGAGGCTGCCGTGAAGGTCAGAACCCCAGCCGGATGGTCAATGACGGTGTAAACAGAGGTTTCCGCAGACACAACATCGCAGGCACCATCACAGAGGGCGGTATTCAGGACATCGGAAGCTCCCATGGTCAAGAGTCTTCTGATCCAAAGGTCGAGCTTCACCAAGCCGTCATTGTAGCGTGTCAGGTTTGCCATCGTTGATAGGCGCAGTACTTTCTCTTCCGTAAATTATCCCATGCAAGTCATAGTTTTGACTTTCAGAGGGTATTGGCACATAACTGCAAAACCCTTTCCATTAATTACAACAAATATAAAAAACGCCGCTGAGATGACTCAACGGCGCAGTTTTCCAGATTATTTCAACTTTCGTATTTTGTCGAGGCTCGCCAGCAACACATCCTTTTTCTGACTGAACTCGGCCAGCTTCTCCCGTTCCTTGTCAACTACGTCGGCGGGAGCACGCTCCACGAAGGACGGATTGGTAAGTTTTTTTGACAGGAACTCGATATCCTTGTCCAGTTTTCCGATTTCCTTCAGGAGCCGCTTTTCCTCTTCTTCCACATCCACGAGCCCCCGAAGCGGCACGGCAACTTCCACATCGCCCGCAACCTGTACGGCCGCATCGGCCGGCCGCTCCAGCCCCGTGCCTATGGCAAGGTCCGACACCCGGGCAAGGCTCATGATGTAGACCTCATTCTTTTTAAGAAGATGGAGGCTCGCATCCGACGCACAGTTGAGAATGACGGAGATTTCCCGCGAAGGCGCTACGTCCATCTCGCCGCGAATATTGCGGATGCCGCGGATAACCTCCATGACCAGCTCCATCTCCTCGGCCCCGCTGCGATACCCTTCCCACTCGGTGCACGGCTGCGGATAGGAAGCCAGCATGATCGATTCAACCGTTGCCGGTTTCGGCAGCGCCTGCCAGATCTCTTCGGTAATGAACGGCATGAAGGGGTGAAGAAGCCGCAGCAGATGCTCCAGCACGAGCCAGAGCACATAGCGGGCCGTCCGTTGCCGCGTCTCGTCGCCGCGGTAGAGGTCGTCCTTCACCAGTTCGATGTACCAGTCGCAGAACTCGCTCCAGGTGAACCGATAGAGGGTGGTGGCGGCATCGTTGTAACGATAGGCCTCAAGGGCATCCCGCGTCTCGGCGGCGGCAGCGTTGAGGCGGTAAAGAATCCACCGGTCGGCATTGGAAAGCTCGAGCCCTGCCGGGTCGATGGCGGCGGGATCGAACCCATCCAGGTTCATGAGGGCAAAGCGGGAAGCATTCCAGATTTTGTTGGCGAAATTCCGATAGCCGGCAATCCTCTCCTCGGCCAGCTTGATGTCACGCCCCTGGGCCGCAAATGCCGCCAGGGTAAAGCGGAAGGCGTCGGTGCCGTACTTGTCGATGATCAGCAGAGGATCGATGACATTCCCCTTTGACTTGCTCATCTTCTGCCCCTGGGCATCGCGGACCAGGGCATGGATGTAAACGTCGCGGAACGGCACCTCCCCCATGAAGTGGAGCCCCATCATCATCATCCGGGCCACCCAGAAGAAGAGGATGTCGAAACCGGTCACAAGGCATGAAGTCGGGTAGAACGTTGAAAGCTCCGGGGTACGATCGGGCCACCCCATGGTGGAAAACGGCCAGAGGGCCGAGGAGAACCAGGTGTCGAGCACGTCGGTCTCCTGGCGGATTTCATCGCTGCCGCACTTGGAGCACTTGGTGGGATCGACCTTTGCCACGGTGACTTCTCCGCAGTGGTCGCAGTACCAGGCCGGTATCCGGTGTCCCCACCAGATCTGGCGGGAGATGCACCAGTCGCGGATGTTTTCCATCCAGTCGTAGTAGGTGTTCTCCCACTGCTGGGGAACGATGCGGGTGCGCCCGTTCTTCACCGCCGCCAGGGCCTCCTCTGCCAGGGGCCCCACCTTGACGTACCATTGGAGCGACAGATAGGGCTCCACTACAGTCTTGCAGCGGTAGCACCCCCCCACGGACATGGCATGGTCTTCGATCTTCTCCAGAAGCCCCAGGGCATCCAGGTCCTCGACGATTTTCTTCCGGGCCGCGAAACGGTCCATCCCCTCGTACTGGTGGCCGGCGGCGTTTATGACCCCCGACTCGTCAAGGACATTGATCACATCCAGATTGTGGCGACGCCCCACCTCGAAATCGTTGAAGTCGTGGGCAGGGGTGATTTTCACTACTCCGGTTCCGAACTCCCGGTCAACGTACTCATCGGCCACCACCGGAATCTGCCGGTTCATCAGCGGCAGGGTGACGGTCTTCCCGACAAGGTCGGCATAGCGCTCGTCCTCGGGATGGACCGCCACGGCAGTATCGCCCAGCATGGTCTCGGGACGGGTGGTGGCAACCACCACGAAGCGGCCCGGCTCACCGGCAACGGGATAGCGGAGGTGCCAGAAGTTTCCGGCCTTTTCCTCGTGCTCCACCTCGATGTCCGAGAGAGCCGTGTGGCACCGGGGACACCAGTTGATGAGGCGATTGTCGCGATAAATGAGCCCTTCCTCGTAGAGCCGGACAAAGACCTCGCGCACCGCACGGGACAGGCCCTCGTCCATGGTGAACCGCTCCCGCTCCCAGTCGCAGGATGCGCCGAGACGCTTCAGCTGACCGATAATCTGTCCCCCGGACTCGGCCTTCCACTTCCAGACCCGCTCGATGAACGCCTCGCGCCCCAGTTCGTGGCGATCCTTACCCTCGGCGGCCAGTTGCCGTTCCACCACGTTCTGGGTGGCGATTCCGGCATGGTCGGTGCCGGGCATCCAGAGGACATTGTAGCCACACATCCGCTTCCAGCGGCAGAGGATGTCCTGGAGGGTATTGTTGAGGGCGTGGCCCATGTGAAGGGCGCCCGTAACGTTGGGCGGGGGAATGACAATGCTGTAGGAGGGCTTATCGCTCACCGCTTCGGCGCGGAAATATCCCTTTTCAGTCCACGTCCCGTACCACGTTTCTTCAACGGCCTTGGGTTCGTAGACCTTTGCAAGTTCCTTGTCTGCCATTGGATTGACCTCTGTTATCTGGAAAATGAAAAATGGGGATGTGGCATCCCCATTTTAGCGTCAACGATTTTTGTCAGGCCCTGCTTCCTGGCATCAGTATCCCTTACCGGCCTTCCTTGATCCTGCGGATCTCTTCCTTGATGAGGGTTTCGGCCAGATCGGGCACGACTTCCCAGGCGATTCGTTCAATGACCTCCCGGGATATGCGGGAGATGGCTGCCGCAAGCTGCTCCTCGGTCATAGTTATGGCCGCGCCGGCATCAGATCCGGCAGGGTTTTCCGCAACGGCCGCCGGCTCCGGCAACGGCACCGTCCCGGCAACCGATGAATAGTCATCGGAGACAGGGGAGAACGCTTCGACGGGAGGAATCGCAAACTCGCCGGCAGCAGAAACGAACTCTTCCGAAGAAGATGTTTCGGAGATGGTGCCGTAGGGCTCTGCTGCGGCAGAGGCAACTTCATCACCGAAGACGAAGGACTCCTCAAGTGGTGGGTTGCCGAAAGGCTCCGGCGCGCTGGAAGCCGAAAGAACAGGCTCTTCCTCTTCTTCGGTGAATATGAATTCGTCGCTTGCAGGGGTAACGCCGAACTCCATGGTTGCGGCGGCCGGCTCCGGCGCGAAATCCTCTGTTTGCTCCAGTTCAAAGGAGACCGGGGAAGCAGACGGTACGGCAGCCGTTTCCACGGCAGCGGCCTGTCCGCCCTCGCCGGCATCTTCACCGGTAATCTCATCTTCAAGCTCGAACGCACCCCAGAGATCATCGGCGGGAGACGCTTCCTCGACCTCGAAAGCGAAGGGTTCCGGTTCCTGCGGAGCAACGCTGACAGCGACAGGCTCGGGTGTAACGGGGACCGCGACAGGTGCGGGCTCTTCAAACTCAATCTCAAATGACGGTATGGGCTCGACGCCAACAACAGGAGGAACGACTGCGGCTACCGGCTCCTGTACCGGAGGCGCCGCCGGCACTGGCACCGCCCGGCTTTTGCCGAGTTCCAGCAGGCTCTTCACTTTTTCGACCAACTGCTGCGATTCGAATGGCTTGGAGATGAAGTCGTCGGCACCACTCCGGCGGGCCTTTTCTTCGTCAAAAGGCTCAAAAGCACCGGTCATAAGGAGAATGGGAACTGCACCAAGGAGGGGATCGTTGCGAATCTCTTCGCATACTTCGTAGCCTGATTTGCCGGGCATGATGGCATCCACCAGCATCACATCGGGCTTGTTTGCGCGGGCCTCGTCAACGGCTGAGCCGCCATTGTCAACGACAGTCAGATCATAATCCTCGTTGGCGAAGATGATCCCCACTACCTTTTGGATGGTTATACTGTCGTCGGCAAGGAGAACCCTGTTGCCCATGAAAAAACCTCCTCTGATAGGAGCGTAACTATCCTGAAAAACCGCGAACAACCGCGGAAAAACTAGCACAAGCCCCTGGCGGGTGTCAAGATGTTTACCGGATGCGCACCGGAGCGGAGGCGGCTATCCCCGCAACTTCATGAAGGTTAGAGTGGAGCATGGATAAAGCAGCCGTAGAGATGTCATTCCTGAGTTTAGAAAAGGCGCGTTTGTGGCGGTAATCGAGCCGTGCAGAAAGGAAAATCACGAAGGAGCCGTCTTCCGGGTCAATCCAGATGGACCCCCCTGAATAGCCGGTATGTCCGAAGGATGCTTCGGAGAAGCCTGCTCCTTTCGGCGCAGAAAAAGGCGATTCGATATCCCAGCCGAGCCCGCGACGGACCTTGCCGCCACGGGAATAGTACGGGGCCGTCATCTGCTGCACGGTCCCGGCACTGAGCACCCGCTGCCCGTCAAGCTCACCCGTCCCCAGAACCATTCGGCAGAAACGGGCAAGGTCGCCGGCGGTGGTGAATACGCCGGCATGGCCGGCCACTCCGTCCAACAGGCGGGCGCAGGGGTCCTGAACCTTCCCGTAGAGGGGATCGCCATGCACGTCGAGTGTTGCTGCACAGCGGATGGCAGCGGCCTGCCCAGGATTGAAACCGGTATTTTCCATGGCAAGCGGGCCATAGATCGTCTCAGCCGCAATGCAATCCAGGGTAGAGCCGGTGACCCTTCGTACCAATTCCCCCAGGAGAATGAAATTTATGTCGGCATACCGGAACCGGTTACCGGGCTCCCCCTTGAGTTTCTGGTGCGCAGCCCCCTCAATGGCGCTCGAAAGCGGACTCGCCGCCGATAACGCAACATCGTCAAGCCCCGAGGTGTGGGTCAGCAGATGCATAACAAGCAGTTCATCCTTCCCGCTTCCGGCAAACTCAGGGAACCAGCGGACAATGGGATCGGCAATGGAGAGACGCTGCTGCTCCGCCAGCAGCATCACCGTCGGCGCCGTTGCGATAACCTTGGTGAGGGATGCGGCATCAAAGATAGTTCCGGTTGTGACCGGCCGCGCATCGGGCTCACCGGAAACCCTGCCGAATGCCGACTCGTAGAGTATTCCCCGGCGGTCGCCCACAACCACAACTCCTCCGGAGATAAGGCCGTCAGCCATGGCCTTATCGGTAATGTGCGAAACAGCGCTCTGCCACGAAGAGGGGAAAAGTGGAGTATCACCGGCGAACACCGGCAGAGAGGTAAACAGTATGAGGACTAGTATGAAAAGTCTACGAGACAGCATGGCGGACACCATTTTTTCTTTGCCGTAGCGGAGCACCACCAGCCCCCGGCACCTGCGGAAAAGGAACCGCAACGGCTTTCTCCGCACATGACAAAGGGGGATTGCTCCCCCTTCGTGTACGCTCAGTTAATCCTGAAATCGACCGCTTTCAACAGTTTTCCCTCGCTATCAAGGGTTTCAACCCGCCACTTGCCTACGGAATCCCGGCCAATGGGCCGTTTGCTCCAGGTGCGCCACTTCTTCCCCTTCACGTTCAGTTCCTGTTCAGCCGCCACCTGGCCGTTCCTGTACCAGATGTGCCGGATGGTCGTTTCCGTACCCGAAGGGTTCACGATACGGGTGAAACAATAGAGGGCAGGGACGGAGCGGTGATTGATTCTGCGCACCGAGTCGATGGGATTGTTGCGGGATATTTTGGTCGTCACGGCCATTTCGGTAATCCGCAGAGCGCCGACTTCGGCCGCCATGGAGCCGGTCACAATGAACAGGCACACGATGATTACCGTCAGAAATGTTGACACCCTTCTCATCAGCATCACCTCACATGGGGTTAATCCTTCGTAGCTGCATCCCGGAATCAGGTCCGGTAATCGGCGTTGATTTTGACATAGTCGTAGGAAAGATCAGACGTATAAACCGTTGCCTCTCCCGCAGCCAGATGCAGATCAACCGTCACACTGAATTCTTTCTTCTTGAGGACCTCAGTCCCCCGAGCCTCGGCATCGCCACCGGCAAAGACGCCGTTTTTGACCATCTGCACGTCGTCAAAAAAGAGTTCGGTCCGGTCTGGGTCCACCTCTGCCCCCGAATAGCCGACAGCCGCAAAAATCCGCCCCCAGTTGGCATCCTGTCCGAAAAAGGCGGTCTTCACGAGACACGAGTTGGCCACCGCCATGGCAGCCCGCTTGGCGTCGGCATCGGAGCGGGCACCCTTGACGGTAATCCCCACGAACTTTGTGGCTCCCTCGCCGTCCTTTACGATGAGTTTTGCCAGGGAGAGGAGCACCTCGTCCAGAAGCCTTACGAATTCGGCAGCTCCGTCGCTTCCGCCGGAAAGCACCTGGTTGCCCGCGGCGCCGTTGGCCATGATAAGGGCCGTATCGTTGGTGGAGGTGTCGCCATCCACGGTAATTGCGTTGAAGGAGCGCTCAACCCCTGCGGGGAAGATAGCCTTGAGCCATGCCGGGTCCACGGCCGCATCGGTAACGATGAAGGCGAGCATGGTGGCCATATTGGGCATGATCATTCCGGCACCCTTGGCGATACCGGCAATGGTGTATTCCCGACCGCCGGCCACCCCAGTGCGGACTTCAAGTTTCTGGAAGGTGTCGGTGGTCATGATGGCACGGGCCACGCTGTCGAGGGTTCCCGCACCGAGGCCTTGGGTCAGGGGAGAAATCCCCGCGCGCATCCGGTCCATGGGGAGGGGTACGCCGATGACGCCGGTGGAGCAGACGAGCACCTCCTCCTCCGCTACCCCGAGCCCCTCGGCCACAAGCCGGGCAGTTTCACGGGCATCGTCCATCCCCCCGGGGCCGGTGCAGGCGTTGGCATTGCCGCTGTTGACGACAATGGCGCGGCAGGTGTCGCTTTTCGTCCGCTCCTGGTCGATGAGGACAGGGGCAGCCTTGACCGCGTTGGTGGTATAGACCCCAGCCACCGCCGCCGGCGTCTCGGATACAATCAGCGCCAGGTCCAGGCGCCCAGGCTTCTTGATGGCCGCCTCAACGGCGGAGAACTGAAATCCTTTTATGTTCATGGCAAGCCTACTTTCCGCAGCATTTCTTGTACTTTTTCCCGCTGCCGCAGGGGCACGGATCGTTGCGGGAGGCAGATTTTTTGCTCTTGGCCGGCTGAGGGGGCGCGGCAGGCTCGTCGCCGAGATTGAAAGAAATCTTCTTCGGCGCCTGCTTCTGCTGTTCCTCTTCCATCCGCTCCACATCTTCCTCACGGGCGATCTGGACCCAGAAAATCTTCTCCACGGTTTCTGCGGCTATCCGGGCCATCATGTCCATGAAGAGGCGGTAAGCCTCCTTCTTGTACTCCTGCTTCGGATCCTTCTGGCCGTATCCCCTGAGACCGATACCCTCTTTCAGGTGATCGATGGAAAGGAGGTGATCCTTCCACTGGCTGTCGATGGCCTGGAGCATGATGACCTTGATGAGGTGGTCCATGAGCTCGTCACCGAACGAGGCCACCTTCGCCTCGAAGGCTTCATACACCTTCTCCTTCAGAAGCGTACGGAAACTCTCGGAAGACAGCCGGTCCAGAGTTTCGGCAGGGAAGTCGGCCTGAAAAGCGAAGGTTTTGTAAATCGCCTCGCCAATGGCCTGCCAGTCCCACTCGGAAGCATGAACTTTCTCGATGGCGAACGCCGCAGCGATATCCTCGATGGCATCATCAAGCACCTGGGTGAAATTGCCGCGAATGTCCTCGCCCCCCAGGATCTCGCGGCGCTGGGTGTAGATAACCTCGCGCTGCTTGTTCATGACGTCATCGTAGTCGATGAGGTGCTTACGGATCTCGAAGTTGTGGGCTTCCACCTTCTTCTGGGCGTTCTCAATGGCCTTGGTGATCATGCCGTGGGTGATGGCTTCGCCCTCCTCGATCTTAAGGAAGTCCATGATCTTGGAGACCCGCTCGGAACCGAATATGCGCAGCAGGTCGTCCTCAAGCGACAGGTAGAAGCGGGAAGAACCCGGATCACCCTGGCGACCGGAACGGCCCCGGAGCTGGTTGTCGATGCGCCGCGACTCGTGGCGCTCGGTGCCGAGGATGTGGAGCCCCCCCAGCTTCACCACCTCGTCGTGCTCAACGGCACACTCATTCTTGAACCTGGCCAGAGCCGCCTCGTACTCATCCTCTCCGGCCTCAGGATTATCGCGGCGCCACTGTTTTGCCAGGGAATCGGGATTGCCGCCCAGCACGATATCGGTACCGCGGCCCGCCATGTTGGTGGCAATGGTCAGCATCCCCTTGCGCCCCGCCTGGGCGACAATCTCGGCCTCCCGCTCGTGCTGCTTGGCGTTGAGGACGTTGTGGGGAATCCCCTGCTTCTTGAGGAGGTCGGAAAGGACTTCCGACTTCTCGATGGATATGGTGCCCACCAGCACCGGCTGCCCCTTCTGGTGGCAATCCTTGATCTCTTCAATGACGGCGGCGAACTTCTCCCGCTCGGTCTTGTAGATGACGTCGGGGAAGTCGGGACGCAGCAGCGGCCGGTTGGTGGGGATGACGGTCACGTCCAGCTTGTAGATCTTGTGGAACTCTTCCGCCTCGGTGTCGGCAGTACCGGTCATGCCCGAGAGCTTCTCATACATCCGGAAGTAGTTCTGGAAAGTGATGGTAGCCAGGGTCTGGTTCTCGTTCTCGATAACCACCCCTTCCTTCGCCTCGATGGCCTGGTGGAGTCCGTCGGACCAGCGGCGCCCCGGCATGAGGCGACCGGTGAACTCGTCTACGATGATCACCTCGCCGTCCTTCACCACGTAGTCCACGTCACGCCGGAAGAGGGCGTGGGCCCGCAGGGCCTGGTTCACGTGGTGCAGGATTTCCATATTCTGGGGATCATAGAGGTTGTTGATCTTGAGGAGCTTCTCCACCTGCAGCACCCCCTCCTCGGTGAGGGTGGCGGAGCGGGCCTTTTCGTCCACGGTGAAATCGCCAGTGTAGACTTTCTTCTTGCCCGAGAGAGTATTGGCCTCCTCTTCCTTCATCTCACCCTTCTTGAGATGGGGGATGACCCGGTCGACAATGTAGTACTTGTCGGTGGAGTCCTCGGTGGGACCGGAAATAATGAGCGGAGTCCGGGCCTCGTCGATGAGGATTGAGTCCACTTCGTCGACAATGGCGAAATTAAAGGGACGCTGCACATACTCATCCAGGGAGAACTTCATGTTGTCCCGCAGATAATCGAAACCGAACTCGTTGTTGGTGCCGTAGGTAATATCGGAGGCGTAAGCGGCGCGGCGCTCCCCGTCGTCGATACCATGGACGATAACACCGACCGAAAGCCCCAGGAAGTTGTAAATCCGCCCCATCCAGTCGGAGTCCCGCTTGGCCAGGTAGTCGTTCACCGTAACCACGTGCACCCCTTTACCGGTAAGGGCATTCAGGTATGCCGGGAGCGTCGCCACGAGGGTCTTCCCCTCACCGGTCTTCATCTCAGCGATCTTGCCGCTATGGAGAACCATGCCGCCGATGAGCTGCACATCGAAGTGGCGCATGCCGTGAACCCTCTTGCCCGCCTCGCGGCAAACGGCGAAGGCCTCTGGCAGGAGAGCGTCAAGGGCTTCTCCCTTGGCGCAGCGTTCCTTGAACTCGACGGTTTTACCTCTCAGCTGATCGTCGGTGAGTGCGGATATCTGCTGTTCAAGGCCGTTAATTTTTTCCACTATGGGCCATAGACGCTTCAGCTCCCGCTCGTTTTTGCTGCCGACGATCTTCTTGATGATATTTCCAAACATTATCCATGGTCTCCTGGGGGATATTTAATTGGGGGAAATGCAAAGGGAAACGGTACCACAACGGGGGGAAATGCTCAATATATTATCGGGGAGATGGCCGGCCGGCAATACCTCTCACCTGCCGGCCATTTCCCTGCTTCAATAGTTCCTGTTATCGAACATCCTTTTGGTTTTCCCCTCGGAGCGGGGAAGCTCACCGTAGGGAATAAGCGTCACCTCGCACGAAACCATGAGGCTGTGTTTCACGGCAGAGGAAATCCGGCGGGCCAGGGTCGCATCATCGGCCGGGTTGCCGTCTTCACTCCTCTCCACGCGGATAGTCATGTAATCGCGGCCGTCGGCGCCACGGTCGAGCACCACCTGGAATTCGCTCCCAATCCCCTCCACGGTGTCGAGGATCTCATCAACCTGCCCCGGATAGATATTGACGCCGCGGAAGATGACCACATCGTCGGATCGGCCGAGAATCCGGTCATGGCGGGGGAAACTGCAGCCACAGGGGCAATCGCCGGGGATCAGGCGGGTGAGATCCCGCGAGCGGTAACGGATGAGCGGCGCACCTTCCTTCCGCAGGGTCGTGAAGACCATCTCTCCCACCTCCCCCGGCGCCACCGGCTGTAGCGTCTCGGGATTGAGGATCTCAAGGAGGTAGTAGTCGGCCCAGTAATGAATGGCGCCGCCGCTTCCCGGTGCGGCGCAGGAGAGCCCGGTGCCCGGCCCGTAAACCTCGGTAAGCCCCGTTATGTCGTGGACCGACTCGGCACCAAGCGCTTCGCGAATCTTGGAAAGGATCGCCTCGCTGGAACGCTCGGCCCCAAGAATTACCTTGCGGACCTTGAGTTTGTCCTTGAGCCCCCTCCGTTGGACCTCTTCGGCAAGCAGCAGTCCCATGGAGGCAGTGCAGCAGATGACCGTAGACTGGAGATCCATCATGAAGGTGGTCTGGATTTCAAGATTTCCGGGGCCGACCGGCACGGCAAGCGCCCCAAAGCGTTCGCAGCCGGTCTGGAAACCAATGCCGGCAGTCCAGAGCCCATAACCGACACATATCTGAACCCGGTCCTCCCGCGTCACCCCTGCCATCTCGTAGCAGCGGCCGAACATTGCCGCCCAGTCGTCCAGGTCCTTCTGGCTGTAGCAGAGGACCTTCCGCTTGCCCGTGGTGCCGGAAGAAGAATGAATCCGGACGAGATCTTCAAATGGCATCGCCCGCAACGGAAAGGGATAGCCGGCCCTCAGGTCGTCAGCCGTGGTGAACGGAAGTTTTTGCAGATCAGCAAGGGTGCGGATATCTTCCGGCGACACGCCGGCCTGCTTGAACCGCTCCCGGTAAAAGGGGGAGTTGTTCCAGGCATGGGTAACGGTCCACTGCACGCCGGCAAGCTGGAGCCGTTCCAGATCGGCTTGCGAAGAGAAGGTGGCAGGAAAACGGGATAGCATGGTACGTGAAACCTCCAAGGAAATGTCAGCGTTTTGCGTTCTCGATACCCAGGCGCAACGCCCCCAGTGAAGCGTCCCGCAATGCCCCCTTCCCGACAAGCCGCCGCTCGACGGTTGACACAACCTGCTCGGCGGTACAGAAAAGCCCCCCCGTGACATCGAGCCGCGCCAAGGCAAAACCGAGGAGAATCAGGTTAAGGGATTGGGGGTTGCCGAGTTCCAGGGAAAGGGCATCGGCATCGATTGCGTGGATAGGGTGGCCGTCGAGGCCGGTCGGCGCAGTCTTGGCGTTAACGACGATCCAGCCGCCTGGACGGAGGAAATGGCGATGAAGCGCGACATTTTCCGCCTTCATGGCAATGAGGCCGTCGGCACGCCCCGGTCTCACCAGGGGGCTGGCAAAATCACCCGCCTTCAGGTGGGAGATCACCACGCCGCCCCGCTGGGCCATACCGTGGGTTTCCGAGGTCATTACGCGCATTCCCTCGCCCATGGCGGCTTCGGCAAGAATGCGGGTCAGGAACAGGATCCCCTGGCCTCCGACGCCACTGATGATTAGTTGCTGGCCGCTCATTGCCCCACCTCCTCGATCGCCATCCGCGGACAGACATCGATGCAGACTCCGCAATCCGTGCAGATGAGGGTATCGACCACGACCCGTTTCTGTTCTTCGTCATAGACCAGGGCCGGGCATTCGAACTGGTCAACGCAGTAACGGCAGCCGTTGCAGTCATCGCTTATGCCGACCTTGCGCCTCGGCGGACGCTCCCCTTTGAAGGTCCGGTCCACCACGCAGGGCTGGCGGGCGATGACCACGGCAAGCCCCTCCGTGCGGGCGAAGGAAACCGCTTCCTTCACGAGTGCGGTGAACGCCGGAAGATCGCCGGGGCGGCCGGTTTTGCAGAACTTCACTCCGCAGGCCTTGACAACCCCCTCCATGTCAACCGTAGCCGTGGGAACGCCCCCCGCTCCCCAGCCAAGGGCAGGGGTCGGCTGATTGCCGGTCATGGCGGTGGTGGCGTTGTCGAGGATCACGAGAACAAAACGGGCATCCTGGACAACGGCATCGATGAGGGGCGGAATGCCCGCATGGAAGAACGTGGAATCGCCGATGGTGGCGACGATATCCGGAACCTCACCACCGAGCTTGTAAGCCTGGTAGAAACCGGCCGCCTGGGAGACCGCCGCCCCCATGCAGAGGACAGTGTCAACCCCACCCAGATTGGTGCCAAGGGTATAGCAGCCGATATCGGAAGGGTAAATCCCCTTGGGAGCGGCCTTTTTGATGGCATAGAAGCTGGCCCGGTGGGGGCATCCGGGGCAAAGGGTCGGCCGCCGCCCCCCTCCGGCCGGGGGTACGGGCGGCTCCTCGACAGGAATCCCGGCAAAGGCGGCGATAATCCCCGCGATCTTCTCGGGGGAAAGTTCACCCACCGCAGGAACGAACCCGGAGCATTTCCCTTTAACCCGATACCGGTCGGCAAGCTGCAACTCCATAACGCCGGCAGTCTCTTCAAGGATCAGGATGTCGTCATACTTTTCCAGGATGTCGGTTATAAAGCCGGAATGGAGCGGGTACGGCTGCACCACCTGCCAGAGGGGAAGTGTGTCCTGAAGCCCCAGATCGCACAGCACCTCACGGGCGTGGGACGCAGCTACTCCAGCGGCGACTATGGCCCGGGGCGCAGTTGCGGCCGGGTTGAAGAGCCGCGGCGCGGTGGGCTCCCAAGCAGCGATCCGCGCCAGTTTCTCCTCAAGCTCCAGATGAAGCCGATGTCGGAAATTGGGGGTCGCGGCCCAGCGGGCCGGATTTTTCTCGAAGAGTGCTTTGCGCTCTGAAGGAGCCACGGGGCCGGGAAGGATGTCCTGGTTTGCGTGACAGACCCTGGTTGTGGGGCGGAGCATGACCGGCACCTGAAACGCCTCGGAAAGCTCGAACCCTGTCTTAACCAGCTCAAGGGCCTGTTCCGGCGAATCGGGGTCCAGTACCGGCACCTTGGCGCTCATGGCCATAAGCCGACTGTCCTGTTCGGTCTGGGAGGAGTGGGGACCCGGGTCGTCTGCACTGATGACCAGGAAGCCTCCCTTCACTCCCAGGTAAGCGGCGCTCATGAACGGATCAGAGGCAACGTTCAGCCCCACCTGCTTCATGGCGGTCGCGGCCCTCAGACCAGCCTGGGATGCCGCGTAAGCTATCTCCAGGGCCACCTTCTCGTTCACTGCCCACTCCACGTGCATCGGGAGCTGGTAGCGCGCCTGCCACTGTGCCACGCCGGAAAGGATCTCCGATGCGGGAGTACCTGGATACGAGGCCACCACGCTGCATCCCGCCTCTACGAGGCCGTGGGCCATTGCTTCATTGCCGAGCAACAACATACGTTCAGTCACTTGCCGCATTCCTCCCAGCATGAAAAATCATCAGATTTTCCGCGCTAGCCCGGTGTTTGTCAACCTGAAATCCTTGTCCATGCCCCCATACCACCGACAATCCACTTGAATTTTCATGGATTTTTCTTTATACATGAGCAGCCAAACGTATCATTATTTCATTAAAAATTAATCCAAACACCTTGCAAGCACTCATTTCAAAGGAGACCATCCATGATGAAACGGCTGCATCTGCTCACGCTCTCACTCATCATTTGCGCCATCGTCCTCGCATCGGGGGCAGTCCATGCCGCCAACGTCATCAAACTCACCTATGCGAATTTCCCGCCGGCAGCCACCTTCCCCTGCGTCCAGATGGAGCGGTGGGCAAAGGAAGTGGAGAAGCGGACCGGCGGCAGGGTAAAAGTGCAGACATTCCCCGGCGGTACACTGCTTAATGCCAAGAACATTTTCGAGGGAGTCACCTCCGGCATTGCCGACATCGGCAACTTCGCCATGAGCTACCAGCCGGGACGCTTCCCAGTATCGGAGGCGGTGGATCTCCCCTTCGGATTCACGAGTTCACGGGTGGCAAGCCTTGTTCTCTACGACATGATCGAGAAATACAAACCCAGGGAATTCGAAAAGGTGAAAGTCCTCACCGTCTTCACCTGCCCCCCCACCAACCTCATGACCAAGGCACCGGTAAAGCGCCTTGCCGACCTTAGGGGAATGGAGCTGCGGGTTGCCGGAACGAGTGCCGAAGTTGCCAAACGCCTCGGAGCAGTTCCCGTTGCAATGCCGCAATCGGAAACGCCGGAGGCGATCCAGAAGGGGATCGTAAAAGGGATGATCTCATCGCTGGAAATCCTCCAGGACCTGAAATTCGCCAGCTACACCCCCTATGCCACCATTGCGAACCTCCCGGTGGTTTCATTTGCGGTGGTAATGAACAAGGCCAAGTGGAACTCGCTCCCCGCCGATGTAAAGAGGGCCTTGGACAGCCTCTCCCGCGAGCAGGCAGCCTGGACCGGCGAGTACGTTGACCGCCATGTTCGGGATTCCCTCGCCTGGTCGAAGAACAATTACCGCCACCAGGTCTTCACCCTCCCGGCCCAGGACCAGCAGCGGGTCAACCAGCTCCTGTCGCCTATGATTGACAATTACGTCAAGAAGGTGAGCGCCCAAGGGCTTAACGGCAAACAGATCGTGGCGGATGTCCAGGCTTTCAAGAAGAAGTACGAAGCTCCGGCAAAGAAAAAGCGGTAAGACTCGAATAAGGTCCCGGATCTAATACATGGAACGCCTTCTCAGCATCATATCCAAGTCTTTCATGGTCCTCGGCGGTACGGCGCTCTTGGCGCTGGTGCTCCTGGCCACGGGCAACGTGGCATTGCGCATAACCGCCGAACCCTTTGCGGGCACCTACGAGATAGTCTCATTCCTCGGCGCCGTGGTTATCGCCGGCGCTCTGGCCCACACCCAGCGGCGGAAAGATCATATCGTGGTGGACATCCTCTCGGAGAAGTTTCCGGCTCCCGTGAAACGGGTGCTCGATGCGGTGAACTACGCCATCACCTGCGTTCTGTTCGGCATCGTCTCCTGGCAGGTCTGGGTCTGGGGGGACAAACTCCGCGAATCGGGAGAGCTGTCGGAAACCCTGCAATTTACCTATTATCCGTTTGTTTACGTTGTGGCAGCCGGGTTTGCCGCCCTGACCGGGGTGCTGTTTCTCGATTTCATGAAGGCGCTGCTGCGCGGCAGGGAGGATGGGGAGTGAATGGTCCGATGGCCGGGATCTACGGTATCCTGGCAATGTTTTTCATGCTTTTCGTGCTGCGGGTTCCCGCCGCCTTTACCCTTCTGCTTGTGGGCTTCTTCGGCATCGCGGCCATGACGAACTTCGACGCGGCCTTCGCCATGGTCGGCTCGGAACTCTGGGGGAGCTTTTCCAATTATGGGCTTACGGTGATTCCCCTCTTCATCCTTGTGGGGGAAATCGTCCACTACGCCGGCTACAACAACAGCCTATACCACGCCACCTACAAGTGGTTCGGCCACAAGCGCGGCGGGCTCGCCATGACGACGATCCTCGCCTCGGCCGCCTTCTCGGCCATCAGCGGCTCCAACACCGCCACCGCCGCCACCATGAGCGCCGTGGCAATCCCCGAGATGAAGCGCTACAACTACCACCCGCTCCTGAACGCCGGCTCCGTTGCGGCCGGGGCGACCCTCGGGGTCCTGATCCCGCCGAGCATCGTGCTGGTGGTCTACGGACTCTACACCGGCCAGTCCATCGGCAAGCTCTTCTTCGGCAACGTGATCCCGAGCGCCATCCTCACTATCCTGATACTTCTAACCGTGGTCTGGATCTGCCGCCGGCACCCCGACTGGGGGCCGGAAGGGCCCAAGAGCGGCTGGGGCGAGCGGTTCGCCGCGCTTCCCGAAGCGATCGACATCCTCATACTCTTCGCCATCATCATGTATGCCCTCTTCACCGGCGTGGTAACCGCCACCGAGGCGGCAGCGGTCTCCTGTTTCCTGGCGCTTGTCATCTGCGGCCTGCGGAGAAAGCTCACCTGGAAAAAGCTCTCGGGCGCCTTAGTGGATACGCTCCGCATTTCCTGCATGGTTTTCATGATCGTGGCGGGGGCGGTAATCTTCGCCAAGTTCCTCACCATCACCCGACTCCCCTACGAGACCGCCGAATGGATCGGCACCCTCGACCTTCCCCGCTGGATGGTCCTCTGGGTGATCCTCATCTGCTACATCATCGGCGGCTGCATTATGGATGCCCTGGCGTTTCTGCTGGTCTCGCTCCCCATCTTCTATCCCCTGGTGACTCAACTGGGCTACGACCCGGTCTGGTTCGGGCAGGTCATCACCATCGTCACCACCATGGGCTCCATCATGCCCCCCATCGGCATCTGCTGTTACGTGGTGTCTGGAATGTCGGGGATTCCGCTCGGCACGGTTTTCCGCAGCGGCCTCTACTACATGCCCTCATATATCGCATCAGTGGCCATCCTCATGGCCTCCCCCTACTGGACGGTTCTGGTTCTTTCGGACATGGTAAAATAGGAACTTCGCGACCGCCCCCCCCCACCGGCACAATAGGGCGCAAAAAAACCGCCACCGGAATTAATCCGGGAGGCGGTCAGTCTGCTGCGGTAAAGTGGTTAAGAATGAGGCGGAGAATCAATTCCCCCCGCTGACGTCAAGGGCCGATATTCTCAATGACGGCGATCCCACGGTGCCGAAGAGGCGAAGGTCGTCCCCCACCCCCTCAACACTCCGGAAAAGGTCCAGGATGTTCCCCGCTATGGCGATTCCTTTCACCGGAGAGGTCACCCTCCCCCCCTCGATGAGAAATCCGGCGGCACCCACGGAGAAGTCGCCAGAGACGGGGTTGGCGGTGTGCATGCCCATGACGTCGGTCAGAAGGATGCCTCGTTCAATGCCTGCCGCAAGGTTCTCGAACGGAACCGTGCCGTTTTCGATGAAAAGGTTGGAAAACCCCATGTGTGGTGGAGACTTGATTCCGCCGCGCACGGCATTGCCCGTGGAGGCAACCCCGTCCTTGCGGGCGCGGAGAGTATCGTAGAGGTAACCGAGCAGCTTCCCGTCCCGCACGAGAACCGTGTTGCGCTTCGGAACCCCCTCGGCATCGAAGGGAAGCGTCCCCATGCCGCCGGGGAGCGTACCGTCGTCACGGATGGAAATGAGGGAGGAAACGATCTGCTCCCCGGTTTTCCCCGCGAGAAGCGACTTCCCCTTCTGGACGCTCTCGGCCAGAAAAGCGGACGCCAACACCTCCAGAATTTCGGTGGCCACGTAACGGTCGAGTACCGCCGGACAGCGCATGGTGGCAATCTTAGTGGCTCCAAGAAGCCCCACGGCCTTGGCGACGGCCCGTTCGGCTATCCGCGCCACGGACAAGTCGGCGAAACGGTTGGCGTAGTCAAAATCCCATCCCATCTGGGATTGGCCATCCTCCTCGGCAATGGCCGAAACGCTGGCCGACACCGACGTGCCCCGATACGACGCATCAACGCCGCGGGAGTTGACGATACGGCACTCCACCGTCGATTCGCCGAAGGAGCATTTGCGCACTTTTTTCACCCGCGGGTCGGCGGCCATAACGAGCCTTTCCAGCTCCATGGCGCGCTCTATCTTGTCAGCTTCCGGCACCGAAGCCAGCGTCTCGTCGTAAAGCCCCGGGATATCCGGAACAGGCTGTGGCTCCGGAAAAGCATGATGCTCGTCCGGGGTCTGGGTAGCAGCCCCCACCAAGGCGTTCTCAACCATGCGGTCAAGGTCGCCGGGTGCCATGCTGGTCGAAAATGAGAATCCCATGCCGCCGTTCTTCAGAACCCGGATGCTCACCCCCACCGGAGCGGAACACTTGAAGGTATCAACCTTCTGCTCCTTGACCTCAACGGAAAGCAGACGCGACGATGCGGCGGTTACTTCCCAGCCATCCAGGGGGCGGGCCTTAAGGAGAGCTACGACGGCTTCGATCATCTCGCTGGTTCGCATGGGATTATTCCTTCTGTCCGGTTAGTGGAGATCAAGAATCATCGCGATCTCGTCGCAATCGGGGAATTTCACGCACTTCATGCAATCGCCCCACACCTTGTGGGGGAGTTCGGATTTATCCACGATCCGCATCCCGAACTTGCCGAAGAAATTGGGTTTGTAGGTGAGGCAGAAAACCCGCTTGAGCCCCAGTTCCCGTGCCTCATCGATGCAGGCATTTACGACCTGCGTACCTATCCCCTTGCGGCCCAGATCTTCCGCCACCGCCACGGAGCGGATCTCGGCCAGGTCCTCCCATATGATATGAAGGGCGGCGGTTGCAACGATCTCCCCATCCTCTTCCCAGACGTAGAAGTCACGGATCGATTCGTAGAGCTCCGAAAGGGAACGGGAGAGCATATCTCCCCGCCCTGCGAAGTGAGTGAGGAGTTTCTGGATATTCTTGACATCGCATATCTGTGCTTTACGGAGCATGGCTGGATCTCCTTATGTGGTATGGACAGGGCGGTTAGTTGTCCGGCTATTTGCGCCGGTCCATGACATAACAGCTTTTATGGGAACTTTTGGCCAGTTTCTTGAGATCCGCCGCCACCTCGGCCACCTTGGCGTAGTGGCCGATCTTCGGCGAATTCATGGGAACAATGGAAATGGCAATCCCCATGAGCGGCACCTGCTCCTCGTTCCCCTTGCGGTCGTGGGCCACGTAAAAGCCCCTGACTTTCTCCTCTTCGCTGAAAAGCTCGGAGACTACGGCAGTGAAGTTGGCGATGATACGCTCCGATACGACTTCAGCCTGTTCCAGCGGCACAATGAAGACGAAATCGTCGCCTCCGATGTGGCCGGCGAACGCCTCACCCGCCTCCTTGACCGAGTTAGCTATGATGCGTCCGAGCATCCGGAGCACTTCGTCGCCATGGGCGAAACCATAGACATCATTGTATTGCTTGAAGTGGTTGATGTCCACGTAACAAACACCCATCGGCTTGCCGACAACATGTTCGATGGCCCGCTGGATCGAGGTGTTACCGGGGAGCCTGGTCAGTGGATTGTTGTCGAAAACCCGCCGGAGACGCCGGAGTGAAAGGACAATTCGGGTAAAGAGGTCACGGTAATTGAGGGGAATGGTGACAAAATCGTCGAGGGGATATTCCTCCCAGTCGAACCCCTCGGCAGCCCATTCGGGGATCATCCCTATGACCGGTATGGTAGAAAAGAAAAAGTCATCCTTCAGGCTGCGGATAATGCCGAGAAGCGTCTGGTCGGGGGTCGCCAGGTCTATGAGCACCACGTCGGGGGGGTCGGAGTAGATGAGCCCCATGACACTTGGTGGATTATCAAGGGCGACCACCTGGTACCCCTTGCTCTGAAGGCGAAGTGCAAGGCTCCCGTCCCCGCCGCTGGGGCCGGTGACGACGATGATCCTCAGATTAGTTCTCATCGGCGGACTGTATCTCCAGGCTGAAGTTTTTGACTTCGACCAGGCGGTCTTCAAGCTCTTCCACAATGGCGGCAAGGTCATCCTCGGTCATGCCGAGCCACTCCCAGGCCGTGGGCTGGATGCGGGGGACATAGACTTCGCCGCTGAAGCCGAAACCGCTCGCCTTGACGAGCACGTCGGCCAGATGTACCACGGCGGTCTTCATCTTGTGGTGCTGGGCGCTGGCCACGTCATGGTGGCATGCCACCGGCTCGCTCAGCTTATTGGGAAGATACCAGTTGTGTACCAGCCACTCCCCGACCTCGGCGTGGTCGGTCTCGAGCACCTGCCGTTCAGCTTCAAGCATGGAAATGCCGTCACGCTCCACCATGTTACAGATCCGCTCATAATCCTCGGTGCATTTCTCCTTGATGATCACCTTGCCGATGTCATGGAGAAGGGCTGCGGTGGAGATCTCCTCGACCTCTGGAAGCTTCAGATGCCTGGCGATGATATTTGCCGCCACGCCGGCCCCCAGGGAGTGCTCCCACAGCCCGACGATGGTCTTCTCCATAATCTCGAAGATGGAAGAACTGAGGGCAAGGCTCTTTATGACATTCACCCCCAGGAGTATGAGGGCGTTTGAGATGGTGGAAACCCGGTAGAAGCCGTAGGACGGAGAATTGACCAGCCTCAGCACCCGTGCCGACAGTATCTGGTCCGAGGATACCAGGCGGGCCATCTCCTCGATGCTGGACTTGCGGTTTTCAGCCAGGGCCTGGAGTCGGGTAACTACGCCGGGCAGGGTCGGCAACGAGCTCGTTTCCCTGATGATCTCGAAGATATGATCCCGCTTACTCCCCACCTTCACCCCCCATGGAGCGGATAATGTTCTTGCGGTAGATTTCCTGCAGCCGACCCATGAGCGGCACATTCGACACCCTGCTGAACCGGTTATCCAGATCCGCCAGGAGGTCTTCCAGCGTCTTCTCCCCCTCCACGGCAACCGGGTGTCCCTCCACCGTAACAGACTTGATACCCATATTGACGAGCCGATCGATGAGCGATTCGGTAAGGACCGTTCCCCGGCCGCAGATGGGGGGGACCTGCTGGTTTTCGCTGCGCCTGACGTCACGGGCAAGAATCATTTCCGGTGCCGCAAGGGCCATGGGTATCGTCTGCATATGGATTTCGTCTCCGTAAAGGGTGCGGCGGTGCCCCCTACCCTCTTTCCCCCTGGGCTATCATCTCCCGGGCATGCTCCATGGTCCGGCCGGTAATGGTTACCCCGCCGAGCATCCGGGCCATTTCCGCCACCCGCGCCTCGCCTTCAAGGGAAGTAACGGCCGTTGCGGTTCTTCCCCCCTCAATACGCTTTTCGACCAGATAGTGGTGGTCGGCAAAGGCCGCCACCTGGGGAAGATGGGTAATGCAGAGGACCTGCTGCCCTTTGCTGACCCGTTTGAGCTTTTCACCCACGAGGGCCGAGGTGGCGCCGCCGATGCCGGTATCAACCTCATCGAAAACGAGGGTCGGCACGTCGCTCTCAGGGTGGACCTGCTTCAAGGCCAGCATGAGCCGCGAAAGTTCTCCTCCCGAGGCGATCTTCGACAATGGTTTCGGGGCTTCGCCCGGGTTGGGGGACAACAGGAATTCCACCCGTTCGAGCCCGGTAGCCCGGGGTTCAGGCAAATCCTCGAACGCAACTTCGAAGAGGGCATGTTTCATGGCGAGTTGATGTATCTCCCCCTCCATGGCCTTTTTCAGTTCCTTCGCCGCAATGCGCCGCTCGGCGGAAAGCTCCGCACCCTTCCGGTCAAGTTCATCCCGCAGCCGTGACAGGGCCGCCTCCAGTTCTACCCGTGTCTCGCCGCGGTTTTCGATGGCTTCGATCTCGCGGTCCGTCTCCTCGCCGTAGGCGATGATCCCCTCCACTGTAGGGGCGTATTTCTTCTTGAGCCGCCGGATCTGGTCAAGCCGCTCCTCCACCCGTTCGAGCCTTGCCGGATCGGCTTCGACGCGGGCAGCATAATCCCGCAGGGTGAAAGCGGCATCCTCCAGTTGGGCGGCGGTATCCGCCAGAGAAGCCGCAAGCGGTGCCAGGGATTCGTCGATGGCGGCTATCCCGGCCACCTTCCCCTTGACCTCGGCCAGCCGGTCGAGAACGGCGCCGTCGTCGCCGTAGAGGGCGGCGTACGCCTCCTGGCTCGCGCAAAGGAGCTTTTCGCCATGTGCCAGAATGCCCCGTTCCCGCTCCAGATCCTCATCCTCGCCGGGACTCAGTGCGGCCTCCCGGATCTCCTGGGACTGAAACGCCAGAAGGTCGAGACGCCGGGCCGCTTCGCGCTCCCCTTCCTCCAGCGCCCGGAGCCGGTCAAGGGTGGAACGATAGTCGACATAGAGGGCGCCATAGGCCTCCCGAAGGGGGAGTATCCCCCGGAAGCCGTCAAGGAGTGTCAGATGATTGTCGGTTCGCAGCAGGGTCTGGGATTCGTGCTGGCCGTAGATATTAATGAGCTCCCCGGCGATATCGGAGAGAATTGTCAGGGTGGAGAGGCTTCCGCCAATAAAGACCCGGTTGCGCCCCGCGCGGGAAACCACCCGTTTTACCAGCAGCTCACCGGTGCATTCGATTCCCGCCTCGGCGAGACGGGCCGCAAGAGGTGTCCCTTCGGGAAGCGCGAAAACCGCCTCGACCGTTGCCTCGTCCACGCCGGTCCGCACCAGGTCGGCGGAGGCGCGCCCACCCATGATGAGGTTCACCGCGTCAATAATGATCGACTTTCCCGCGCCGGTCTCACCGGTAAGGATCGTAAGCCCCGGATGGAAGGTGACGTGGAGGGTATCAATGATGGCGAGGTTCTTGATGGAAAGGTCTAGGAGCATGGCAAATCGGGGACCGGTCCCCTATCGTTCCCCCCACTTCAATTTGGTCCGCAGCACCTCGAAGTAGTCCTTGCTCCTGGACATCACGAGACGCGTGCTATGTTCCGCCCGGCGTACCCGGACAATATCACTGCATTTGAGCTCCATCCCAACTTGCCCATCAAGGGTCAGATAGACATCTTCATCCTTGGAGATGAGCCGTATGGCTACTTCGGCGCTTGCTTCGAGGACTATGGGGCGGTTGGTGAGCGTGTGAGGGCAGATGGGTGTTATGGTCAGGCATTCGAGGTCTGGATGCACAATGGGGCCGTTGGCCGAAAGGCAGTACCCGGTGGAGCCGGTGGGGCTCGAAATAATGAGGCCGTCTGCTTTGTAGGTGGTGAGGTAATGGCCGTTGACCAGGCTTTCCATATCGACGATTCTGGCCAGCGCCCCCTTGTTGATTACCGCGTCGTTCAGGACCCGGTGGGAGAAAACGACATCATTTCCCCTCTCCACGGTGACGGCGAGCATCATCCGTTCCGACACCTTGTAGTCGCCGCCGATGCAGGCTTCAAGAGCAGGATACAGTTCGTCGAGAGTGACCTCGGTCAGGAATCCGAGACTCCCCATGTTCACGCCGAGAATGGGTATCTCCCGGGCGCCAAGAAGCCGGGCGGCTGAAATGAGCGTGCCGTCTCCGCCAAGAACCACCGCCATATCGGCCAGTTCCGGAAGCTCTTCGGAAGTAATGCCGGGAATTCCGAGATGCCGGGCGAAATGGGCTTCAACGAGCGGAACGAGTCCCCGCTCCTTAAGCCAATCTATAAGTTCACCGGCCACCCCTTGACAGCGGGGGTCGTGAACCTTGGCCAAAATGGCGATTTTTTTCATCGTGCCAACCCTGTTGTTATGGTATAAGTATTGAATTTACTAGCACAGATCAGGGGGTATGTCTATTGGAAATTCCGCTGTTTAGGGGGACTTCACCCCTGTTGCGACGGAGTTTTCCCCTGATCTTACCCTTAAGGTGACCCCATGAATGATGAAGCGCTGCCAACCGGCCCGGATTCCCCTGAACTCGACTCCCTCATGCTCATCATCAAGTCCTTTCTTGAGCATCTTGAGTACACCCTGGGCAAGGACAAATACTCCGCCACCCGCCACGATATCTTCAATGCCCTCGCCTGCTCCGTCCGCGACCGGATGATCGAGCGATGGCTCGATACGCAGCAGGCCTATTACAACGAAGACCCCAAGCGCGTGTACTACGTTTCCATGGAATTTCTCATGGGGAGAACCCTCGAGAACAGCCTGGTTAATCTGGGCATGCTCGCAGAGTTCCGGGAAGCCATGAACTCCCTCGGGTACGACCTGGATCAGTTCATAGAGCATGAACAGGACGCAGGGCTCGGCAACGGGGGTCTGGGGAGGCTTGCAGCCTGCTTCCTGGACTCCATGGCAACCATGGGAATACCGGGATACGGCTACGGCATCCGCTACGAATACGGCATCTTCCGCCAGAACATCGTTGATGGCGCCCAGGTTGAGATTCCCGACAACTGGCTCCGCTACCGCAACCCTTGGGAAATGGACCGCCAGGAGCACCTCCATCCCGTCAAGTTCTACGGCAAAGTTGTGGAGCACAAGGATGCCGAAGGCAATACCGTTTTCGACTGGGTCGATACCGAAGACGTCATGGCGATGGCCTACGACACCCCCATCCCCGGTTACGGCAACAACACCGTCAACACCATGAGGCTCTGGACGGCAAAATCGACGCGGGAATTCGACCTTTCCTTCTTCAACGAGGGGAACTACATCCGGGCCGTCGAAAAGAAGATGCTCACCGAAAACATCTCGAAAGTCCTCTACCCCGCCGACAACGTGCCCGAGGGAAAGGAACTCCGCTTCAAGCAGGAGTATTTCCTGGCCTGCGCCACGGTGTACGATGTTCTCTATCGTTTCCGCAAACAGCATGACGACCTGAAGATTCTCCCCGAAAAGGCGGCCATCCAGCTGAACGATACCCATCCGGCGCTCTGCATCCCGGAGATGATGCGGGTTCTCATGGACCATCACCGGCTTCAGTGGGACACAGCCTGGGATATCACCACCAGAACCTTCGCCTACACCAACCACACCATCCTTCCCGAAGCCCTGGAAAAGTGGCCGGTCTGGTTCTTCGAACACATCCTGCCGCGCCACATCCAGATTATTTACGAGATAAACAACCGTTTTCTGGCGGAAGTCCGTTCCCGTTTCCCCGGGGACACGGGCAAACTGGAGCGGATGTCCCTGATCGAGGAGCACTGGGAGCGCAAGGTGCGCATGGCTAACCTGGCCGTAGTGGGGAGCCACTCGGTGAACGGCGTGGCGGCGCTGCACACGGAAATTATCAAAAACAACGTTTTCCGGGACTTCTACGAGATGTACCCGGAGCGGTTCAACAACAAGACCAACGGCATCACCCAGCGCCGGTGGCTCAAGTGCGCCAACCCGGGCCAGGCGGACCTCATCGGCAAAGCCATCGGCAACGGCTGGAGCACCGACCTGTACAAGCTTACGCAGCTACGCCCCCTGGCCGATGACCCGGTCTTCACGGCCCAGTGGCAGCAGGTGAAGCGGGCCAACAAGGAGCGGCTTGCAGAGTACATTCTCGCTCACAACTGCCTCAAGGTGAACGTCGACTCCATGTTCGACTGCCAGGTGAAGCGCATCCACGAGTACAAGCGGCAACTGCTCAACGTGCTCCACGTCATCACCCTCTACAACCGGATAAAGGCCAATCCAGGCGTGGACTTCGTTCCCCGGACCGTAATCTTCAGCGGAAAGGCGGCCCCCGCCTACACCATCGCCAAACTGGTCATCAGGCTCATCACTGCCGTGGGCGATGTGGTCAACAACGACCCCGAAGTGGGCGACCGTCTCAAGGTGGTCTTCCTGGCCAACTACAGCGTCTCCCTGGCCGAGAAGATTTTTCCCGCCGCCGATCTTTCAGAGCAGATCTCCACGGCAGGGACCGAAGCATCGGGTACCGGCAATATGAAATTCGCCCTGAACGGGGCGCTCACCATCGGCACCCTCGACGGCGCCAACATCGAGATAATGGAAGAGGTCGGCCGGGAGAACATCTTCATCTTCGGCATGAACGCTGACGAAGTTGAAGACCTGCGCCGCAGGGGATACAACCCTAAGGAATACTGCAACCGCAACCAGGAACTGAAGAAGGTCCTCGGCATGATCTCTGATGGGCACTTTTCTCCAGAAAACAGGGAACTCTTCCGCCCCCTCGTGGATATCCTCGTCAACCAGGGGGATCACTACATGCTGCTGGCCGACTATGCCTCCTACGTCGCCTGTCAGGAAGAGGTGAGCCGCCTCTACCTGGATCAGGAGCAGTGGGCCCACAAGTCGATTCTAAACTGCGCGGGAATGGGCAAATTTTCCAGCGACCGCACCATCGATGAATACGCGCGGGAAATCTGGGGAGTAAAATCGTTCAAGGTGCACCCGGTTCTGGATTACCGCCAGCACGACATAATCCCCGACTGAGCACTGGTAAGCCCATGACCGATCTTTTCGACGCAACTGCCGCAGCAGAAACCAGCCGTGACGCCCCTCTCGCCGAGCGCATGCGCCCCCGCACCCTCACCGAATACGTGGGGCAGGAGCACCTTCTGGCTGAAGGAAAGCTCCTGCGCCGGCTCATAGAATCCGACACCCTCTCCTCTCTCATCTTCTGGGGCCCCCCCGGTTCGGGCAAGACAACCCTGGCGCGGATCATCGCCAACGCCACTAAATCCCACTTCATCTTTTTCTCCGCCATCCTCTCCGGGGTCAAGGAGATCCGCGAAATCGTCAAAGAGGCGGAAAACGAGCGGAAATACCGGGGGAGCAACACCATCCTCTTCGTGGACGAGATTCACCGGTTCAACAAATCCCAGCAGGACGCCTTTCTCCCCTATGTGGAGAAGGGAGTTTTCACCATTATCGGCGCCACCACCGAAAACCCCTCCTTCGAGGTCATCGCGCCGCTTCTTTCCCGCTGCAAGGTTCTCGTACTCAACCCCCTTACCGACGGCGAGATTACGGCAATCCTCCGCCAGGCCCTGAACGACCCGGAGCGGGGACTCGGGAAACTGGAGCTTTCCGTTTCCGACGAAGCCCTCGCCTTCATGGCCGAGCAGGCCCAGGGAGACGCCCGGATCGCCCTCAACACCCTGGAAACGGCGGCACGGCTCGCAAAAAACGGGCAAATCGACCTGGACGCAGCCAGGGAAGCGGCCCAGAAAAAGGCCCTACTCTACGACAAGGGGGGCGAGGAGCACTACAACGTCATCTCCGCCTTTATCAAGTCGATGCGCGGCAGCGACCCCGACGGCACCCTCTATTGGCTGGCGCGCATGATCGAGGCCGGCGAGGATCCCCTCTTCATCCTGAGGAGGATGGTGATTCTCGCCTCCGAAGACATCGGCAACGCCGACCCCCGGGCATTGCAGGTGGCGGTTGCGGCCCTCCAGGCATTCCAGCTGGTGGGGATGCCCGAGGGGCGGATCATATTGGGGCAGGCGGCCACCTATCTGGCCACCGCCCCCAAGTCCAATGCTTCCTATGCCGGAATCGACGCGGCTCTGGCTGAAGTTAGAAAGAGCGGTGCCCTGCCAGTTCCGCTCCATATCCGGAACGCCCCCACACGGCTCATGAAAGACCTGGGATACCACGCCGGATACAAATACGCCCACGATTTCGAGGGGGGGCACGTCACCCAGGAGTACCTGCCCGAGAAGCTCCGGGGGAGGAAATTCTATGTCCCCCGTGGACATGGCTATGAAAAGACCATCAAGGAGCGGATGGAATATCTGCGTTCGAATCAGGAAAAGGACACAAAATGAAAAGAATCGGGATTCTTTCGAGCGGCGGCGACTGTTCCGGCATGAACGCCGCCATCCGATCTGCGGTCAGGACGGCGATCCGTCTGAACGTTGAGGTAATGGGCTTTCGGAAGGGGTATCTGGGGCTCATGAAAGGCGATGCCATCCCCCTCGACACCAAGGCGGTATCGGGCATTCTCCACCGGGGAGGAACCTTTCTCCAATCGGCCCGTTCCGCCGAATTCAAGACCCCCGAAGGGCAGCTCAAGGCAATCGAGAACCTGAAGGAACTGGGCATCGAGGGGCTAGTGGTGCTGGGCGGCGATGGGTCCCTGACCGGCGCTCTGGCGCTGCACCGGCTCGGCCTGCCGGTGGTCGGCATTCCATCCAGCATCGATAACGACATTCCCTACACCGACATGGCGCTGGGGGTGGACACGGCCCTAAACAACATCATCTATGCCGTTGACTGCATCAAAGACACGGCAAGCTCCCATGCCCGGGCGTTCGTCATCGAGGTCATGGGACGCAACTCGGGGTACCTGGCCAGCATCGCGGCCATCGCCACCGGCGCCGAATATGCGCTGGTCCCGGAACGGGAGTACAACCTCGACGAGATTTGCCAGCAACTCAGGGCCCGCTTCGAGGAAGGGCGCGACAACGCCATCATCATCCTCGCGGAAGGAGCAGGCCATGCCCAGGAGATTTCCGACAGCATCAAGGACGCCATAGGCTTTGAGACCCGCGTGACGGTGCTTGGCCACTATCAGCGCGGCGGCGCACCGACCGTCTTCGACCGTCTCCTGGCAAGCCGCTTCGGCAAAAGGGCGGTTGAGCTGCTTGTATCCGGCAATTCGGGGGTCATGGTGGGACTTTCCTGCAACTCGGTCCTCGCCACGCCACTGGAGGACGTGATCAAAGGTGAAAAACGGCCCCAGGACGAGGTATTGCGGCTGGCGGAGGTATTGGGAGTTTAAAGGAGGTTGACGTTATCAGGACCTGATCAGGTCCAGCACGCTGCCATGATGGTCAATACGCGCCATGGCTGGGAGATGGTCTGCCTTGTAGGCGACAAAGGGGACCCCGGCGGCTTCGGCGGACATGCTGTCCACAGCCGAGTCCCCCACGAAGAGGGCTTCGCCCGGCTCGAGTCCGAAATGCTCCAGCACCTTCAGGAGGGGCTCCGGATGCGGTTTCGGGTTGCGTACCTTTGCCGCGGTCATGACAAGGCTGAAATAAGCCGTAAGGTCGAAACTCTCCAGTACGGTATCCATGGATGTGGACCGGTTGGTGCAGACGGCGAGAGCAACTTGACCCCGGAGCGCATCAAGGGTTTCGCGGAATCCATGCTCCATCACCATGAGCGGCACCAGATCACGGTAATCAATGCTTGCGGCACAGCGAAGCGCCTCGGCAAAATCGCCCGGCACGGGGAAAAAGTGCTCCAGAACTTCCCGGTTGGCATAGGTGTGCAGAATCCTCATCTGCTCTTCATCGGACCGCTCGAGGGGCCGGCGCCCCATCATCCCCATAATCCGCTGGTAGAAGGCAAGATTCGCCTCAAACGAGTCGAACATCACCCCGTCGCAATCATAAATTACCGCTTTATAACGCACGCATACCCCATACCGCCCGCTTATTCCGGTTGCCCTTCCCCGTCCGGTGATTCGGCTTTCAATGTTTCCAGATACTCCTCCCACTCTAACGGGAGGAGGTACTTCTTGCGGTTGTTGCACTCTTTGCACGCAGGCACCACGTTGCCGCGGGTGCTCTTACCGCCGCGCACGATGGGCACCAGGTGGTCCATGGTGAGTTCGTCGAGGGCAAAGGTCTTGCCGCAGTAGTGACAAAGACCGCGGGCCAACCGGTTTTTCCACCACTGGCTCCGGCGGAGTTCGCGTGCCTTTTCCTTCTCGCGCTTCACTTCCTGCTCCGAAACCTCCACGATGAAGTAGTTCACCGCCGCCCCTGCCCTTTCTTTTTCAACTCATCGATGGCCCCCCGGGCAAGGGTGTCGCAGCGCTCGTTTTCGGTATGGCCGTTATGCCCCTTTATCCAGGCCCACTGGATTCGATGGATCTTGGACAGCTCGTTGAGCCGTTCCCAGAGATCACGGTTCAGTACCGGTTCTTTCTTGCTGTTGACCCACCCTTTGCGGATCCATCCGGGAAGCCATTCCGTCATCCCCTTCACCAGGTACTGGGAATCAGTGGTGACCAAAACGTCGCAGGGGCGCGTCAGTGCCTCCAGCCCCATGATGGCACCGGTCATCTCCATCCGGTTATTTGTGGTTTCCCACTCGGCGCCGGAGAATTCCTTTTCCGTGGCTCCGCAGCGAAGGATGGTCCCCCATCCACCGACTCCCGGATTCCCGCTGCAGGCCCCGTCGCTGAACAGTTCAACCCTTGTTGACATAGGCCCCTTCCGCCTTGAGAAGCTCGGCAATGGCCGTCATAACCCGCTCAACTATCAACTGATGTGTCTCCTTTTTATCCTCAAGCATATACAAATCAGCGAAATCCAGTGGCTTGCCGAAGACGATTGCGGCATCCTGCCCTGCGCCGGGGAATTTCCAGCGGTTGAGCCCCACAAGCGCCGTCGGCACCACAGTGGGCCTGGTGTCGTAGATTATCTTGCCGACACCCCGGTTCCCCTGCCCCAGGACCCCGTCTTTGTGGCGGGTTCCCTCAGGGAACAGCATGACTTTTTCTGTCCGGATAAGGTCGTTGATGACTTTGCCGGCACGCACGTCGCGCCCCCGCTTGACGGGAAACGCTCCCCAGGACGTGTAAAGCCATCGCTGGAAGCGGTTGCTGAAAAGTTCTTCCTTCGCGGGGGCCCAGACCATCTGCATGGGATAGTACCGCAACACTGCCCAAGGGATAAAAATGGTTTCGTAGGCGGAAATATGGTTTGAGGCAATCAAGACTCCGCCATCCTTCGGCAGGTTCTCAATCCCTTTGACCAGGAATCTGTTGATGGTGGAGGCGTAAAAACCGACTACGTGGGCGGAAAATGTAACCCATAGGCGACGTAACAGAGAAACCTTCAAGCAAACCTCTGTATCATGTGGAATGAATTGTTTATATCATTTTTTCGAAATAAGGGGCAACCGCGAATACATATCACTCCTGAGGCGGGACAGGTAATGTAATGGCACAAAAGCGACGGGGAGGCGCCAGCGACACCTCCCCGTCATTCATCACAGTATATTCAGTATTTCTCTGCGTATATGCCGGAATACCTTATTGCATCTGAATCGCACAGGCGCGTGAGTCCAGCAACGTGACCTCACCATCACCGTTCACATCGAGGTCAAGGTTATTGCTGCCCCTTCCCTCAACAATCATCCGTATATCATCAGCAGTTATGGCACCATCGCCGTTAACGTCACAAGCATTGTCGGATGAACCATTTACGGTTCCCTCTGCCGATGACACCGTAATGTAAAAGCTTTGGGAAGTTTTCCCCCCCTTGCTGTCAAAAGCCTCGACCTTGACATATTTGTAGCCGGTCTGGGATGAGGACGGCGTCCAGCTGATCAGACCGGAAATAGCATCGATGGTCATTCCCGATTGTGCCGATGCAAGCCTGAAATACACGGCATCGCCATTGGGATCGGTTGCTTCAACATCATAGTTGTACAGAACACCGACCGTTGCCCTCTTTACCGCCGTGGAAGTAATCTTCGGGGCGCTGTTGGACGGCCGGGAAACAACGGAAATCCTGAAGCTCTGGCTTGCTGAAAGTCCGTCAGGATCCGTCACTTTCACTGTTACTGAATAAGTGCCGGTATCTTGCGGACGCCAGTAGATGAGGCCGGTTGTCCCGTTGATGGTCATGCCCGACGGACGGGTGGTCAGGGAGTAGGTGACCGCGTCGCCATCAGGATCTGAAGCCAGCACCTGGTAATAGTAATACCCGTCTTTGTAAGCAGTGGTCACTGCTTGTGAGGTTATCACGGGTGCCTGATTGGCCGCCTGGTTATTGACGGTAATCGCAAAGGACTGTGTTGCGGTCTGACCGCCGGCCGTTGCGTTTACTACGACATTCTGGACACCGGCCTGGGTAGCTGTTGGAGTCCAGGTTATGACGCCGGTGGTGCTGATTGCCATGCCAACCGGCGCAGTGGTTAAGGAGTAGCTGATGGCATCGCCATCGGGATCGTTGGCAACAACAGCATAGCTGTATGCGGTGCCGACTTTGGCGGTAGTGACTGCCGTGCTTGTGATTGCCGGTGCACGATCCGTGGCGGGGATAGCAACCGTTACGGTGTAAGTCTGGTCATCGGTGGCGTCATTACTGTCGGTGGCACGGACAGTAACCGTGAAACTCCCTGTTTGGCCACTGGTAGGCGTCCAGCTAATGAAACCGGTACTGCTGTTGATGCTCATTCCCGCAGGAGAAGCAACGAGACTGTAAGTAACAGTGTCATCATCTGGATCCGAAGCATTTACATCATAGGAGTAGAGAATTCCCACTCCGGCGCTTGTTACCGGAGTTGAGTTAATTACCGGCGGATTATTGGTAGCGGTTGCCGGCGACACCGTAATGTAAAAGCTTTGGGAAGTTCTCCCCCCCTTGCTGTCAAAAGCCTCGACCTTGACATATTTGTAGCCGGTCTGGGATGAGGACGGCGTCCAGCTGATCAGACCGGAAATAGCATCGATGGTCATGCCCGATTGTGCCGATGCAAGCCTGAAATACACGGCATCACCATTGGGATCGGTTGCTTCAACATCATAGTTGTACAGAACGCCGACCGTTGCCCTCGTTACAGCCGTGGAAGTAATCTTCGGGGCGCTGTTGGACGGCCGGGAAACAACGGAAATCCTGAAGCTCTGGCTTGCTGAAAGTCCGTCAGGATCCGCCACTTTCACTGTTACTGAATAGGTGCCGGTATCTTGCGGACGCCAGTAGATGAGGCCGGTTGTCCCGTTGATGATCATGCCCGACGGACGAGTGGTCAGAGAATAGGTGACCGCGTCTCCATCAGGATCTGAAGCCAGCACCTGGTAGTAGTAATACCCATCTTTGTAAGCAGTGGTCACTGCTTGTGAGGTTATCACGGGTGCCTGGTTGGTATTGGCGGCAACAACCGCAAGTACTACGCTTGCTGCTGCATTGTTGTAGTTGGCAGTATCGGCCGGAATGAAATCAGCCGACAGGGTTTGGCTTCCTTCAGCATTCATGACGGTGCCGGCCGGAGGAGAATAGCCGAATGTACCGGCAACGTTGGCAGCGGCATTAAGCTGGGTCGAGGAAAGAGCCGTGCCGACAACAACCGAAGCCGGAGTCGTCCAAGTTATGACCGGCGTCGCTTTGCCGATGGTCATGGTGCCGGTTGTGCTGCCTGTGTAGTTGGCTTCGTCCACCGTCGCAACGACTGTGTAACTCCCCGCGGCAATTGGTGCAACGGTGCTGCCGTTGTAGGTTAAGCCGACAGCAAGATCTGCCGGGGAAGTGGTGGCGGTGGCACTCTTAGCTGTGCCGCTGTAAATCTGGCTAAGCCCCCCCAAAGTAACGGAAGAGGTCGCCTTGTTCACCGTCAGCAGAACTGAAGCGGTTGACGAATTGTAGAGCGTCGTGTCAGTCGGAGTAAAGGTAACGTTCAGTGTCTGCGGACCGGCGTTAAGTACTGTTCCGGCAGCAGGGGTATACATGAAGCTGCCTGCTACGTCCGCTTTGGCGTTCAGTTGAATTGCGGAAAGGGCCGTGCCGTAAGTAATCGCTGCCGGCGTTTCCCAGGTGATAACCGGCGTAGTTTTAGCAACGGCAGTAACCGTCAAGCTGACGCTCGCTGTGGCTGTCTCATAGTTAGCCGCGTCGGTCGGGGTGAAAGCCGCGGTAAGTGTCTGGCTCCCCGCTACATCCAGAACGGTCCCTGATGCAGGGGTGTAGACGAAGTTGCCGTCAACATTGGACGTGGCATTCAGTTGGGTGTTGCTCAGTGCCGTGCCCACAGACACTGAGGACGGAGCCACCCAGGTGATGACAGGGGTCGACTTGGCGATTACGAGGGTGCCAGTGGTGCTGCCGCTGTAGTTGGGATCGGTTACGGTCGCAACGACACTGTAGCTCCCGGCAGCACTCGGAACAGCGGCGCTGCCATCATAGGTGATGGCGACGGTCTTACCGGCGGGGTTCGTGGTGGCGGTAACGGCCTTGGCGCTGCCGTCATAAGTGGCGGAGAGGCCGGAGAGGCTTACCGTGACACCGGCAGGGTTCACCGTTATGCTAACGCTCTTGGTAGCCGTAGTGTAGGTGGTGGTGTCAGTCGGGGTGAAAGTAACCGACAGGGCCTGCGTACCGGCATTGAGAACGGTGCCGATGGCAGGGGTGTAGGTGAACGTGCCGGCTATGTCCGCTTTGGCGTTGAGCTGCGTGGCGGAAAGCTCGGTACCGTAGGTGATCGCCGCAGGATTGCTCCAAGCAATGACTGGTACCTGCTTATCGGTGACCGTGAGGCTTACGCTGGCGGTGGCGGCGGTGTAGTTGGTGCCGTCGGTCGGGGCGAAGGAAGCGGACAGCGTCTGCGTACCGGCGGTGTTCATTACCGTCCCGGCGGCAGGGGTGTAGGTGAACGTGCCGTTCACGTCAGCGGTGGCATTCAGTTGGGTGCTGCTCAGGGCCGTGCCCACATACACTGCGGACGGCGCCGCCCAGGTGATGACGGGGGTTGCCTTGGCAATAACCAGGGTCCCGGTGGCGCTGCCTGTGTAGTTGGGATCATTAATGGTAGCTGTTACGCCGTAGCTCCCAGCTGCGGTAGGAACAGTCACAGCAGCCTTGCCGCTGGTGTAAGCTATGGTAACAGAAAGGCCAACCGGTGTAGTGGTGGCGGCAACTGCTTTAGCAGTGCCATCATAGGTCGTGGAGAGTCCGGAAAGGCTTACCGTGGCGCCGGCAGGGTTCACTGTTATGCTAACGTTCCTGGTGGCCGTGGTGTATGTCGTGGTGTCGGCCGGGGTGAAGGTGACCGACAGGGTCTGCGTACCGGCATTGAGAATGGTGCCGGCTGCGGGAGTGTACGTAAAAGTACCGGCCGTATTTGCCGTTGCCTTAAGCTGTGTAGCCGATAGCTCGGTGCCGTAGGTGATCGCCGCAGGATTGCTCCAGGTAATGACGGGAACCTGCTTATCAGTGACCGTGAGGCTTACGCTGGCGGTGGCGGTGTTGTAGTTGGTGCCATCGGTCGGGGCGAAGGAGGCAGACAGCGTCTGCGTACCGGCGGTGTTCATTACCGTGCCGGCGGCAGGGGTATAACTAAACGTTCCATTCACATTTGCAGTAGCATTCAGTTGGGTGTTGCTCAGTGCCGTGCCTACATACACTGCGGACGGTACCGCCCAGGTTATGACGGGTGTCGCCTTGTTGACCGTCAATGTCACGCTCTTAGTGGCGGTGGCGTAGGTGGTGCCGTCGGTCGGAGTGAAGGTAACAGACAGGCTCTGCGTACCGGCGTTGAGAGCGGTACCAACGGCAGGGGTGTAGGTGAAAGAGCCGGCCGTATTTGCCGTTGCGCTAAGCTGGGTAGCGGAAAGTGCGGTGCCGTAAGTGATCGCCGCAGGATTGCTCCAGGTAATGACCGGTACCTGCTTGGCGCTCACCGTCAGGTTCACACTGGCAGTGGCGGTGTTGTAGTTGGTGCCATCGGTCGGAGCGAAGGAGGCGGTGAGCGTCTGGGTCCCAACGGTGTTCATTACCGTGCCGGCGGCAGGGGTATAGCTAAACGTTCCATTCACATTTGCAGTAGCATTCAGTTGGGTGTTGCTCAGTGCAGTGCCTACATACACTGCGGACGGTACCGCCCAGGTTATGACGGGTGTCGCCTTGTTGACCGTCAATGTCACGCTCTTGTTGACCGTGGTGTAAGTGGTGACGTCGGTCGGGGTGAATACTACCGACAGGCTCTGCGTGCCGGCGTTGAGTACGGTGCCAACAGCCGGGGTGTAGGTGAAGGTGCCGGCAACGTCCGCTTTGGCGTTGAGCTGCGTGGCGGAAAGCGCGGTGCCGTAGGTGATCGCCGCAGGATTGCCCCAGGTAATGACCGGTACCTGCTTGGTGACTACGCTGAGGCTTACGCTGGCCGAGGCGGTGTTGTAGTTGGCGGTGTCAACCGGGGTAAAGGAGGCGGACAGTGTCTGCGACCCGGCGGTGTTCATTACCGTGCCGGCGGCAGGGGTGTAGGTGAAGGTGCCGTTCACGTTAGTGGTGGCATTCAGTTGGGTGCTGCTCAATGCCGTACCAACATACACTGCGGACGGCGTTGCCCAGGTGATGGCAGGGGTCGCCTTGGCAATCACGAGGGTTCCAGTGGCGCTACCAGTGTAGTTCGGATCGGTTA
>MTLE01001022.1_pt2 | contig 37930 bp, 28 predicted proteins | sample 1982461 | NCBI WGS metagenome assembly MTLE01 (sample SAMN05712605, study PRJNA340218) | biofilm metagenome | isolation source: sample SPL anode biofilm adapted to -200 mV | place: USA | collected 2012-02-03
GCGTCTGCCAATTCCGCCACGCGGGCATAGTTGATTACCAGTTGCTGGCCGATGACCTGTTGGTGCCGTTTGGCGAGCAACGGCGCACACTATGCCAGATTCATTTTTCGTGGCAAGCCGATTCGTAAATTCCCCTTCGGCGCGTTCAGGAGGAAGGGTGCCGAGGGTTTTTCTGACTTGCCCTGGGAAGTTTTGCGGGTTCGCCGAACAACCAAATGCGGGCGATTTTTGCCCATTTCGCCTTCAAGGAGTCCCAAATTGAAGCACACGGAAAAACATGTGCTGATCGAACCCCTCGGCTTGAGCCGCCGACACCCAGGCGGATCCATTCCATTCCGGAGTCGTGTTGGTAGCGGTTATGATACTAGCCAAGGCGAACCGCCAAACAGCCAGGTCGGTAGAATACTCGACCTGGTATCCGCGCCCAGTGGTGGCTTCCCACGCTAAACGAAAGGATTGTTCGGCGGGGTTGACCTCCAACACCGGCGGGGCGTAAGCGAGCTTGATAAAACCGGCGCGCTGCAAGCCGCGCTGAATTTCGGGGTTTTTCATGAAGAGTTGCCACACTTTTTGAGTGCGGTGGTTTTCAATCATGATGACGATGGGCCCTTGGTCGATGCCGAGGGTATCGGGATCCCAGTATTTCACTCCCACATTGAAGGCGTCGCGAAAACCGAAACCTGTCCAAATATTGGTGCGGTATTTATCATAAAAACTGCGCAACGCGGGGAGGGAATATTCGGGCGTAAAGGGCATCGAGCCACCGGCCGCGGTGGGGGCGATGGTGCCGTCGTCGTCTTGCGCGGGGGGGGCGCCTCGGGCTTTGTAACCCGTGGGGCCATCACACGCGGTCAAGCCCCAGCCGTTTGTGCCGTAGCCGGATTTGCCGCCCGGATTGGCGATACAGTAGGCCCGCTGTGCCAGGGTCGCGCGGCGGGAGTTTTCGAAATAGGTGATGCCCTTGGTGTTGAGGTAGCTGTCGGAAATATGGCGGAAATCGATCCAGCAGTGCGAGTATTGATGGCCAAAGAGCGGGGCGAAAGGAATATACGATTGGCCGTAATAGGTCTTCCAGGTGTAGCCACTCGTCCAGCGGTTCCACGCCGAGTCGGGCATCGCGTTGGTCTCCGCACCCAAGCCCATAATGACGAGCGCCATGGCTTCGTTGTAGCCAATCCATTTTGAGGAAATGAAACCGGAATTGGGCAGCCAGCCCATGCTGAAGACGTTAGTGTTGCGAGCCATCCAGGTCCAGTTCACTTGTTGATACAGGGTGTCGGCCAGGGTGCGGATGGCGGTTTCGTCCGCGTCCGTGCCGTCAAAGAATTGCTTGGCGTACAGCGCGCCCGCAAGCAACCACGCGGTGTCGACGGAAGAAACCTCAACGTTGCTAAACGGGGTGTAACGGGTGGCGGTCTTCATATCCAAGAAATGATAGAACCAGCCGTTGTAGCCGATCGTGCCCGAACGGTTTGTGCCTTGCGGCGTTTCCGCAAAGGTTTTCAAAGTGGCGAGCACCCGGGTGCGTCCTTGCTCGCGCGTGATCCAGCCGTGATCGATGCCAATGCCGATGGCGGTTAATCCAAAGCCCACTGCGGCGATGCTGCAGGGCGAAGAAACGGTGCTGCGGTCGGGCACCATGCCGTTGGTTGGGTTGGCGGTGTACCAAAAGTAATCGAAGGACGTTTGCTGCACGTATTCGAGGAATTCATCGTCGTTGGCAAACGCCTTGGGGGCCACTTGAATGGGCGTGGACATCGGGCTCTCCTCGCCATTCGACAAGGCGGTCACTTGGTAAAAATAGGCGGCGCCGTTGGTGACATCGAAATCGGCGTGGCTCGGGAAGGGAAGTGCCTTGGTGGTTTGCCGCACATAGGGGCCCGCGGCATCCAAGGAGCGGTAAACATAATAGCCGGTGACGTTGGTGTCCGGCGTTTGATCCCAGTGCAAGACAATGCTCTGGTCCCCGGAACGGGAGACTAATCCCGCGGGCGCGGCGGGGGCTGCCTGGGTGGTGGGAATTAGAAAAATGGCCAATAAACAGGTGATCCCACGCAGGACGCAATTTTTAAGCAAGGTGAAAGGCATACCGGGTTTCCTTTGGATGCCTCAAGATACCATAATCCTTCCCGTAGACAATCCCCAAGCGGTTTAGCGCCGGGACTTTCAATCAAATCGAAGCGAGTAGCGGGATCGCTCAGCCTGGTGGGTGCTGCCCAGGTTAATCGTTCTGGTGGGAGGGGCAGCCAAAATAATAAGCTTTGCCGCCGGGTGGTTTTGGCGGAAACTGCGGCTGCAAGATCGATAACTGAATAAAATTGCATGAAATTTCGCCCCGGCCCACGTCCGCAAAAATCCAGCCTGCCGCGCAAACCCCTCAAGGGAACTTACGCCAAGAAAGCTTATCCCAAAATTGCTCCGGTAGCGCCCACCGGCCAGCGCGTCACCATTTGCCGCGCCCTGTCTAAAAAAGGTTTTTGCTCCCGTTCCCAAGCCGGGCCGCTGGTGGATGCCGGACGCGTCTCCGTGAATGGCTTGGTCGTGCGCGATAAGGAGTTTTGGATCGATTTGGCCAAAGACGTGCTCGCGGTGGACAATCAGGACATTGCGGCACCCACGAAAACCTGCCTCATGCTGAATAAGCCACGCGGGGTGGTGACCACGGCAGACGAGGAGAAGGATCGGCCGGTGGGGCAGGAGTGTTTGAAGGGCTGGACCGGCGGCAGGCTGTCGCCTGTGGACCGTTTGGATCTGGCCAGCGAAGGTTTGTTGCTTTTTACCAACGACACCGCTTGGGCGGACCGCGTTTTGGCGTCGGCGGCGCACTTGGATAAAACCTATCACGTGCAAGTCAGCGGCCTGGTGAACGAAGCCGACTTGCCCCGCATCGTGGCGGGTGTGCGCGAGGCCGAGGGCGAATTGCTCGCCGCCAAGCAAGCCCGCTTGCTGCGCTCGGGCGAGAAAAATTGCTGGCTCGAAATCGTCTTGGACGAGAGCAAAAACCGGCACATCCGGCGTTTGATGCAAGCCTGCGGACACGAAGTGATGCGGTTAATCCGCGTGGCCATCGGGCCTTTGGCGCTCGGCAGCCTGGCCAAAGGCCAGTGGCGGCCTTTGACCCAGGCGGAACGCAAAGCGCTGGATAGCGCGCTCCGGGACAAATCCCGGTCTAGCCGTTCAACGGCCAGCCATCCCGATATTTACGGCTGAGCAATTCGTTGGCTTCGGGGCAATTGGTGACCTTGCCATTGGCGCCGTCGTACTCGAGCCGCTTGCCCACGCGATACGCCACGAGGCCCAGGTGCATCTGCTCGATCAGCGTGCTGCTGTAGATGAAGTCGCACGAGGTCTTGAGATCGCCCTTGGCGGCGTTGATCCATTGTTTTTGGAAATTCCCCATCTTCGGGATCAGCTTGTCTTTGGAGCGAGGCTGGTAATAGGTCATATCCGCCTTGTCGCCGGCCGGGAAGAGCATGCGGTTATTGAAATCGGCCACGAGACATCCTTTGGTCCCTTCGAACATGGCACCATGGCCGATGCGCCGCAGGTCGATCATGCGCGTCGGGGCCTCGGGCATCGCGCCGCCTTGATACCAGGATACGCGGATGGCTTTGCGCCAATCGTTGGCCGGATGCTCCAGGTGCATCTCGAGTTTGACCGGCGTGACGTCGGCGTTAAACGGATCGCCCTTGGCCTCCGCCGCGGTGGGCGTGCTGGCGTCAATGGCGTTCCAGGCAATGTCCATCGTATGGCTGCCCATGTCGCCCACTTGGCCGCTGCCGAAGTCCCAATACATATTCCATTGGAGGCAGTTGGCACCCGGGCCGCCGCTGAAATAGCCCGGGTTGTAGGGGTGCATGGGGGAAGGCCCGATCCACAGATCGTAATGCAAATGGCTGGGCGGTTCGCTTTCGGCGGGCAAGTAGCCCGGGCGGGGAATCTTGCGGTCGCCCCAAGTGCTCACCGCTTCCAATTCACCAATGATGCCGTCCCGGATCGCTTCGCGAATCCGGTTAAAATTCTCGAACTCATGCCGCTGGGTGCCGCATTGCGTGGCGATTTTGCTCTTGTTCTTGATGTAATTGGCGCGCACCACGCGGGCCTCTTCCACGCAGTTGGCCAGCGGTTTCTCGCAATAAATGTGGTAACCACGGTTGATGCACCAGTTCGCCACAAAGGCGTGATGGTGATCGGCGGTGCAGCAGACGACAGCGTTGATGTCTTTTTGCTCGAGGCATTTGCGCCAGTCGAAATAAGTTTTCGTGCCCGGGAAGGTTTTGGCGCCGAACGCCAGGTGTTCCTCGTTGATGTCGCACAAGGCGACGACGTTTTCGCTTTTGACGGCGTTGAAGTGATCCGCGCCCCGGCCCCAGGTGCCAATTAGCGCGACATTCAGTTTGCTATTAGGAGATTCCCCGGCTTTGGGCCGGACGACAGCGGCGGGGGCAATCATCAAGCCAGCGCCAATGACAGCAGTGCGGTTCAAAAATGAACGGCGAGAGAGAGACGTGGGTGTTTGCATGAAAGCATTCTGCCAAAAAACTTGCCTGGATGCAATGCTGGTTTAAGGCGCTGATTATTTTTAAAATCCTGCCTTACAAATCAAGGTATTTTCGCTATTGCCGATACATGCTAGGCAGCGTATTTTTGTTTCGTTCCAAAATTGACTATGAAAACGGCTAACACACTGACTCGGCGTCATTTCCTTCAGCGCAGCGCGCTTGCTTCCGCGGCTTTGCCATTATTTGGCATTGCCTCCAGTTCGGGGGCGGAGGCCAACAGCAAGTTGCAGCATGCTTGCATAGGGGTGGGCGGGATGGGGGCGAATGATTTGCAGATGTTTCTGAAGCATCCCCGGGTGCAAGTGGTGGCGGTGTGCGATGTCGACGAAAACACCTTGAAAGCCGCCGCCCAAGCCGCGCCGGGCGTGCGGTTATACCGGGATTGGCGCGAGTTGCTGGCCAAGGAGCAGGTGGACTCGGTCAATATCGCGGTACCGGATCACATGCATTACATCATTGCGATGAGCGCGATTCGCAAAGGCAAACACGTCTATTGCCAAAAGCCGCTGTGCCATGATGTGGCTGAAGTGCGCGCCTTGACCGAAGCCGCCCAAAAAGCGGGCGTGGTGACGCAACTTGGCACGCAACTAGCCTCGGGCATTGGCGATCGCCTGACCGTGCAATATCTGCGGGCGGGCGCCGTGGGCAAAGTGAAGCGGGTGGTCATGTGCGCCAACCGGCCGGGGGCGATTGAAAATTACCGGCTGAAAGGCCCTCGCCCCGCCGTGGGGGAAGCCGCGCCAGCCAATTTGGATTGGAACCTCTGGCTGGGTACCGCGCCGGAACGGCCGTTTGCCAAGAATATTTATCACCCCACCACATGGCGCGCCTGGCTGGATTTCGGCACCGGTTGGTCCGGCGACATTGGCTGCCACATTTTCGACGCCGTGTGGAAAGGGATGAAGATGGAGGCGCCCCTATCGGTCGTGGCGGAGGTTCAGGAATCCTGGGTCAAGTCCCCCGAGCGGCGCGCCGATACTTGGCCCCAAAGCCAGCACATCACGTGGACTTTTGCGGGCAACACATATACCGACGGCAAGGAGTGGACGGTCGAATGGTACGATGGCGAAATGTTCCCTCCAGAAGAGGTGCGCTCGCTGTTTACCGCCGCGGATTACCCCACCGAATCCGCCATGATCCTTGGCACCGAAGGCGCGCTGCTCAATCCTTTGGGCAGCCATCCGTATTTGCTGCCCGAAGATAAGTTTAAATCCTATCCCAAGCCGAAGCTGGAGCCGCGCGATCATTATCATCATTTCATCGGCGCGTGCCTGGGCGGCGAGAAGACCGAGTCGCATTTCGGGCAATCCGGGCCGATGACCGAGGCCATTTTGCTGGGCACGGTGGCGATCCGCATGCCCGGGGAGAAACTGGAGTGGAGCCCGAAGGATCTCAAGATTCCCAACCGCCCCGAGGCGGAGAAATTCTTGCGCCGCTCCTATCGCACGGGTTGGAAGGTGTTGGAAAGTTAGCCCAACACTTCGCCGCCTAGGCGCGGTTATTTGGGGCCGCGCGTGACGCCGATGCCGTTGATGAGTTTCAGCTCTTTGGCGAGCTGGGCCGGGGCGATTTCGCCACGCAGCAATTGGCGGTAGCGGGCGATGACGTTCGCTGCTTCCTCGGCGGTTTCGTTAAGCAATTCGACCCGGAAACGGCGCGCGCCCCATTGCACGAATTGGGCCAGCCCTTCCGCGCTGGTCTGCGCGCGCCCGTTGAAAACGGTATTGCGGCAACCGGCGTCGGCCTTCAGCGGATGTTCCACACCGACGCGATCGCGCAAACGCACTTCATGTTTTTCGCACGGGCGGCCGCAATTGGTGAAATCCGTCCCCTCCGAAAGAAACGCGCAGAACACGCAATGCTCCATGTGGAACATGGGCATGTATTGGTGCAAAACCAGTTCAAACCAAGCCGGCGGGGCGGAGCGCAGCAAAGCCACCAGTTCCGTCAAATTGAGATCGTAGGAAGCCGTCACGCGCCGCAGTTGGTAGCGGTTCAGGTAAAATTCCGCGCTCAACGCGTTGGCGATGTTGAAGGGGAAATCCGCCACACAGGGCTGGCCCGCGAAAAACTCCAAATGATCGTAATTGCGCAGCAAGAAGCCGTCGGGATTAGCCTCTTGCACTTGGCGCAGCATCCAACGCTCACCCGGCTTGGCGATGCGCGGCGGGGCCAGCCAGATCGTCCGGCTCGGGTCCGTGCACGAGCAAGCTTCATGCGTTTTGCGCACGGCTTCCGGGTATTTTTTCAAATCTTCCAGCTCGCAGTAAATCGTGCGAATGCCGCAGCGCAAAGCCGTGTCGAGTTGGGCCAGCGACCGCACCAGAACGATCAGTTCGGGCTCGCTGGGTTCGGCGGCGGCGGCCGGCGCGGGCGCAATGGCCGCCAAAGTTTCGCCGGGTTTGGGTTCGTTTAAAGTCCAACGTAGCGGCTCCGAACGCGCCTGCTCCAATTGTTTCACCCAGTCGCGGCGCAAGCGGTTTAGTTCGCTCACCGGCAAGATGACCGCGCCCACGAGGTGGTTTTCTAACTGATCCAGGTAAAACGGCGTGCCGCCCAGTCGCCCGAGTTGCGCCCGGAGGGTTTCTTCGTTTAGCGGACGCTTATCCGCCTTGGCTAACATCACTTCGGAAACGACCCGAATGGTATGGCCCGATTCGTCTTTGGCAATGACCGTTAGTGGGCCGCCTTCGACGCCCTGAATTTCCAATTGAACCGGCCGCAGGCTTTGGGGGCGGTCCCCGGAAAAAGTCTGGCGCAAGCGGCGGTCGAGATCGGGATCACTCGTTTTCCAAAGGCGATCTCCCACGTGCACCTGGTTGAACTGAATATCGTCCCGGCCGAATTCGAGCCACGTTTCACTGCCTTGGCGCTGGAGCCCGTACACGCGGCCGCCTTGCTCCTCCAAGTCCGGGCGGCCGGCGTCAAACACAATCCCATCACCGGGTTTGAGCGGGGCTTGCAGGCGCAACGCCACGCGGCCGTTTTGCACGCGCAACACGTCGCCGAGGAAAACGCCGCGTTTTTTGCCGAACCGCGCGTGCGCCAGATCCTGATTATTCACGCCGCGCAGCCAGCCGGTGTACAGGCCGCGCGAGAAGGCCATTTCCATGGCGTATTGGTGCTCGCCCACCAGTTGATGGGCCAAAGCCGCATCGGCTTCCGGCTGGGGCTTCGCTTGTGTGCGCCGGGCTTTGAATTGATCGATGGCCTGGCGGTAAATGCGCGTGATGTTGGCCACGTACTCGGGGCTTTTGAGTCGGCCCTCGATTTTGAGGGTGCTCAATCCCGAATCGAAAATCTCCGGCAAAGCCTCCAGCCCAGCCAGGTCACGGGGGCTGAGCAAATAGCGTTTGTCGCCTAGGGGCACGGTTTTGCCGTCACTAATCAAATCATAAGGCAAGCGGCAGGCCTGGGCGCAAACGCCGCGGTTAGCGGAGCGTCCGCCTAGCGATTCACTCGTCAGGCATTGGCCGGAATAGGCTACACAGAGCGCGCCATGCACGAAGATTTCCAGCGGCACCGGCGAGGCCGCGTCCTGTTCCGCCTGCATTTGGCGGATTTCTTTGAGGGAGCATTCGCGCGCCAACGCCACCATGCAGCAGCCCAGTTCGCGCACGAAACGCAGTCCAGCCGCGCTCGAAATCGTCATTTGCGTGGAGGCGTGAATCGGGAAATCGGGCGAAATCCGGCGGATCAAGCGGCAAATGCCCACGTCCTGCACGATGGCCGCGTCCACTCCAGCCGCGATGATGGCGCGCAAGTATTCTTCCGCCGCCGCCATTTCCTGGGGGAAAATCAAAATGTTGAAAGTGAGATAGCCTTTCACGCCGCGCCGGTGCAGAAATTTCATCAACTCTGGCAAATCCGCCAGGGTGAAATTTTCCGCGCGCATGCGGGCGTTGAACTGGTCGAGGCCGAAATAAATGGCATCCGCGCCGTTTTCCACGGCGGCGCGCACGCATTCCCAATCGCCGGCCGGGGCCAGCAATTCGGGGCCGGGGCCGGCTACAATGCTTCCCGCCGGGAAGCTATGAATCGCAGTTTCGCTCACGTTTCAGTCTAAATGAAGGAGGGCATAACGCAATCGACGAGGCGCATCGTTTTAACCTCCGTTTCAACCCACTCCTCGATTAGCGCGCCACAGCATGATCGCGCCAACCCCTTCAAAGATAAAATTAGGCAGCCACACAATGAGCGGCGCCCATTTTGAAGTGTTTTGCAGCGATTGCCCGGCAATAATGAAGATATAGTACACCGCCACGAGCAATAACGCGATGCCAATGCCCACGCTGGTTTCCCGGCGTTGCGCGCGAATGCCCAGCGGAATGCCCACCAGAGTGAAGCCGATGCAGGCGAAAGAAAAGGCCACTTGGCGGTGCATTTGCACCGTGATGGGCAGGAGCATATCTTTGCGCAAATCGCGGCTTTGCTCCTGTCCGCGCTCGAACTGGCTTTCGGGGAGTTTGTCCGGCGAGGTTTGCTGAAAGGGCAGATTTTGCAGGCGGCGCTTTTCCGCGCGCAGCTGGGCAAATGTCATGTCACTGTATGCGGTTGGCCGCCGCTCCCGTTTCAAGGCGGGCAAATCGAAGATGATTGGCGGGGCATTTTGAACGGTATGCAGCTGCCATTCATAGCGCACACTCGGTTGGATGCCAGTGGGATAGGCATCCTCCAGCAACATGCGATTCAATTGGCGCCCGCCATCTTCGGGGGTGTTAGCCAGCCATTCCCGAGTTTCATCGGTCAACTCCGCTTGGCGAAAGCGTTCCTCCGTATAGAGCAACGGGCCTTCCACCAGCTTGTTTAATTCCGCGATCACTAGCGGCAGAAAAATGTCCGGAGTCGCATTGGTATCGGCCAGGGTTTGCTGCGTGGCAAATGGCAGTTGCGACCAGATATAAACCGAAAGCGGGTTGGCGGAGTCGCGCAGAGCCGTTACCATAACTCGGGCATCCAGGATATCCTCGGCCTGAAATCGGGGAGAATATGGGTGGTAATTGGCCGTCCACAGATTGGTCAAATAAAGCACTAGCTTGTGCTGATTGGTATCCGCTTCCAAGACACCATTCAATGCCGTGACCAATTGGACGATTTGGGTCTGGGTTTGGTTCTGCACGGAGGCCATCATTTTCACATCGGACACTTCCATGCCGTTCTTTTTGCCGATGTAGATATAATAATTTGTGCCGCCGCTTTTGCCGGGAATTTCCGTGAAACGGCCTTCGCCCAAGAAGGCTAAGGGATTGCTTTGTCCAAAGCCGGTGACCAATTCTTTATACGCCACACGGCACTGCTGGGAAAACTCCAGGTTAATCCACGCGCAAAAACCGCTCAGGACTGCGCTTAACGCAAGCACCGGCCATACCAGCGCCAGCAAACTCACCCCGTTGGCGCGCGCTGCCGTTAGCTCTTGGTCGGCGCTGAACCGGCCAAAGGTGAGCAGCGTGGCCGTGAGCATCCCCATCGGCAAAGCGAAGACCAGCACAAAGGGGATGAGCAATCCTATGGCTTTAATCACCACGCCCAGGGTGGCTTGGCGGTTCACCAGCAGCGCCATGATTTCCTTGAGCACATTGCCCAGGAGCAGCACAAAGGTGAACACGGCCACCGTCAGCAGCAAAGTAAGCACCACTTGCCGCGTTAAATACAGTCGCAACGTTTTCAACCCCGCCAAGTTACCATTCCGGCCCCAAATCATGCACGCCCGAAATGGGAGGCTCTAAATTGAAGGGGGCGAACCCGGGCGGCGTTTTGGGTAGATATTTGAGCTTGTTTTCCCATAAAAGTGATGATTATCTTGCCCGCCACACACAACAACCAGTGGCTGCCGAAGGTTTATTGCGGGGCTGCTATTACCCAAGATGCTACGAACTATGCTGCAACAGATTCGCTTTATTGTTTTGGCCTGTTTGGCGGCCATCGGCTGCCAATACTCGGCCATAGCTCAGGATTCCTTCGATGGTTTGAACACGAGTTTGGCCAACCTATATCGCACCTCCAAGGCGCAAACCCGTTCCATTTCCCCGGAGAATTTCACCGGGGAAAAAGGCAAGGCCGGCATGGCTACCGAGGGTACCGGCAAAAACGCCGCGCGAAGCCTTGGCCAAGGTTGGAAGGTTTCGCCGTCAGTGGTTATCAAGGCCGGGACCACGTTCACTTTGGCGGATATTAAGGGGCCCGGCTCGATCCAACAGATTTGGATGACGCCTACCGGCAACTGGCGCACGTCGATCTTGCGGTTTTATTGGGACAACGAAACCGAGCCGTCCATCGAATGCCCGGTGGGCGATTTCTTTGGCTGCGGCTGGGGTAAATATTGCCAAAACAATTCGCTCGCCGTCAGCGTCAACCCGGGCAGCGCGTTTAATTGCTACTGGCAGATGCCGTTCCGCAAAAACGCGCGGATCACCATGGAAAACATCAACGACAAGGACATGGTGCTTTATTATCAAGTCAACTACGCCCTCGGTTCGGTGCCGAAGGATGCGGCTTACTTCCACGCTCAATTCCGCCGGGAAAGCCCGCTGAAAGCCAAGGGGTTGTACACCATCTTGGAAGGCGTCAAAGGCCAAGGCCAGTATGTCGGCACTTATCTCGCTTGGGAAGTTCACAGCCCCGGTTGGTGGGGTGAAGGCGAAATCAAGTTTTTCATGGACGGCGACAAAGAATTTCCGACCATCTGCGGCACCGGCACCGAAGATTATTTCTGCGGCTCGTATAATTTCGAAAATCAGGAAACCCATAAGTACCAGGTGTTCTCCACGCCTTACGCGGGGTTGGTCCAAGTTTTGCCGCCCGAGAAAATCTATGAGCCGGGCCAGCGCTTTGGCTTGTATCGCTGGCACATCACCGATCCCATTCGCTTTGGCAAAGATTTGAATGTGACCATTCAAGCCCTTGGTTGGCAGAAAGATGGCCGTTACCTGCAAGAGGAAGACGATATCGCCTCGGTGGCCTTCTGGTATCAGAAAGAACCGCACGCGCCGTTCCCGAAATTGCCCGGCAAGGATGGGTTACTCGTTAAATAATTCGTCCTCAATATATTGGCTTTGCACAAGCGCCCATATGTTGGGCGCTTTTTTATGCGCCCCGGGCCCAATCGTCAGCCACCCAATTGGGAAAATGTGGAACTTCGATGAGTGTAGTGGCGTGCCCAACGTGTTATCAGGTTTGGTGTTAATTGCAAGCTGCTGATAAAAAATGGTTTGTATCGCTTATAGCCCGGTGCAATGCGCTGTAACAATTTGCGTGGCTGGTGCGTTGTATGGGGTGAAAGAGTGATTCGAGAGCTGGAATTTAAAATTTTGTGCGAGCGGCATAGCGATGAGATCTACCGCTTTGCGCGCTCGATGCTGGCTAATCCGGCGGATGCCGAGGATGCCACGCAAGAGGTGTTACTGCGGCTGTGGAACCGGCTGCCGACGCTCTATCCCTTTAACCTGCGAGCCTGGCTGTTACAAACCACGCGGTTTTATTGCTTGGACCAAATCCGCCGCCGCAAAAAGCTGGCCGCGCCAATACTCTCGGAAGATGAGGAACCGGTTGACCAGGCGGATGAGCATGCGGTTGATCCTAGTGTGGCCGCCGAATCCAGTTCCCGCTTGGAAGAAGCGCGCCAGCTGCTGCTCAAATTGCCGGAAAATCTCCGCAGCGTGTTTGTGCTCTACGAGGTCAACGGCTTGCGTTATCGCGAGATCGCGGACGTGTTGGGCATGCCGATCAACAGCGTTAAAGTCTACCTCCTGCGCGCTCGGGAAAGACTCTCAAAATTGACTCACGAAGAGGAAGTATGCCCGAAAACCTCAATCAATTAATCCGTGAATTAAAACAGGAATCCTGCCCGGCGCGGGTAAAGGATGCCGTGCGGCGCCAAATTGAAGCCCAGCCTGTTTACACCGGAGGTTTGCACCGATTCATCCCCGCCCTGGCGGCAGGGCTGGCACTCGTTTGTGGCTTGCTAACCTGGCAATGGCAAACGGGAGTCGCAGGCCGGCGTCAAGCCGAGCAAACGCGCCAGGCACAAGCCCGCCTGCAACTGGCAAGCGAAACCAGAGACGCAGTTGCGCTCATTGGCGCCATTCTGGCCGAGGCTGGCAGCCATTCCGAACAAGTGATTTCCACCCGGGCTGTTCCGCCCCTGCGTAACGGTCTTCAGTTTGCAAAAAACAAAATCATCGAACACCTCAAACCATGAAAAAACTCGTAATCCTCATATTGTTTGCCCTGATTGCCTTGAATCCTCGGGCCGCTTTCGGCCAAACGGATTTGGAAAAAGATCCCGCTTTCCTCGCCATCGATAAGGCGATAGATCTGAAAGCTATTCCCCCGCAGATGAATGTAAACCTTCCCAAGTTTCTCTTGAAAGACGCCATTTCCGGATTGAACGACACCAATTTCGGCAGCTTGGGCCCGGAACTGGCGGAACTGGTGAAAGACGTAAAACTCATTCGCGTTGTTATCTTCGAAGCGGATAGCGATCAGCGTGAAGGTCTGGAAAAAGGTCTGAAAACTTTGCAGACCGAACTGGATGCCAAATGGACCGCTATTTTAAAATTGCCTGAGGACAACATTAATATTTACGCCAAATCGGATGCCTCCGGCGAGTCCATGGCAGGGGTGGCTTTGCTGATCAATGATGGTGGAGATGCTGTGGTGGCCAACTTGGTGGGGAATGTTTCCCTCGGGAAACTGATCAAACTCGCCATGCAATCCAAGAAACTGCCCAAAGACCTGCTGCAAAAGTTGAGCGGCATTGGCGAGCAATCCACTGCGCCGGCGGCCTCCCAACCGGATAAATCGGAGAAAGAAATGGAACCCGTATCTGCAGGAAGCACTTCTAGCCCGGCGAAAACTACCGAGGCCAAGTAATACTCTATACCTGACTCATTTTTTGGGGGGCACCAGCTCCCCCTTTTTTTGTCCTCCCGTAAATCGTGCCGGTTCCCCAAACTGGTGGTGCCTTGAATCCTCAGCTTGCCGAGCCTATATTGCCGCATGAAAGAGGAAACGATATTGGAAGCTAAAATGCAGCTCGCCAATACGGAACAGCAGGGCGAAAGGGACAGTTCCTTTGGCCTGGCCGAAAGCGGGCTGTTTGCCGAGAGTTACTCTGCGGAATGGATTAGTGCTCCCCCGGAACTAGACCATTCAGAATCCGCGATTGTGGATTACCTGTCCCTGCCTTAACTCCCGGTTTTTGGCGGTTGGCACCCCGTGATCGAGGCCTTTGCTCCGCCCATTTCAGGGGTTGTCAGCCTGCCCTAACTCGCTATGATTGGCCGCCATGAAAGGTTCACAAGCCATCTTGGAACGGCTAAATGGCCGTTTGAGCGAGGAATTGACCGCGATCAACCAATACATGGTGCACTCGGAGATGTGCGCCAACTGGGGCTTGAATAAATTGCATGGCGCGGTGGAAAAACGCGCCATCCAGGAGATGAAACACGCGGAAAAGCTGATTGCGCGCATTCTGTTTTTAGAAGGCACGCCGATTGTCAGCCATTTGAATAAAATCAACATTGGCGCCGACGTGACCGCGCAATTGACGGAGGATTTGGCCGCCGAAATTGAAGCCGTTAAGGCCTACAATGCGGATGTCAAATTCGCCGCCGAATCCAACGACAACGGCACCCGAGAATTGCTCGAGGCGATCCTCCGGGACGAAGAGGATCACGTCGATTGGCTGGAAACCCAGCTGGAATTGATCAAGCAAGCGGGGATTCAGAACTATTTGGTGACGCAGGCCATATAGCAGGCGCCTGCATCGCTGGTTTTTATTAAGGCAGCGCGAAAAAATAATTTGAGCAATAATGGCGCGGAAATTTTGCCTACTGGCAAGACGTGAACGAGGCGCATATCCACAGGGATCTGTAACGAGTTCACAACGCAGCCAGCAGGCAAAAGAGCCAGCCAGAATGCTCATATTATTTTTTCGCGCTGCCTAACCACCACTGCCGTGCTGGACAGGGTGGTTTTTTGTTTAACGTTATGAATGAAAATCCTGGATTTGGCGCCCGCCTCGGGCTGGCTTGGCGCGTGCTGATGGATGCCGCTTTCGCCGGCCGCGCCGCGACGGTATTGGAAGCGCCGGTCGAGAAAAAACCGGCTGCGGCCCCGGTGCCTGCAGCCCCGACTCCGGAAGTTTCCAACGCGCCTGCCCTGTTTTTGCTCTCCGCCTTGCAGCGCGAAGGACGGTTGGTGGATTTTCTCCAACAAGACGTCGCCGGGTTCGCCGATGCCGAAGTGGGCGCCGCCGCCCGGGTGATTCACACCGGCTGCCGCCAGGCGTTGAAACAATATTTCACATTCGAGCCGATTTTGCCCAATCCCGAAGGTGATGCCGTCAATGTGCCCGCTGGTTTTGACGCCCAGCGCATCCAACTGACCGGCAACGTGGCCGGGCAACCGCCCTTCAAAGGCACGCTCAAGCACCACGGCTGGGTCGCCAGCCAGGTTAAGCTGCCCACCGTTTCGAAAACTTTAGATCCGCGCATCATCGCCCCGGCGGAAGTTGAATTAGGCTGATTATCCCATGGCCCGTTACACTATTGGCATCGATCTGGGCACGACCAACTGTGCCTTGTCCTACGTAGATACTGCGGCTGGCGAACAACGCCCTTCGCCCGCGACCTTGCCCATTCCGCAACTCACCGCGGCGGGCACGGTGGAAGAGCGCGAATTGCTGCCCTCGTTTTTGTACCTGCCGAGCGCGCAGGAATTCCCGGCGACCGCTCTGGCCTTGCCGTGGGACGTGGCCAGCACGGAGATCGTGGGCGAGTTTGCCCGCGCTCACGGGGCGAAATCGCCTACCCGGTTGGTGTCCTCCGCCAAAAGCTGGTTGTGCCATTCGGGTGTGGACCGCGCTTCGGCGTTGCTGCCCTGGCAAGCGCCGCCCGAAGTGCAAAAAGTCTCGCCCATCGCCGCCGCCGCCCGTTATTTGGCGCACCTGCGCGCGGCTTGGAATCAACGATTCGGCGCGGAGGCCCCCCTCGAAGATCAGGAAATTGTGCTCACCGTGCCCGCCTCCTTCGACGCGGCGGCCCGGGAATTGACCACCACTGCCGCCGCCCAAGCGGGGCTCAAGCATTTGACTCTGCTCGAGGAACCGCAGGCCGCGCTTTATGCCTGGATCGATGCCATGGGCGAAAGCTTCCGCAAACACGCCCGCGTGGGCGATGTCATCCTCGTGGTCGACGTCGGTGGCGGCACCACGGACCTTTCGTTGATGGCGGTGACGGAACAGAACGGCGAAGTGCAGCTCACACGCCTGGCGGTGGGCGATCATATTTTATTGGGCGGCGATAACATGGACCTCGCCTTGGCGCATCACCTGAACCAAGGGCTGGTGGCCGCTGGCAAGAAGCTCGATTCCTGGCAATTTAACGCGCTGACATTTGGCTGCCGCCAGGCCAAAGAGCAGATGTTCGCCAATCCCAGCCTGGCTTCGCAGCCCATCTCGGTGGCCTCGCGCGGTTCGGCTTTGATCGGTGGCACCATTCGCACGGAGTTGACCCGAGCCGATTTGGAACGCGTGTTGACCGACGGCTTTTTCCCGCGCGTCACCATTCAAGAATTGCCCAAAGCCAGCCGCCGCATGGGGCTGGCCCAGATGGCACTGCCGTATGCGCAGGACGCGGGCATCACGCGCCATTTGGCGGCCTTCTTGACGCGCCAAGGGCTGGCTTTACAGCAGGCGCACGACGCGGTGGCCCGTTCGGCGGGTGGCTCGTTTGCGCATCCCACGGCGGTGCTGTTCAACGGTGGGGTGTTTAAATCCACCGTGCTGAAAGACCGCGTGATGGAAGTGCTCAATTCCTGGCTGGTGGCCGATGGCGGCCAGCCCGCGCGCGAATTGGCGGGAGCGCATCTGGACTTGGCGGTCGCCCGCGGCGCGGCCTATTACGGCTGGGTGCGCCAGGGGCATGGCATTCGCATCCGTGGCGGCACTGCGCGCGCTTATTACGTGGGAATCGAATCGGCAGCCCTGGCTGTGCCGGGATTCGAGCCGCCCGTCAAAGCCCTGTGCGTGGCGCCGTTCGGCATGGAAGAAGGCACCTCGGCCGATATCCCGCCGCAAGAATTTGGTCTGGTCGTTGGCGATCCCGCGCAATTCCGCTTTTTCGCCTCCTCCGTGCGCCGGGAAGATCGCGTAGGCCAGATGCTGGAAGACGCCTTGGCGACGGACGATTTGGAAGAGCTGGCGCCTATCGAAACCACCCTGCCGCCGCAACCCGGCACCGATGGCAAGCTGACGCCCGTCAATCTGCAAGCCGCCGTGACCGAGCTCGGCACCCTGGAATTACGCTGCCTCGAAAAATCCGGCCCCGGCCGCTGGAAGCTGGAATTGAACGTGCGGATGAAGGAATGATCCCCCCAGGCGGCTGGGGAAAGAGTTACTGCCAGCCGTTCTTTTTCGCGAGGATATCCCCTGGGTTGATTTCCACAAATTCCTTGGGGGTTAGATAGTAAACTTTGTCCCGGAGCCGAAGGAAACTTTGCCGCATATCGCTATAACGATAAGGATAGGTTGGTTGCCAGCGAGCTAGGACGGAACCGTCACTTGGATTGACTGCGTAAAAGCAACGAATCCAATCTTTCTTGGCGAGTTGAAAAATCCAGCCAGAACCGCTCCAAGCGCCCGGTTTGTATGGCTCGGCCACGGCGAAGAGAATCATATCGGGCAAACATTCAACCGCCAAAGGATGCCCGTTTCCCGGGCACGGGATTTCCCACCGAATTTGACCGGCATCCCAATCAATGAGCCGATAGGAAGGCGAATCGGGTCCGAGGGTTACGGAAAACAAAGACTGGCTGGTTGCGGGAATCCAGCCGCAGAAATGTGGATTGAAGTTAATATCCATGGCTCGCGGCTTTCCTTGGGCCGTATGCCAGGTGTAAGTGTTTACGTTTGTTCCACCGTCAGCCCAGGAGGTCAGGGCGCCTCGGCCATTTGGGGCGGGTATGGCGGCACCTGAACCTAGCGCGCATTCCACTCGAAGTTTCAGCACGCCGTTGGTGTCCCAGGCCAGAACCTGGGCGTTCGTGCGCGCCTCGTTGCCACAAACCACCAAAGCTCCACTCCCATCAGCGCCTAGATGAACCGTAGAACCAATGCGGTGGGTGGCAAACGGACCAATGGTATTGACGCGCTGGCCGTGCAAATAAATATCCGCTGCCACCCGGCCCGGTGACGGATGATATTCGTGCGCCATCAACCGACTGTCGGAAGTTGCAATCGTCTGGCTTGATTCCGAAGCAAGCTGGGCAGTCGGAATGCTCCAATTCTCGTTAATTCCAATGACTTGGTTGCTGGTCCACGCAAATCCCGGTTGGACCGAATTGAATGCTAATTGCCGCAATACTTCACCTTTCTCGGAGAACCAAGTTATGCGATTAAAAGTATTCGGGCCGGCGCTGGGGGCGCGCCTCCTTGGGAAACTTGATTCCTTATCTAATCCTACGATCCCTTCGAATGCGTAGACATGAGGCGCCAGCCAATAACTCTCGATCACGCCACAGCTTTCACCGGGCAATTTTCGGACATCGACAAATCCACCACGCCGTTCGGCTGCTTGCGCGCCCCCAAGGGTGATCAACGCGGTAGCGAGGAGCATCATGGCTATCGAGTTGATAATGCGGAAAATCATTTAGTTAGGCGATGCGTTCAGGGTGTTTTGGTGCATTTATGAGCGCTAATCCGGATATGTCAATATTGAATAATATTTGCATGGTGCGTGAGTTTTTGACAGACGCCACGTCAAATCATAATACTAAGTCGCTGATTACCGGTGTCTTTAGTTGTGATTTAACGGGATTTAGGCGGGAATACGTTTTTTGGGTGTGCCAGTCTAACTTTGTTATTGAAATTATGAATCGCTATTTGTCCTTTGGGTTGGTTCTGTTGCTGGCGGGGTGCACACATTTGAGCGAATCCGCCTCTCGCGAGGGCGAACCCACTTTGGCCCGCCGAATCCCGCTGCCGAAGTTACGCGGAACCCGGCCGACGGTCGGCGTGCCGGGGCGCATCGATCACGCGGCATACGATCCTAATACACAGCGCCTGTTCGTGGCCGCCCTGGAAAATAATACACTGGAGGTTCTGGATTTATCGCGCGGCAAGCGGATTCAAAGCATTAAAGGCTTGAGCCACCCGCAAGGCGCCGCCGTGGTGCCCTCCCTAGGCTTAGTGGCGGTCGCTTGTGGCGGCGATGGGGCGCTGCATGTCTATGACACCAAAACCTTGGCCGAGAAAAAGACTTTTATCGTCGGCCCCGATGCGGACAACGTGCGGTACGATGCTACCAATAACCACATTCTAGTCAGCTACGGCAATACGAACTCAGGCGCCATTGCGGTGTTTAATCCCCAAACCTGGGCAAAAGTGCGCGAGTTTGCGTTTCCTTCCCGTCCGGAGTCATTTCAGCTAGACCCGGCGGGCAATCGCTTGTTTGCCAATTTGCCCAAAGGGGTAAGATCGGTGTCCAACGGCCAAGTTGCGGTTATGGACCTTGCCACGACCAAACCGATTGCCCTGATTACGCTCAAGGCGCGGGCGCGCAATTTTCCGATGGCGTTTGACGCGGCCAATCAGCGTTTGTTTATCGCCACCCGGCTCCCGGCCCGGTTGATGGAGATCGATACGCGCAAATATGAAGTGGTGGCGGACACGCCTTGCACGGATGATTCCGACGATTTGTTTTACGACGCCAAACGGCGGCAATTGCTCGTAATTGGCGGTGGTTTCCGGCCCGATCTGCAAACGCCCGATACGGCTAGCCCATGCAATCCGAAGGATGGCAACGGCGGTTTAGACGTGTTTGAGGTCGGTCCCAGTGGCGGGTTGTTGTTGAAAAACACGCTTTCCACGGCGCCGCACGCGCGCACGGGATTGTTTGTGCCCGCCCGCGATGCGCTCTATGTGTTCGTGTCCTTTCACGGAGAGCACGAGGCCGAAGTAATGGAATATCGCACGCGCTGAATGGCGCCAGCCGCCAAGATTAGGGAACGCTAACCATGGGTGTCTCGCCCTGCTGGCCGCGCCAGGCGCGCCATTCGCTGGTGATTTGCGCTGCCTCGGGGGTGTTCAAGGGCTGCCAGTTGGCATCGTCCACGCGTTTGACCAGCGTGTTGGTTTGGAAGAAATCGCTGTCCGCCGCCGGGAGTTTGCCCGCAAACGGCTTGCCCGCCGCGCGGGCGGCTTGGACTTCTTCCAAGATTTTTTTCAACTCCGGTGTGTACGTTTCCAAATAGGCAATGCGTGAATGGCTGGGATTGGAAGGCGATCCACCAAAACCTACAACCACCGCTCGCACGCCATCGCCACTTTTGCCGCCCACGCCTTTCTGGGGCGGGACATCGTTGATGGGCCCGGCGTACAGCATTTTTTCGCTCAAATCGTAAAACCACCCTTTGGCGTGCTGCTCCCCGTTTTGCCATAAAGCGCTGCTGCGCGAAACACCAAAACCCACCGCGGCCGCCAAGGCTAGCCCTAGGCCAGCCATTTTTAATGCGTTGCTCCAAGTTGTGTTCACAGTCTCGAAATGAGGATTCAGGGTTAAGGCGCGGGCATGCGATGCGCATCAATGCGGGTGGACCACCAGCATTCCTCGGTATCGCAGCGCAGGTTGTTGGCATTGTAGCTGCCGACATGGCCATCGGCAAAAGTGTAATTGGCTTTGCCATCATGGCGGCGGCAGCCGTAATCGTCTTGCAACAGGCGATTGAACCCCGGGTCGTTCTGCTGGTTGTTGGCGGTGGCGGTGGATTTGATCCAAAAATTATCGTCCGCCCACAGCGTGGCGGTGCCGCTCCCGCCGTCGCCAAACCATATCAGTTTGGAGGGGGACATCACTTGGGTGTACTTCGATAACCCCTCCAAATAGCCGGATTCAACCGGCCGGCCAAAAGGCAGGTAACTGCGCTTGTTTGCCACGTTGGGGTCTTTCTTGCGCAGCCAATGCACGCCGGCGATCCCAATCCCGCTGGCGTTCCAGCGCTCATAGCCGTGTACCACGCCGTACAAGCGAGTCCAATCCGTGCCCGCATCGCGAGTTAACCCGCCGTACGCAGCGTCGCTCTCGGAAAGGCCATCGGCATAAACCGCCTTCCGTTCGGCGGGGCAGTCGTAAATCCGGGGCTGCCGCGCCACATAATCCCACAAAATAACGCGGAAAGTGGTCTCGATCTTTATCCCTTCTGGATATCGGTAATCCTCCAAAGGATTCATATAATCCGAATAATCCAGCGTATAAGCCATGGCGGCAATTCCCAGTTGGCGGGCGTTGGAGGCGCAGGAGATGGTGCGCGATTTATCCCGGGCCCGGGCGAGTGAAGGCAGGAGCATGCCCGCCAGAATCGAGATGATCGCGATCGACACCAGCAATTCAATCAAGGTAAAGCCGTCCCGCTGGCTAGGCCGTGCCCGGGACGTTTGCGCCAAGTAGCTCGGATTATCGTTCATGTCAGTTACCTATGACTTTGACTCATTTGACCGCCGGATGTTGAAAACGTCACGGTAAAATATTCATCCCCCTGTTATACCCGCAAATACTTTAAATTCCGGACCCAACCCGAATTTGAGGAACTATCCCATCACGATGGAAAAATATGACGGGGATAAATTCCAACTTTTCCCTTGGGATTTTCGCTGGTGCAAATGGCTCTGGCGGGAGATATTCCTTACTGCAGCATATGAAAAATCAAAACCACCATTGGGAGACCAGAATTATCTCCTCAACACAAACGAAACGGAGCAGCGTTTATAGCCGCCTCCGCCCCTATTTCGCCACACTTTCGCCGCCAGCCCTTCACCGGCTTTTACGGCCAGCCCTGTGTCTGCTGATGTGGAGCCTCTGCTTTAGCCCGGGGCTTATCGCCAACCATTGCCAGGCAAACGATATGAAAATCGGCCTTCTGAAGTGCGAGTATCAAGTCAACGCGCTGGGCATCGATACGCCGCAACCCCGCTTAAGCTGGGTGGCGGAGTCCGCCACACGCGGCCAAAAGCAAACTGCCTATCAAATTCTGGTGGCCACCAGCCCCAAGAGTTTGACCTCCACACGGGCCGATCTGTGGGATAGCGGCAAAGTCCCAATGGGCCAGTCGTCTCTGGTGGCCTATGGCGGCAAAGCTTTGAGCCCCGGCCAGCGGGCCTATTGGAAAGTGAGAGTTTGGGATGCCCAAGGGAAACCCTCCACCTACAGCGCGCCTGCCTGGTGGGAGATGGCGCTGCTCGCTCCCCTGGACTGGCAGGCGAAGTGGATTCAGCGTGCTTCGACTGGGCCATTGCCCGAGGCCCAAATGTACGGCGACCATCCCGCGCCGCTGTTTCGCACAGAATTCGTGCTGGATAAACCGGTGGCGCGCGCCCGGGCGTATGTCAGCGGTTTGGGCTATTATGAATTGCGCCTGAATGGCGAGAGGGTGGGGGATCATATGCTGGACCCCGGCTGGACGTCCTATGACAAGCGAGTGCTCTATTCAACTTTTGATGTCACTCCGCAAGTTAAACGTGGCGCGAACGCGCTCGGTATGATGGTAGGAAACGGCTGGTTTAACCCGCTGCCACTGGCCATGTGGGGGCACATTAACCCGCGCAAGGCGCTCACCATTGGCGACCCGCGCGCCATCGTGCAATTGGTGATCGAGTTCACCGATGGCACCCATCAAACCATCGTCACCGATCCCTCATGGCGGGTGAGTGATGGCCCGGTGCTGCGCAACAGTGTGTATTTGGGTGAGGTCTACGACGCCCGGCGGGAACAACCCGGCTGGGACCGCGCGGGGTTTGACGATTCGCGATGGGGCAAAGCCGCCCTGGCCACTCAGCCTGCAGTAGGGCCGCTGCAGGCTCAAAGCGCTCCGCCTATTCGGGTCACTCGAATCGTCAAACCGGTGAAGATGACCGAACCAAAACCCGGCGTGTTCGTATTTGATTTCGGCCAGAACTTTTCCGGCTGGGCGCGCTTGCACGTGCAAGGTCCGGCGGGAACTCGCGTGCGCTTGCGCTCGGGAGAGCTGGTTTACACGAACGGCATGTTGAATGGCATGACGGCGGTGACGGGCCAGATCAAGGGCGGGGGCGCAGATTACATATACGATGGCCAGGGCCAGCCCAAGACGGCTTTTCAACTGGATGAATATGTATTGAGTGGCCGCGGGGCCGAGATTTTCACCCCGCACTTCACGTTCCACGGGTTTCGCTATGTCGAGGTCACAGGTTACCCCGGCAAACCCACACTGGATTCGCTGGAAGGGCTGCGTTTGAATTCCGATGTCCCCTCGGCTGGGGCCTTTGAATGTTCCAATGAAATGTTCAACCGCATTCAAACGATGGTGCGCTGGACCGAATTAGCCAACATTTTCAGCGTGCAATCCGATTGCCCGCATCGCGAGAAATTTGGTTATGGCGGGGACATTGTGGCTTCGAGCGAGATGGCGATGCTCAATTTCGACATGTCGCAATTCTACCTCAAGGCTGCGCGGGATTTGCTGGATGCGGTCCGTGCCAACGGCGGCTTTACTGAAACCTCCCCTTACGTGGGCATCAGCGATGAGGGATTAGGTGGGCAATCCGGGCCGATCGGTTGGGGCACCGCCGAACCCTTGTTGCTGTGCCAACTGCGCCAATACTACGGCGAGACCCGCGTCTTGGAGGAACAATACGAAGCCACTCGCAAGTGGATCAACTTGCTGCACTCCGTCGCCAAAGATGGAATCCTCGACAATGGATTGAGCGACCACGAAAGCTTGGTGCCCAAGCCCCGCGCCTTAAGTGGCACTGCTTTTTATTATTTTAACGTCAAATTGTTCGCCCAACTCGCGGCGGCTTTGGGCAAAACCGCTGACGCCACTGAGGCTCAAGCCCGGGCGGAACACATCAAGACAGCCTTCAATAAGAGGTTCCTGCAACCCGGCACTGGACGTTACGATGCCGCTTCCCAGGCATGCCAGAGCTTTGCTCTGTATATGGGACTGGTGCCGGCGAGCGAGCAAGCCAAGGCGCTTGAAGTGTTGGTGCGCGATATCATGGAGGCAAACAAAGGGCACTTGAGCACCGGCATATTCGGCACGAAATACATGCTTAACGCGCTGACGCAAAACGGCCGCGCGGATGTCGCCTATGAAATCGCCAACCAACACACCTTCCCGGGCTGGGGGCACATGTTGGAGAATGGCGCCACGACATTGTGGGAGCATTGGGAATTTAGCGACAACACATTCTCGCATAACCATCCGATGTTTGGGTCCGTTAGCGAGTGGTTCTATAAAGCCCTTGCTGGAATCCAGCCCGCTGAGGACGCGGTGGGATTTGACCGGATTCTCATTCACCCGCAGCCGGTGAAAGATCTGACGTGGGTGAAGGCGAAATACGATTCCGTGCGCGGTCCGATTGTGAGCGAATGGGAGCGAAGCGCCGGGAAATTTGCGCTGCACGTAAAGATTCCTGTTGGGACCACAGCCACGGTGGTGATTCCCGCCCAAGCTGCGACTGATATTAAAGAGAGTGGCAAAACATTAGAGCGCGCTAAAGGAGTTCAAATGGTGCGATTGGAAGCTGGCCATATGGTGCTGCAAGTCAGCTCCGGGGACTACCGGTTCGTCTCGAGTAGTCCAGTGGCGCGTTAATCGATCGAGGCGCAAACGTGATTCCATCCGCAGTCATAGCGGCGATTACGCATGCGGCGCTGCCGTGTTTTGTTTATGACACGGCGGCGGTTGCCCAGCGCGCTGCTGCTGCGGCGGCGATAGTGGATCACTACTATTATCCCATCAAAGCGTGTCCGGAAGTGGAGGTGGTGCGCGCGGCGCTCACCTCTGGCTGTGGGTTGGATTTGTGTTCCGAGGGCGATGTGGAGATAGCCTTGGCCACAGGTTGTCCCGGTAATCGCTGGAAATTCACTTCCGCATGCGCCACGACGCGGATGATGCGCTTATTGCGCGAAGTGGGGTCGTTGCTGGTAGCTGATTCTCTTGCGCAAGCTTTGCGCTGGGGAGAACAGGGTGGCAAGGCCTGCGGGCTACGGATCACGGCCACCCCATCCAAGGCGCTTTACGGCGCGAAGTTTGGCATACCCGCTTGCGAATTGTCGGCAGTGGTAAAACAGTTAACGGTGTCCGGAGTACAAGTGGAAGGGATGCATTTGCATGACCAGCACACGGACTTAACCCCGTCCGCTTACACCACACGGCTCATCGATAACTTCACCGCCATCGAGCCGGCCATCTTGCGCGATTGCCGGTATATAAATGTGGGTGGCAGCTGGCCGATGCGATTCGGAGTGCCCGCCACGGAAAGCGACTTGCGGGAGGCCTTGCGGCAGGTGCGTGACGCCTTGCGCACGGTTGGATTTGTGGGCGCATTGCATGCCGAACCGGGCCGGTGGGTTGCCGGTCCGTGCGGCTACTGGGCGGCGCGAGTGGCGGCGGTTAAGGCCCACCCGGCTGGGGCGGATTATCGCGTGGTGATCCTCGACACCAGCACCCCGGTGCCCAGCAAACCCGCGTTAACCCCTTTTGCCGTAGTTCGCGATGGGGCTTTGCTGGATGCTCCGCGCCGCTGGACTTGCGACCTCTTTGGCTCCGCTAATACGGCTTTGGATCTGATTGGCGAAAAAGTGCGTCTCCCGGAATTTGAGGCTGGCGACATAGTGGTCGCTCTTGGCCAAGGCGCGTACACGCGGTCCTTGATTCCGCCCTTCAACGAGCGTGAACGGCCGGCCGCCATTACTCTAGGTGGCTGAATACGGAGAATCGTTGCCGCTAAGCTTGGCAATGAAGGCAATATTCAGTAGTTTTTCCCGCAGTAGATGGCAATCGACCCAGAGGCACAAGCAGCCCGTGATGAAATCCCCTCGCTGAAGGCAGTCGGCGTCGGGCTGGCTAATGTTTTGTCTGCGGCTGCCACCACGGACATGGGTTGCGCCGAGGCTGGCTCGCGAGTTTACATTTTTAACCCTTTTTCCGAAGGCTGCCTCGCGTATGGCAAAGCCTATGTGCCCGTCAAACATCAAGTCCAACTAGCCGAGGATCTCGCTCATTTGCCGCAATTCCTGTGCGCTCCCCAGGACTTGGTGCTCGTGCCCAAGAGGCCAGCCGCGAGTTTTTTAAATGGTCTCCAGCAAGCCGGATTTATCGCCCCCGAGTTTGTGGAAACTGGGTCAGGGCCTATGGCGTTGGAAAATCCCCTCTGGATGCGCAAATGGGCGGGCCTGCGGCCATGGGCTTGGGGGCCCGACAGCATGGAGTTGCTGGCCCCTTTCTGGATGCGGCTGGACGATGAAACCCAATGCGATTTTGCCCGTTTTTACATCGGCCTGGCGCAACTTTATTCAAAGGCCTGGAGCGCGGGTTTTTTGCGCAAGATTCTGGTTCAAGACTTCGCCAGCCGGCCTGCCACTAAATCTTGGCTTTGCTCGGAACCAGAGGCGGGAGTAGCGGTGGAGAGTTTAGACGCGGCGCTCGCGGCAATTGCCGCCATCCGTGGCCGGGGACACCATCGAGTCGTAATCAAGGAAGCCATCGGTTTGGCGGGCCACAATGCCATTCGGTTGTGGGAGCCAGAGATTTTGCCCGCGCAACGGAAGTGGCTGGCGCATGCCTTGGAGGATGGCCGCCAACTCGTGGTCGAACCCTGGCTGGAGCGGGAGATGGATTTTTCCGTGCAATTGGAGATGACCGCGAAGGGCCTTGCGCTTTGCGGTTTCACTGGCTTGAGCAACGACCTCAAAGGGCAATTCCAAGCGAATTGGGCCGAAGCCGGCTATGCGCAAAGTTTGCCTTCGCGGGTGGCCGCTTTGCTTTCTACGAATTCGGATTTAGCGGAGCCGCTGCATGCTTTCTATCGCGAAGTGTTTGGGTTGCTCGAAGCGGAATTGCGCCAGTTGCATTTTTTTGGCCCGATCAGCATCGATGCCCTCATTTATCGCGCATCCGATGGAGCCTGCCGTTTAAAGCCGGTGGTGGAAATCAATCCGCGGTATACCATGGGGCGGCTGACGGTGGAACTGATGAAACAAGCATGCCCTGGGAATTGTGGCGTGTTCCGGTTAATCAACAAAAGCCAAGCCAGCGCCCAGGGTTTTGCGGATTTTTCTGGATATGCCAATAATGTGCAGAGAGAGAATCCTCTGATTCTCGATGGAAACGCGACTCCAAAAATCCGCCAAGGTTCCCTGTGTTTGAATGATCCCGCGCGAGCTCAAGTTTGTCTGGCTACATTCTCGGTCAAACCTGCGGCCATGAGTTTGGATTTGGTTGCTGGTAATTTGTGTTGAGCGCTTGCTAACCATGCAGAAACTGATTGTCATTTTAGGAACGAACGCTTCGGGGAAGAGCGACCTCGGCATTCGGCTGGCTCAACATTTTGGCGGTGAAATCGTTTCGGCGGATTCTCGCCAAGTGTATCGAGAGCTGGATTTAGGCAGCGGCAAAATCACTCCCGCTCAAGCGGCTCAAGTGAAGCACCACTTGATCGATGTGGCCGAAGTGGAAGAATATTACTCCCTGGCGCAATACCAGCGCGCCGCCTATGCCGCAATTGAAGCCATTGCCCATTTAGGTAAAAAACCCTTTCTGGTGGGTGGCACCGGGCTTTATGTCAGCGCCCTGGTGGAAGGCTACCAATTGGTGGAGGTCCCGCCCAACGAAGCCTTGCGGGCTGAATTGGAGCCCCAACCCTTAATGGATTTGCTGGCGCGGCTGGCCGCGGCTGATCCGGAATCCGCCCGGCAAATTGACCCGAATAACCGGCCACGGATTATCCGAGCCATCGAAGTGGCCTCCGCGGGTTACACGGGGCCGGCCGCAAAACGTAACTCCCCGCGTTACGATTGCTTGCAACTGGGATTAACCTGGCCGCGCGAAACTCTCGAAGAACGCATTGCCAAACGGTTGCGGGCTCGATTGGAGCAAGGCATGATTGAAGAGGTGGCCGGATTGCGCGCCCGAGGGGTTTCCGACCTGCGGCTTGATAAACTTGGCCTGGAATACCGCTTTATTGCGCGTTATCTGCGGGGTGAAATCCGGTCCCGCGAGGAATTATGTGATTTGCTAGAAATCGCGATTCGCCAATTTGCCAAAGGCCAGATTACTTGGTTCAAACGCGACGCGCGAATCTATTGGTTGGACCCTTTTAGTGATTATTTCCGCGAAGCGTGCCAGCAGATTGAGGCTTGGGAATCAAATCATCGCGCACTTCCTTAGCTGGCCGCACCCCAAGAATGTTCCATCCGTAATGGCTATTCAGTGCTCCCAAGCTCCCAGCAGTCCGATTAACAGTGAATTCTGCTGTAACCGGTAGCCATCGTAGTTCGTCATGCTAGGTGTCGGTTCATGTCTAAATGAGATTAAGGGAACCGATTTGTTCCCCTGCGGAAATATGGGCTTGAACGTTAACTGAAGCGTGCGGGCCAAGCCATATGAGATGGGACCGTGATTGACGGGCATACACGGGATAAATAGTCTGGGGTTAAAGCGCTGAAAAGCACCGGCAGCAAAAATGATAATTTCCAAACCAACGCCACTGAGAGCATAAAATGGACGCAAATGTTAATCCAAGCCAAGGGCGGACGCCAGGCTTGCCCCCTCAGCCACCTGCCGCCAAATCTTCCTCCGGGGCTATAATCGGGGTGGGACTGGCTTGTTTAGCGCTAATCCTCGGCGGGGTGTGGTTCGCCAAGTCAAGAGCGGGTGCCAGCAAGAAAGCCGGTGCCGGCGCGCGTCCCGAAGCCGCGCCGGTGGCAGTGGTGGCGGGTTCGGCGGCGGTCAAAGATATGCCCGTTTTCCTCGATGGCATGGGCACCGTGCGAGCTTTGAATTTAGTCACCGTGCGCACTCGGGTGGACGGCCAGTTGCGAAAAATTGCCTTTGAAGAAGGCCAGGAGGTTAAAAAGGGGGATGTGCTCGCCCAGATTGATCCCGATCCGCTCCAGGCGCAGTTGGAGCAAGCCAAGGCCAAGAAAGGTCAGGATGACGCTCAATTGCAGAATGCGCGCGCGGATTTAAAGCGCTATGCCGATCTGCTGGAAAACGAGGGCGTCACCAAACAAGTTTACGATACGCAGAAAGCCCTGGTGAATCAGCTGGAAGCGGCGGTCAAAGCCGATGAGGCGGCCGTCCAAAGCGCGCAAGTGCAGCTCAATTACGCCACCATCACTTCGCCGATCGACGGCCGTGTGGGCATCCGCCAGGTGGACCAAGGGAACATGGTCAAGGAATCCGATTCGAATGGTTTGGTCACCATCGCCCAAATGCGCCCGATTACCGTGGTGTTCACCTTGCCGGAACAGAATCTGCCGCGCATCCAGCAACAGTTGAACCAGGGCGCCAGCTTGGCGGTATACGCGATGGACCGCGACAACGTGACCCCGCTGAGCGCCGGAAAACTGGTGGTAGTCGATAATCAAATCGATCCCGCCACGGCGACGATCAAGCTTAAGGCGGAATTCCCCAACACCGATTTGCGCCTCTGGCCCGGCCAATACGTCACCGCGCGGCTGCAACTTACCACCCGATCGAACAGCACGGTAGTGCCCGAGCAAGCCATCCAACGGGGACCCGATAAAAGCGTGTACGTGTTCGTCATTCAAGCCGACCAAACGGTGGCCGTGCGGCCCGTCAAGGTGGGTCCCGTGGAACAGGGTGAGGCCCTGATTGAAGAAGGGCTGCAACCGGGGGAGCGAATCGTGGTGGACGGCCAGTATAAATTGCAGAAAAACTCCCGCGTCAAACCCGTGGAAAACGAGGCCGGCGCGGCACCGGCCAGCAAGTCAGGCAAGCCTGGCGCCGCCAATTCGCCGGGCGAAAACTCCCGGAAAACCACGCCGTGAACGTTTCGGAGCCATTCATTCGGCGGCCCATTGCCACCTCGTTGCTGATGGCGGGGGTGGTTTTGATGGGGATTCTGAGCTACTTATTATTGCCCGTTTCAGCCCTGCCACCAGTTGATTTTCCAACGATCCAGGTGACCGCTAACTACCCGGGGGCAAGCCCGGATGTGATGGCTTCGTCCGTGACCACTCCGCTGGAGCGCCAGTTCGGCCAAATTAGCGGGTTGTCGACGATGACGTCGATCAGCTCTTTTGGGAATACTGTCGTCACCTTGCAGTTTAATTTGGACCGGGACATCGACGCCGCCGCCCAAGATGTGCAAGCCGCTATCAATGCGGCCGGAGGGGTGCTGCCGAAGATGCCGAATCCTCCCACTTACAATAAAGTCAATCCAGCCGACACGCCCATTCTCACACTGCAAATCACCTCCGACACCTTGCCGCTGGATAAGGTGAACGACCTGGCTGACACCGTGATCGCCCAAAAACTGAGCGAGGTGACTGGCGTGGGCTTGGTGTCGATTGAGGGCAATCAAAAACCGGCGGTGCGCGTGCGGCTGAATCCCCAAGCGTTGGCCGCGTTGGGATTGAGCTTGGAAGATGTGCGCACGGCCTTGCTCGTGAACAACGCCAATGCGCCGAAAGGCAGTTTCGACGGACAGCGCCAGGCCTACGCGATCAACGCCAATGACCAGATTTATTCCGCGGCGGAATTCAGCCGGGTTATTCTAACCTACAAAAACGGGTCACCGGTGCGGCTGGGGGATTTGGGGGAAGTCGTGGACGGCGTGGAAAACGTCCGCCTGGGTGGCTGGGTCAACGGGCATTCCGCGGTCATTATGGATATCCGGCGGCAGCCGGGGGCGAACATTATTGAAACCGCCGACCACGTAAAATCGCTGTTGCCCAAGTTGCGCCAAACCGTGCCGCCTTCCGTCAAAATATCCGTGCTGACGGACCGCACGGAAACGATTCGCGCCTCGGTGATGGATGTTCAATTCACCCTCGTGCTGTCGGTCGCTTTGGTGGTGCTGGTGATTTTCATTTTCCTGCGCAAATTTTGGGCCACCGTCATTCCCAGTGTCACCTTGCCCATCACCATCATTGGGACATTTGCCGCCATGAAACTGGCGGGATTCAGCCTGGATAATTTGTCGCTGATGGCTTTGACGATTTCGGCGGGGTTTGTGGTGGACGATGCCATTGTGATGATCGAGAACATTGTGCGGTTCATCGAGCAAGGCGAACCGCCGATGAAGGCTGCGCTCAAAGGCGCCCGCCAGATTGGGTTTACCATTGTTTCCCTGAGTTTTGCGCTGGTGGCGGTGTTCATCCCGCTGATCTTCATGACGGGCATTGTGGGCCGGCTCTTTAGAGAATTTGCCATTACCTTAAGCGCCGCCGTGGTGGTGTCCGCCATCGTTTCGCTGACGCTCACGCCGATGATGTGCGCGCGCTTGCTCAAGGCGGAAGAAAAAGGCAAGCAAAGCCGGTGGTTCTTGGCGACCGAGCGGATGTTCCAGGGTTTGCTTAACGCGTATGCGCGCAGCCTGGAATGGGTTTTGCGGCACCAACCTTTCACGCTCGCCGTGGCGGTGGCGACTTTGGTGGCGACCATCGTGCTTTATGTAATCGTGCCCAAGAGCCTTTTGCCCCAGCAGGACACGGGCTTGATCATCGGCGTGACCGACGCGGCGCAGTCCATTTCCTTCCAGCAGATGGCCGAGCACCAGCGGAAGGTGGCGGAGATCGTGCGGGCGGATCCGGATGTGGTTAGTGTCGCGTCCTTCGTGGGCGCGGGCGCCGTGAACGCCACCGTGAACTCGGGACGCTTGTACATCAGCCTCAAGCCGCGCGGCCAGCGGCGGGCAAGCGCCGAAGAGGTGATGGCCCGGCTGCGCGCCGCCACCGAACCCTTGCCCGGCATTTCCCTGTTTATGCAGGCGGCGCAGGACGTTCAGATCGACAGCCGTGTCAGCCGCACCCAATATCAGTATACGCTCCAGGACGCTGACGTGGAAGTGTTGAATACGTGGTCTTCAAAATTGCTGGCGGCCTTGCGCCAGCGCGATGAATTGCGCGATGTGGCCAGCGACCAGCAAACCGGCGGTTTGCAAGTGTCGGTCGAGGTGGACCGGTTGAAGGCCGCGCGCTTGAACGTGTTGCCGCAAGCGGTTGATGAAACCCTTTACGACGCCTTCGGGCAGCGACAGGTTTCCACCATTTTCACGCAATTAAACCAGTACCGCGTCGTGCTGGAAGTGGAACCCCAACGCCAAATCTCGCCCGAGTCACTGGATGGGATTTACGTCAAGTCGACCACCGGGAACATGGTGCCCCTGAGCGCGTTTGCGAATTTCAAATTCGCCGCGGCGCCGTTGACCGTCGTCCACCAAGGCCAGTTTCCCGCAGTGACGCTATCTTTCAACCTGCGCCCCGGCGGTTCCTTGGGAGAAGCCGTAAAAACCATCGAACAAGTGGAGCGCGCGATTGGCCTGCCCGATTCGGTGGTGGCTTCGTATTCCGGCAGCGCCGCCGAATTCCAAGCCTCGCTGCGCAGCCAGCCGCTATTAATTTTGGCGGCCATTGTGGTGATTTACATCGTGCTGGGCGTGCTATACGAAAGCTACATTCACCCCATTACCATTCTTTCCAGCTTGCCGTCCGCGGGCGTGGGCGCGTTGCTGGCCCTGTTGATCTGCCAGGTGAATTTGTCTCTGGTGGCGTTGATCGGCATTATTCTGCTCATTGGCATCGTGCAGAAAAATGCCATCATGATGATCGATTTCGCGCTCGATGCGGAACGTTCGGAAGGCTTGCCCCCGGAAAAATCCATCTTCCAAGCCTGCCGGTTGCGTTTCCGCCCGATTCTAATGACCACTATGGCGGCCTTGCTGGGCGCGTTGCCGCTGGCGATTGAAAATGGGTCGGGCTCGGAACTGCGCCGCCCCTTGGGCATTGCCATTGTGGGCGGGCTGTTGCTCTCGCAATTGATCACTTTGTACACCACGCCGGTGGTTTACTTGTACCTGGATCGCCTGGGAAAATGGGCGCGGCGCAACCGGGTGGCCCCGGAAGTTAACCCCAAGCTGGGCGGAGAAACGGCCGCCCCGGCGCCATGAATTTTTCGGCGCCATTCATCCACCGTCCAGCGGGGACCTCGCTGCTCGCCATCGGCCTCTTTTTGGTGGGCATCGTGGCGTATTTTTTGATGCCCGTGGCGCCCATTCCCCGAGTGGATTTCCCCATGATCAGCGTTTCCGCGTCGTTGCCCGGCGCGGACCCCGCCACGGTTGCTTCTTCCCTGGCGGCGCCGCTCGAAAGGCGCTTGGGGCAAATTGCTGGAGTTACGGAAATCACTTCCGCCAGCACTTTGGGCGGGTGCACGGTGACGATTCAGTTTGACCTGAGCCGCAAGGTGGATAGCGCGGCGCGCGACGTGCAGGCCGCCATCAACGCCGCCGCTAGCGATTTGCCGGTGAACCTGCCGTCGCCGCCGATTTATCGCAAAATCAACCCGGCGGACGCGCCCATCATGATTTTAGCGATGCGCTCGGAGTTGCTGCCCGGTTCCAAAGTCTTCGAGTACGGGGATTCGATCATTGCCCAGCGGCTTAGCCAAGTGGAAGGCGTAAGCCAGGCGTTCGTGGGAGGCGCGGATAAGGCCGCGGTGCGGGTCCAAGTCAATCCGGGCGCGCTGGCTTCCGCCAATTTCAGCTTGGAAGATGTCCGCAGCATGTTAAGCCAAGTCAACGTCGATTCCCCCAAAGGCAATTTTGATGGCAAGCATCTGGCGTACACCATCGTTAGCAATGGCGAGCTCCATGAGGCCGGTGAATATCAAAAACTTATTCTTACCCAAAAGGGTGGCACTCCGGTTCCGCTGAGCGCGTTGGGGCAAGCGATAAACGCTGCGGAGAATCAACGCGTGGCAGGCTGGGCTGGGACCAATCGCGCGGCGTTGGTCATTGTGTTTAAGCAAGCCGGGGCTAACGTGATTGAAACGGTGGATCGCATCCGGGAAGTGCTGCCGCAGCTGCGGCAATGGCTGCCACCTTCGGTCGAAATCACGGAATTAAGCGATCGCACAGTAACCATCCGCGCTTCCGTGGCGGAGGTGCAATTTGCCTTGGCCCTAAGCATCGCCCTCGTGGTGATGGTTATTTTCCTGTTTTTGCGCCGGTTTTGGCCAACTTTTATTGCGAGTATCACAGTCCCCCTGGCTTTGTCGGGAACCTTTGCCCTGATGTATTTGTGCGGCTATAGCATCGATAATTTGTCGCTAATGGCCGTCACTATCTCAGTGGGCTTCGTGGTGGACGACGCCATTGTGGTGATCGAAAACATCCATCGTTTCATCGAGCGTGGTGATCCGCCGTTTCAAGCCGCGCTCAAAGGGGCCAAGCAAATTGGCTTCACGGTCATTTCCATGAGCTCTTCGCTGGTGGCGGTGTTTATACCGCTGCTTTTCATGGGGGGCTTGATCGGGCGCATGTTTCACGAATTTGCGGTCACCGTCAGCTTGGCGATTTTGGTTTCGGGCGTCATCGCGCTAACCTTGACCCCCATGTTGTGTTCAAGGTTTTTGCGGGCGGAAGCGGAACAGCCACCGGCGGGCCCGTTTAGCCGGGCTTGCGAACGCGCTTTCCAATGGTTGTTGGGCTGGTATGAGCGGGGTTTGCGCTGGGTGCTGGCGCATCAAGGCTTCACGCTGCTGGTTGCGGTGAGCACTATGGCCGCCACGATCTGCTTGTATAAATTCGTGCCCAAAGGTTTTTTCCCGCAGCAAGACACGGGCATTGTCGTAGGCACGACGGACGCCGCGCAGGACATTTCTTTTGCCGCGATGGCCAAGCTTCAGCAGCAAGTGGTCCGGATCGTTCTGGACGATCCGGCGGTGGCGTCGCTCGGTTCGTTTATTGGTGGCGGCGCCGGCGGCACGATCAATAACGGGCGCATGTTCATCACTTTGAAGCCGCGTTCGGAGCGCAAAGTAACCGCCGATCAATTCATCGCGCGGCTGCGGTCGAAGCTCGATGCGGTGCCGGGCATCCGCCTTTTTCTGCAAGCCGCCCAGGACATTCGCATGGGGGGGCGCATGAGCAAAGCCCAATATCAATACTCGTTGCAATCGGGGGATTTGGAAGAATTAGACCGGTGGTCCGCGCTGTTGGTCGAGCAGTTGCGCCGCTTGCCCCAGTTGCAGGACGTGGCCAGCAACCAGCAGACCCGCGGCTTGGAATCGACCATTGTCATTGACCGTGACGCGGCGGCGCGGCTGGGGGTTTCGCCAATCGCCATCGATAACATCCTGTACGACGCCTTTGGCCAGCGGCAGGTGTCCACGATGTATGAGCAATTTAACCAGCATAAAGTGATACTGGAAGCGGAGCCCCGGTTTTTGACCGACCCCTCCGCGCTGCGCCAGATCTACGTGAGAGCCACGAATCAAACCCTTGTGCCGCTTGCCTCGGTGGCCCGCTTCGAGGTTTCCAATACCGGTCTCTCAGTCAATCATCAAGGCCAGTTCCCGGCGGTGACCATTTCCTTTAATCTGGCGGCCAATGTCTCGCTCGGCGAAGCCACGGAACTTATTGAGAAAACGGCCGCGGATATGCGCATGCCCTCCACCGTGCAAGGCAGTTTCCAAGGAGTCGCGCAAGTCTTCCGGGCCTCGATGGCGAACATGCCGCTGTTAATCGCGGCCGCCTTGATTGCCGTGTACGTGGTGCTGGGCATGCTCTATGAAAGCCTCATTCATCCGCTGACGATTCTATCCACGCTGCCTTCGGCGGGGGTGGGCGCTTTGCTGGCTATGCTCGGATTCGGCATGGAACTCTCTCTCGTGTCCTTCATTGGCATCATTCTGCTCATGGGAATTGTCAAAAAGAACGCCATCATGATGATTGATTTTGCCTTGTATGCGGAGCGTCACGAAGGTCTAAGCCCCCGGGAAGCTATTTACCAGGCTTGTATCATTCGCTTTCGGCCGATCATGATGACCACGATGGCCGCGCTATTTGGAGCGATTCCGCTGGCGATTGGCATGGGCACCGGCTCCGAATTGCGGCAACCCCTGGGCGTGGCCGTGGTCGGGGGCTTGTTGCTTTCCCAGGCGCTGACTCTGTACACGACGCCAGTGGTGTATCTGATGTTTGAACAATGGGGGCAGCGTTACAAACGGTGGCGGCGCCAGCATTCGGCCGCAACCTTGGAGCTAGCTGATAAGGAGTTTTCTTCGCCGAAGTTATGAACGTGTTTTCGCATATTCAAAGTGTAAAGCGGGTAATGGTGGCTTGCGGCCTGGCCTGCTTCGCTGGCTGCTCCGTTGGCCCTGATTACCATCGCCCCACGGCGGTGACGACCGCAGCCTTGCCCGCGCAATATTCTGAAGCTGTTGCTCCAGATGGCACCCTTTGGAAAACCGCGCAGCCCGCCGCGCAACTCCCGCGGGGCGCTTGGTGGGAAAGTTTTGGCGACTCCGAATTGAACCGCCTCGAAAACCTCGCGGCCAGCGGCAACCAGCAATTGGCCGCCGCGTTGGCCAACTACAGCCAGGCTCGGGCTCTGGTGCGCAATGCCCGGGCGGATTTCCTGCCGCAAATCTCCGCCGCACCGGGCATGACTCGGCAACGCACCAGTGCTAACCAATTTTCGCGGAGTGGCAGTTCGTCCTCAAGCGTCACCTACAACACTTTTACCGTGCCGCTGGAGGCCAGTTGGGAACTGGATTTGTGGGGCAGGGTCCGGCGTTCGGTGGAAGGGGCCCAAGCCCGCCTGGCGGCCGCCGCGGATGAATTGGAGTCCGCCCGGCTCTCGTTGCAGGCGGAGGTCGCCATTTATTACTTCAATTTGTGCGCGGTGGAAGCTCAGCGCGACTTGTTTCAGCAAACCATTGAGGCTTATCAACGCTCGCTCCAGTTGACCAAGAACCGCCACCAAAGCGGCATTGCCACGGAGTTGGACGTCTCCCAAGCCGAGACCCAGTTGCGCTCCGCGGAGGCCCAGTTGCCGGCGATCGAATTGCAGCGCGCGCAGCTGCAGCACGCGCTCGCCACGCTTTGCGGCCAGCCCGCCATGGGCTTTACGGTGACTCCTAACAAAAACGCGCTGGAGAATATTCCCGTTGTGCCGCCCACGATGCCTGCGGAATTATTGGAGCATCGTCCGGATATTGCCGCCGCCGAGCAGCGCATGATCTCCGCCAACGCGGATGTGGGGATTGCTCAAGCGGCCTTTTTCCCCAAAATCACCCTGAGTGGCTTGGCCGGATTCCAATCCTTTGATACCAGCACGTTGTTCAATTGGGAAAGCCGCCTCTGGTCCGTGGGGCCCTCCGTGCAACTGCCGATTTTCGCTGGCGGTCGCAATCGCGCCCAACTGGCCGCCTCGCGTGCCGCCTGGGAAGCCGCGGTGGCCGATTATCGCCAGGTCGTGCTGAACGGTTTTCAAGAGGTGGAAGATCAGCTGGCAGCCCAGCGCTATCTGGCGCAAGAGCACGAGGCTGAAGCGGCGGCTTTGAAGGCGGCGCGGCGCACTTTGGAGATTTCACTTAATCGCTATAAAGGCGGGGTGATTACTTACCTGGAGGTTTCGATCGCCCAAAGCGCGGCATTGTCCCACGAGCAAACCGTGGTCAAATTGGCGGCGGAACGTTTGGCCGCGCGCATATCTCTCCTCAAAGCCCTGGGTGCGGGATGGGACAATAAAAAGCCGTGAGCACGGGATCAGGGGGGGCTGTTTTCTGACTACTACCAGGTGCGGTTCAGAATCAATTCTGGCCGCTTTCTGGCCGCATCAATTTGCGCTGCCATTTATTGGGCATATCCGCCCGTGCTTTCATCTGTTCGGAAAACCTCACCACGCTTAAACCTTGCACACTGCCATCAGCCAGCGTTGCATTTCGAACGCCATTCGCAGTTGCCGCCGCGCCGTAAATGACAATTGTCGACGGGCATTGCAGGATTTCTTCATCAATCGGCCCAACCAATGTGAACGGTTTGCCGTTAACGGGATCGATTAAGTCTTTGGGCTTCAACCCGCTCCCCGCCAACTGATTCAGATTAGTCAGGGTCACTTCCGGGTGGTCGGTAAAAAGGGTTCTAACCGCTAGTCCCAGAGTTCTGAGCCGGTTCGTTTGTTCGATTCGCAATGAGCGCGCTCTATAATTTATTAGCACCGGCCCCATGGTTAGAAGGATTATCAAAGCCGCCGCCAACACCCCCATTCCCCCAGGTAATGCAAAATGAGAGCTCTGCGAGTGGCCCGTTCCGATGGCCCTCTCGGATGGATTGTCCATAATTTCTATTCGTTCGCTCTACATTATAGACACCGCAAGCTTGGTTTCTGTTTAAACCAAATGCAAACGGCCGGATGCGTGATAAACACTCCGGCCGTAGCTGACAAGCAAGAACAATGAACCTTTAGCTATTCGCTGTTTTTACTTAACCGGCATCAGGCGGTAGAATTGCATGCCTTCGGCTTGCGAATCCGGCACGACCCATGGGGCAGCATCTACTTGGTTGGTAAAGGTCGTGA
>MTLE01002929.1_pt1 | contig 37843 bp, 21 predicted proteins | sample 1982461 | NCBI WGS metagenome assembly MTLE01 (sample SAMN05712605, study PRJNA340218) | biofilm metagenome | isolation source: sample SPL anode biofilm adapted to -200 mV | place: USA | collected 2012-02-03
CCCGCCTCGGGCGCGTGGGCTGCCCGAAACAGCAGCCCAGTTTTCCCACGGCCCGCTCCACGCCGACGGTGGATGGCGAATTGCTTTATGCGCTGGGCTCGGATGGCGACCTCGCTTGCGTCGAAACCGCGTCCGGCAAAATCCGTTGGAAGAAAAATCTCCTCGCCGATTTTGGCGGCAAGTGCGGAGTCTGGGCTTATGCGGAATCCCCGCTGATTGACGGGGACACCCTCCTCTGCACCCCAGGAGGCGGCGAAGCCACGCTTCTGGCGTTGAATAAGCGTACCGGCGAGGTGCTTTGGAAATGTCCGCTGCCGGAAGCCGATGAAGCCGCCTATGCCTCAGCTATCGTCACGGAGGCAGGCGGGGTCCGCCAATACGCGCAACTGCTGCAGAAGGGGCTGGTGGGCGTTGAGCCCAAGACGGGCAAACTCCTGTGGCGCTATGCCAAACCGGTCAGCGCCTTCAACGCGAATATTCCCAGCCCGACGGCCAGTGGGGATTATATTTACGTGGGATCGGCGGGAACCGGCGGCGGCGCGGTGCGCTTGAAAGCCAAAGAGGGCGGCATCGCGGCCGAGCAAGCCTATTTTTCGGCGAAGAATTCCACTGCCATTGGCGGGACCATCAAGCTCGGGGATTACCTATACGGCACCACCGCGCAAACGCTGCAATGCCTCGAATTCACCACCGGCAAGCTGGTGTGGGATGATCGCGGCCAAGGCGCGGGCGCGCTCTGCTACGCCGATGGCCGGCTCTATGTGCATGGCGAGAATGGCGACGCGGCGCTGGTGGAACCCACCGCGGAAGGCTATCGCGAGAAAGGCCGGTTCACCCCGCCGGATCAGCCGAAACATTCCAGCCCCATGGAAAAAGCCTGGGCGTATCCCGTGGTGGCGAATGGCCGCTTCTACTTGCGCGATCACGGAGTCGTTTGGTGTTACGACGTCAAGGCTCGGTAAAGAACGGGTTGCCGCCGGCTTAGCCGCCCGGGTTATTCCTCCCAGGCTGGCATGGTTGCCGCAATACCGCGACACACCGGCGAAAAGGGGCTGGGGATTCTCTCTGTGCCGAGAGTGTGCTGCAAATGGACCTTTCGGCCCTGCAATGAGGGCGAAGTCGTGAACGCCCGCCAGTTCGCCGCCGCATAGTTTCCCCCTTTAAAATGACCCAATTGGGCTATTTGGGTTTCACCCGAATTCCAAAATTGGCGCGGCGGTCTGGCTTCAGTGGCCAGCGCTTAAGGCTTTGCGCTTCCTCACCGGTATTTCTTTTATCCGATGCGTGATGTGTTTCGGCAATTCATCCTGAAAATGGGTGACGAATATCAGGTTCCAACGTGGCGACTTCGAGGGGGGGATTCGTCATTATTGGTCCGCCAATCGCCCAGTTCGGCCTTAAAGCTAGAATTTATGGCGCCACAGGATATGGGAAGCCAAATCCTGGGCACTGCTGTTTTGCGAGTTCCGCGCAAGGGCTCAATATAAGCCAATCCATAAGCCGACAATGGCGGGAAGCTCCCCTCAATGGGAACTTCCCGACTGGCGCTACGCCCAGCGGGCAGGGTAAAGCTGCTAAACTGATAATTCAAATAAGTTGCTTAACTAATGCTGCTATTGTGCCGATATAAGATCGGGAGGAAATCGTTTCATGCTGGAAAGGATGTGCCAAAATCGTGCAAAGCGCCACTGCCAGATGCTAACCGCTTTTGTCAGGTCGATAAGCGAAGCAGAAAAGCGCGCAATTCCTTCAGAGCCAACCTTAATGCAAACACTTGCTGACAGTCTGACTCTATTCGGGACTCGGTCGCTGTTTAGCCAGGCAGATTGGGCATCCTCCGCTGAAAAACCTTGCTCGGGGGCGAAAAAAAAGCCGGACAGAGCAAGGCGTTACTTCACCGAAGAATGGTTATCAAATAGCGAGTCCGACTGCAGCCTAAACCCCTTAACCCACGCATCCTGATTACCCTAGATTACCCTTATGAACTACTTTCGTAGCAATTCTTTACGCCGTAGTTTCAGAGTTCTTCAAGGCACCGCGTGTTTGCTACTCATCTTTCTCATTATTCAGGGCCTCCAATCTTGGCGCGTTTGTCAGGAGGGCACCCAGGCCACTGGCGGTTTGGTCACCGAAGGACTGCCAAGTCTTCGCTATCTGGCCTCGTTTGAGGCCAACCAAGCGTTATATCGCCTGCATTCTTACGAAATGCTGTTCGCTCAGGAACAGGATCGGGCAGCTAAGGCAGCGCTAGCGGATGGCTTAGCTGTCAAAAATCGGGAACTCATTGCGCAACTGAAGATGATTTTCACCACCGGTGAAGGCAAAGATAAAGTCACCGTCCTGGAAAGCGATCTCACAAATTATGTGCAAGCCATGGGCCGCCTGCGCCAACAAATTGAGAAAGATTTCCAAGATTCGATGCAAATGCTCGACAAGGATATCCCTCCTCTCATCAAGAAACTGGACGCATCGGTGGCCCAATTTCGCGCCTTTTGCGATGGCTTTGCGGCCTCCCGCGCTAATCTCACAGTATCAAAATTTAACAGCATACGCCAATCAGTCTTGGGCTTCGGCTCGGTGAGCGTCGGACTGGCAGCGATGCTCATGTTGGTGGTGGTTCTCACTTCGGTGCGCATGGGCCGGGCTTTCTCGCAAATCGCGCAACGGCTCTCGCAAACCACGGAAAATTTGCGCGGTTCCGCGCAATTGGTGGACTCCTCGGGGCATTCGCTTGCCGAAGGGGCCAGCGACCAGGCGGCCTCGCTGGAGGAGACGAGTTCCTCGCTCGAGGAAATGTCCAGCATGACCAAGCAAAACACCGAAGGCGCGCGCAAGGCCAATGAATTGGCCAACCAAGCCCGCCAGGCGGCGGACATCGGCGCGACGGACATGCAAACTATGCAAACGTCCATGAAGGCTATCAAAGACTCCAGCGCCGACATCGCCAAGATTATCAAAACGATTGATGAGATCGCCTTTCAAACGAACATTCTAGCCCTTAACGCGGCGGTCGAGGCGGCGCGCGCCGGCGAAGCGGGCATGGGTTTCGCCGTGGTGGCGGACGAAGTGCGCAACCTCGCCCAACGCAGCGCCCAAGCGGCCCGCGAGACGGCCGAAAAAATCGAAGGCGCCATCGCCAAGACCGAACAGGGCGTGCGGATCAGCACCAAAGTCGCGGAAGGTTTGACGATCATCGTCGAGCAGGTTCGCAAAGTAGACGAGTTAGTCGCCGAGGTTGCCGCCGCTTCCAAGGAGCAGAGCCAGGGCATTGACCAAGTGAACACCGCCGTTAGCCGGATTGACAAGGTTACCCAAGCCACGGCGGCCAACGCCGAGGAAAGCACCCAGGCCGCAAGCGAATTGAACTCGCAGGCGGATGAACTCAAGGAAGCGGTCGAGTTATTGGTCGCTTTGGCGGGTTATACCATCGCCCGCGAACCAGCGGATCAGTCCAGGAGCAAATTTGCCACAAAGCCAGCCGCCGCCGCTTTTGAACAGGCTGGCTCCACTCCGACAAAACCCGCGGTAAAACCGGGCAAACCCGCCCCATCCAACAGCGTCCGCAGGACGGAATCTGCGGCAAACACTGCTGATTTCAAGGATTTTTAACCGCGATTCGGAGAAGCAATGTGGCCGCTCATTATAAAAAAATGCGGGAATGCAAGAGGCTACAGGGCCAGGTGCGGTCTCGCGCCGCTGGAAGCTTTCGCGAATTTTCTCAAATAACAGGATAGACGGTCGCCAAGCACCGATAAGCAAACGAGATGCCGCCCGTCTGGCGGACATCATTTAACAACGGCTAAAACTCTTCTCCCTGAGGAGCCCAGCCGCCAGGAGGACAAATGATCCCACGGGTTGGGGTACAACCAGAGTTACCCAACCAGGATACCCGAAAGTTAAGGAAACAGACTAGCACCCTGCGTTTATATATGAAAAAACCTGATAAACAAAGACGATCGATCGCCAGCAAACGTTTCAAAAAAGCTTGCCTGCTCACCCCGCTCACCGTGTTGGCGGCCTGCCAGGCGGAAGCAATTGAATTCAGCATGATGGGGACCAATATGCCGGCGGTGGACATCCATGGCTTTGGCAGCCAAGGGTATGCCATCAATTCCGGCAATAACGATTACCTGGGCGGCGAGAGCAGCAAGGGGACCTACGATCTGCGCGAATACGGGTTTAATGCCTCCATCGCCAAAGGCAAATGGCGCATTGGAGCGCAAGTTTTCGGTCAAAAACTAGGCCCTTACGGCGATGATAAAATGAGGCTGGACTGGGGCATTGTGGATTTTCAAGCCACGCAGTGGTTCGGCTTGCGGGCGGGCCGGGTGAAGATGCCCCGGGGCCTCTACAATGAGTCAATCGATCTGGATTCCACCCGCCCCTTCGTATTCATGCCGCAAAGCGTCTATGACGCCCGTCTGCGCGATTTCCAGGCTTCCTTTGATGGCGGAATGGCTTACGGAAATATTGATCTCAAGAAAGCGGGCAGCCTCGATTATAAGATCTTTGGCGGCCACATCCCGATGTCAACCTCATCCGGGGCCAGTGATTACTTCAATACGGACGCTCCGTTTCCGAACCTCGACATCCATATGGATGACGCCTTCGGAGCCAGCCTGTTCTGGAATACTCCCCTCCAAGGCATGAGATTCGGCTATTCTTTTAGCCGATTCGAGAATTTTGAAACGCTGCGCTATGTGCCCTTCCGGCAAGCGAACTCGCACAAAGTGGCTCCGACCTATGACCGGCACCTTTTTTCGGCAGAATATACCACGGGGAATTGGGTATTTGCGGCCGAAGGCGGCCTGGATGATACGGAATATTTTGTCGCTTATGATAGCGGCGTAAAATATGCCTCACTCTATCCTTCCAGCTACTATATGTATGCTTCGGCCACGTGGCGGCCCAAACGCTGGCTGGAACTGGGCGCTTATTACAGCCGTTCCCATTTCGATCAGCGGGGCGTTGGCACTCCGGTCGTTTTCCCGGACCTGGATCAAGGGGATTTGGCAATTAGCACGAAATTCAATTTTACTGATTATATCTTTTTGAAACTGGAAGGCCACTATCTGGATGGCTCCGGAGCGGTGTTCGATGTTCCGTCGCATCCTCAGCCTATCAGCAACCGCGAAAATTCGTGGTTTATGTTTGCCGTCAAAGGTGGCTTTTCGTTCTGATATAAATCGTGAATTCAAATGAAAACGCATATGAATACTCGACTTTGCCTGATGGCGCTCAGCGCAGCCCTCTATTTGGCGACAGCGGTTCTCCAGGCGGGGCCTGTTTTGGTGGGCCACAAAGGCCTCGAAGGTCAAAAGCTGGATGACGACGCCATTAAAGCAACCCTGCTCGGCAAAAAAGCCACGCTGGGCAACACCCGCGTAGTCATCGTGATTGCCAAGTCCAGCGCCAACCAGGAAGCTTTCCTAAAAGAACACGTCGGCATGACCACCGACCAGTTCCAAACCTTTTGGCGCCGTCTATTCATGACTGGTGGCGGCACCGCTCCCAAGGTGGTGGAATCCGAAGCGGACGCGGTCAAACTAGTGGCGGAAACCGCCGGCGCCATTGCGGTGGGTGATTCCGGAAAAGTCGAAGGACTCGCCGTGCTCGCCACTAAGTAAAGTTTTGGCTTTTACCGCAGCACTCGGGGTGCCATTGCAGGAGGGAATCCATGCTGGATTCCCTCTCAGGCTATATTGATGCCTTTGCCGTTTAGCCTTCAGCCATCCCTTGGCGTTATCCTAAGGCGTTCCAGCGACGCAACTTCGCTTCCACGGCGTCGAAATGGCAAGCTTCGGTGAGCAGCGGCGGCAAATCTTTCTGCAATTGTTCCAGCGTGGGAATGGTTCCCCAGGCGGTCAGGGTAAACACTTCGGTGGGTTTATCGCTGTGAATGCCGAGGGCTTGATTGCGGCGCAGGATACGCTGGCGCAGTTGTTGAGTCCAATCTTCCAAGGAACTGGGCGCTTGGAGGGAATGGCGGGCGACCCAGGGCAGCCATTCCTGGAGTTGCGAGCGGTGGCAATAGTACATTTGGCTGACGTGGTCGAACACGGGTTCAATGTCGACGGCGAAATCGTAGCTATTCTCCCCGAATTGGTAGCCGTCGAAGGTATTGAAAATGACCGGGGTTTGACAGAACTTGGGCTGGGTTTCGTCCGCCGGGTATTCGGGCGTAAAGGCATGGGGCACATTGATTAAGTACGCGACTTTGCGAACGGCTTCGGCCACCCCCAAGTGATCGACATGCACGCCCGACAAGGGGTCGGAGGGCATGGGCGGACAAAACAGGTAATCGGGCTCGAATTCGCGGATGGCTCGCCACAGGGCCGCTAGCAAGCCGGGTTCGGACTGGAGGGTGGCCTCACGCGGCACCTCGCCATCGGGCAGTTTCAGCACTTCCAATTCGTAGCCGCCGATACGGGCGGAATCCATCTGTTCTTTAAGGCGCAGGCGGGCGGTTTCCGCGCGGGTGCGGAATTGGTGGCCTCCGGCGCCATCGGTGCAAACCAGGTAGCGGGCGCGGAAATCCGGCCCGGCGTGTTGCCGCCAGCGGGCGAACGTCCCAGCGATGGCGAACTCGAAGTCGTCGAAGTGGGCGTGGACGCAAAGAATACGCATAGCGCGATTAGTAAAAGAAACGGCCCGGGGGCGCCATGAAAAAAGAACTCTTTAAATTCCTGCACAGACACTTGACACTCGGGGCGTGAATGATAGCCTCTCCACTTCGCCCCATCTTAGGGGAAATCAGGGAATTTCCTGTGGGGCATAAGCAAGACTATTAGAGTTAATCGAACATGAAACGTCAATATCAGCCGTCTAAGATTCGCCGGGTGCGCCAACATGGTTTCTTGAGCCGCAACTCGACCAAAAGCGGCCGCGCCATTTTAGCAAATCGCCGCCGGGTGGGCCGCAAACGCCTTACCCCCGTATAAACCAGCGGCATAAGGCCTGGTTGTGACCGCCGCAAAGCCATCATCCCAGGGGCTGCCCGTTGAGGCGCGCATGCGCGACCCGCGTGAATTTCGCGCCCTCAAGCTGGGCGGCAAACGCATGGTCACCCGGCATTTGATTGCCAATTGGCAAGAACTGCCCGCGGGCAACCGCTCGCGCCTGGGGATAATTACCACTCGCAAGAACGGCAACGCAGTGGCGCGTTCGCGCGCCCGGCGCTGGCTGCGGGAGGCTTTTCGCCGGCATCAAGTGGATTTAGCCCGGCCAGCAGCCATGGTGCTCGTGGCCCGGCCTTCCCTGGCCCGCCAGTCATTCGCCCAAGTGGAGCGGGACTATCTGCATGTGCTCAAACACTCCCAGCTGGCCCATCCGCTGTGAATCCAGCCCAACATATCCTGTCCGCCGCCGTGCGGATTTACCGGTATTTTATCTCCCCGGCCAAAGCCGCTTTTTTCGGGCCGATGGGGCGCTGCCGGTACTCGCCCAGCTGTTCTGAATACGCGTTGGAAGCCATCCGCACTCACGGGGCCGTTTACGGCACCTGGCTGGCCACCCGCAGGATCTGCAGCTGCCATCCGTGGGGTGGTTGTGGCTATGACCCCGTGCCTCCCGTCCCACATTCAACTACTCCTGAGACAATGGCGCCGTGCGCGTCAAAACACTTGAACCTTTCCTAATGGACCGCAAATCGATCGTTGGTGTTGTTTTCTGTTTTATCCTGCTGATTGGGTACTACATCTGGGTGCCCAAGATGTACCCGCCTGCCCCGGTTCAGGACTCGACAAATCTGGTCGCCAACGCGACTAACTCGGCCAGCGCGTCCAACACCGGGCCGCGCGAGGCAACCTTGACGGCCCGCACCAACGTGGAAGCTCCCGCCGCCGCCAAAACCACCCCGGCCCAAACCAAGTCCGCTTCCTTCGCGAACACGCCAGAAGAGATCGTGCAGATCGAAAACAACTTGGCGCGCTACTTTTTCACCAGCCACGGCGGCGGCCTCAAGCTGGTGGAATTAAAAAATTACCCGGCGGACGTCGGCCGCAAACACGCACAGGCTCTGACCACCAACGGCCTAGCCACGCTAAACACCGGCGCGCCGCGAGCCGTTCTCTCGCTTTCTGGCGCGGAATCGATGCAAGGTGATGGCATCTATAAACTGACCAAAACCGCCAGCGGCGTGCGGGCGGAAAAAACGCTGCCCAGCGGCGTTGCTATTGTTAAAGATTTTTCTCTCAGCACGAATTTCCTGGTGGAAGCCACGGTGCGCATCACCAACGGCAGCGACGAGAAACTAGCCTTGCCTGAGCAAACGTGGATTTTGGGCGCCTCCACCCCTATTGGCCCGCACGATAATAACCCCATCATGCAAGGAGCGATGGCCTATGATGGGAGCAAGGTAGCTATCGCGGACGATGCCTGGTTCGCCAACCGCATGTTGGGCTGCATTCCAGGCACCCCGCGCACGGAGTTCCGATCCGCAGGCCCGCTGGCCTGGGGAGCCGTATACAACCAATTTTTTGCCCTAGCCGTGATCCCCAAAGAGCCCGCCGAAATGGGTGTCCAAAGGCTAGAACTGTCCAAACCCACGGCGGAAGAACTGGCGGCCGACCCGCGCATGGTGCCGCTTCCGATCGGCTTTGAAGCGTACCTGAACTACAAATTTGCCCCGCTGGACGCCAAGCAATCCATCGAGCGCCACTACACGATTTACGCCGGCCCCAAAGAGTATAACGGACTGGCCCGCATTGGGGACGCTTACAAGAACAACCTGGATTTGATCATGAATTTCGGCTTCTTTGGCATCGTCGCCAAATTGCTGCTGATCTCCATGAATGGGCTGCATAATCTGCATTTAGGTTATGGCCTAGCCATCGTCGTTATCACTATCATCATCAAACTGCTGCTCTGGCCGCTCACCACCGCCAGCACGCGCTCCATGAAGCGCATGTCCGCCCTGCAACCGCAAATGAAGGCATTGCAGGACAAGTACAAGGATGATCCCAAGAAGATGAATCAGAAGCTGATGGAGTTCATGAAAGAGAACAAAGTCAGCCCGCTGGGGGGCTGTTTCCCCATGCTGCTGCAAATCCCGGTGTTCTTGGGCTTTTACACCATGCTGCAGAGCGCCATCGAACTGCGCGGGGCGCCGTTCCTGTGGGCGAAAGATTTGTCCGCCCCGGATACCATTTTCTTTCTGGCTGGGTTCCCCATTAATCCCCTGCCCTTGCTGATGGGTGTGACCATGTTGTGGCAAGCGCACATGACTCCGCCCTCGCCGGGCATGGACCCCACGCAGCAGAAGATCATGAAGTACATGCCGCTCATGTTCATGGTTTTCTTGTACAATTTCTCGGCAGGCTTGACTCTGTACTGGACCGTGCAAAACTTGCTTTCGATTCTGCAAATGAAAGTCACCAAGACCGACGATATCCAGCCGGCGGCGGCGGCTGTGCGCAAGCACAGTGGCAGCACCCCGGGCGCATTCGGCGGCCGCAAAAAGTAACCCCTCGCACACTATGTCATCCGCGCAAGCCAAAGTCATTCTCGGCGAAATGCTGAAACAGTTGGGTTTCGACGCCACCGTTGAGGAAGTCATGCTGGAGGAAGGGCCGCTCTTGGAAATCAAGACGGAGGACGCCGGCCGCCTCATCGGCCGCAAGGGGCAAACGTTGGTGGCGCTCCAGTATTTGACCAACCGGCTGTTGTTCCAATTGGACCAGGAAGCCCCCAAGGTGCTGGTCGACGTGGCCAATTATCGCTCGCAAGCGCGGGACACCCTGATCGCCAAGGCCAAGGAAGCCGCCGAAAAAGTGCGCCGGTGGGGAGATATCGTCGAATTGGAACCGCTCAACGCCTTTGACCGTTTTATCGTGCACCACGCTTTGAAGGACGATCCCACCGTGGAGACTTACAGTGTGGAAGTGGACGGCACCAACAAAAAAGCCGTCCTGCTGCGTCCCCGGCGCTCTTAATCAGGCGGCCCGAAAATCCTCCTGCTGTTTAGGATTATTTTTTGGCGGAAAGCCAGCCACCTGGCTTTCCGCTAACGTCTACTTCGGTTCCCCATTCGTTTCGGGTTTTTTTGGCGGCGCAGCACTTTTCTCGGTTGATCCCCGCATGGCTGATTGTTAAGTTGCGGCCGGAATTCCACGCAGGGAGAAAACCTAGGCATGCCTAGTAGGCCGGTTTGCGGCAACTCCTGTTTGGGGGGAAACAGCAACTTTACTGCCGCCGTCAAAATCATGAGCCAGCCAGTGCTTTCGGGTAATCCATCTCGATCCAAGGGGAGTGTCAGTGCTATATCCTTGATGAGGCGAGGCCGCCACCTCGGAATCGCCTTCTTGGCCAGCTTTCAGCTCACCGGCCAGGCCGCTGATCCCGCGGGCTTAAGCTCTAAGCCATTGGCCGAGGCCCCAGTCACGGAATCAAAGACGCTCTTCCAAACGTTAACCACCAACCAGACCGGCATCGATTTTGTTTACCGTTGGAACCAAGACCCCAAGTACGAGCGATTGTTCAATTCCTCCGAAGTTGGCGGCGGGGTTTGCGTGGGTGATTTTGACGGCGATGGCCGGCCCGATATTTGCCTGACGCGCCCGGCGGGGGGCTGCCAGTTATACCGCAACTTAGGCGGATTTCATTTTACGAATGTCACGGCCCAGGCCGGGCTGAAAACGGAAAATGTTTGGGTCACCGGCCCAACCTTCGTCGATATCAACAACGATGGGTTGCTGGATCTTTACCTGTGTTGTTATGCCAGCCCCAACCAGCTCTACCTTAACCAAGGCAATGGCACTTTCAAGGAATGCGCCCAGGAGTATAAGCTCGCTTACAATGGCGCGAGCATGATGATGGCCTTTGGCGATTTTGATCGCGACGGCTGGCTCGACGGGTACCTGCTCACCGCCGGTCTTATGCCGAAAGCGGACCAGCAATTCCGCGTAAAATTTGAGGGCAAGAAACCCGTCGTGCCGGAGGAATTGCAGGAGTTTTGGCAAATTTTCTACCTGCCGGGAGAGCGCGCCGCAGCGGCGGAGGCCGCCCAATTCGATCATTTATTCCGCAATAACGGCAACGGCACCTTCACCGAAACAACCCGCACGGCCGGCCTGCAAGGCTGCGATTTTGGCAACTCCGCCGTCTGGTGGGATTATAACGGCGACGGCTGGCCGGATTTGTATGTGGCCAACGACTATTTCGGCCCGGACCGCCTTTACCTGAACAACCAAAACGGCACTTTCACCGATGTGGCCCGGTTTTGCCTGCCGCACACACCGTGGACCTCCATGGGCTCGGATATTGGCGACTTGAACCGCGATGGCAAACTGGATTTGATCGCTTCGGACATGGCGGGCACCACCCGGCGCAAACGCATGATCGACATGGGCGACATGGCCAAAAACGCGTGGTTCCTCGAATACCCCGAGCCCCGCCAATACATGCGCAACGCCCTGTTCATAAACACGGGCAAAGAGAGTTTTCTCGAAACCGCCTTTATCTCCGGCTTGGCTTATACCGATTGGACTTGGGCCATTTTGCTGGGGGACTTGGATAACGATGGCTGGGAAGATGTGTTTGCCGCAACCGGGATGACTCGCAATTGGATGGATAACGACCTGGGGCTGCAAACCGGAAAGCTCGCACCCGGCACCTTGGCCCAATTTTGGCGCTCCCAGCCCGTGCGCCGCGACCTCAATTTGGCCTTTAAAAACTTGGGGGGCCTGCAATTTGAAAACTCGTCCAGCGCGTGGGGCTTGGATCATCCCGGACCGAGTTTCGGCGCGGTGGAGGCGGACTTGGATGGCGACGGCCGGCTCGATTTGGTCATCAACGATTTTGAAGCGCCTGCCCGCGTTTGCCGCAATGGCGAACGCCAAAACCACCGGATTAAACTGCGGTTGCAAGGTGCCCACGGCAACCGCTGGGCGATTGGGGCCAAGGTGTCTCTGACCGCGGGTGGCGCCACCCAAACGCGCTACTTGACCCTGGCCAGGGGGTTCATGTCCGCGACCGAGCCATTATTACATTTTGGCTTGGGAAAAGCGACGCTGATCGATCGATTAACGGTGGAATGGCCCGGTGGTGGCCGCCAGGAGTTTGCTCAATTGGCAGCCGATCAATTCTACACTATCCAAGAACTGGAAAAGTCCCCTGCTCCGTTGGCTGCCAACACGCCCGCACCCGCTTATTTTTTGCCAGTCCCGGTTTTGAATCAGGCTCTGCACGAGGCCGAAACCATGGATGATTTCAAACGCCAGCCTTTGCTGCCGTGGAAACTCTCCTCACTCGGGCCCGGCATGGCCTGGGGCGATGTTGACGGAGACGGCCATGAAGAGCTGTTTCTCAGCGGCACCACGAAAAGAGGGGGGCAAATCTACTTTAGAAACGACGCGGGCACGTTTGAATCCGGAGCTGCCGAAAACACAAAATCGCTCTTTATGGAAATGGCACCCTTGTTTTTCGACGCCAACGGTGACGGCTCGGCCGACCTTTATGTAGCCTCGGGCGGATACTTAGGCGAACTGGGCGATGACCATTTCCGCCACCGGCTCTGGCTCAATAATGGCAAAGGTCACTTCACCTCGGCCCCCACCAATGTCCTGCCTCGCATTCTTGAAAGCGGCGGCGCCGTGGCGGCGGCGGATTTTGATCGCGACGGAGATTTGGACCTCTTCTTTGGCGGCCGGCTCGTTCCCGGCAAATATCCCCTGCCCCCGGCCAGCCGGCTGTTGCGCAATGATGGGGGCAAATTCAGCGACGCCACCGAATCGCTCGCCCCAAGGTTGGCGCGGGCCGGAATGGTCACCAGCGCCTTGTGGACGGATGTCGATAACGACGGCTGGGTGGACCTCATGGCCACCTGCGAATGGGGTCCGGTGCGTTACTACCATAATGAACAAGGCAAACTAGTGGAGCAGACCGAAACGGCGGGTTTAGCCCAGCGACTGGGATTATGGAACAGCATTGCGGCGGCGGATTTTAATCACGATGGCCAGATGGATTACGCAGTGGGCAACCTGGGGCTCAACACCCGTTATCAAGCTACGCCCGCCGCGCCGTTGCGGTTGTACTATGGTGACCTGGCGGAAACCGGCGAACCCCAGTTGCTCGAAGCCGAAATGACCGCCGAAGGCTGGGTGCCGGTGCGCGGCAAAACCGCCATGGACATGGCTTTTCCCCACCTCCAAGCCATATGCCCCACTTTTCACAGTTATGCGGAAGCGCGGGTTGACTCCCTTTTTTCTACCAAGGCGCTGGAGTCGGCCTTTCAAGTCACGGTAAACACCCTCGAATCCGGCGTCCTGCTGAACGACGGCAAAGGGCATTTCAACTTCCAACCCCTGCCTAGGCTAGCCCAGAACGCGCCAGTGTTTGGCCTGGCCATTCTCGACGCCAATGGCGACGGCAATCCGGACATTGTCATGGCCCAGAATTTTTACGCGCCACAACCCGAAACCGGCCATATGGACGGCGGCGCGGGCTGGTTGATGTTGGGCAAAGGCGATGGAGCCTTTGAACCCGTCGCCCCCGAGCGCAGCGGCTTGCTCATGCCGGGCGACGCCAAAAGTTTAACGGTGATCGACCTCAATGAAGACGGCTGGCCGGATCTGGCTGCGGGCATTAATCAAGATAACATGCTGGCGTTTTCCAACCAGCGAGTTGCGGGCCAGCGCCCGGTGGCGGTTCAATTGCGGGGCCTGGCAGGGAATCCCACGGCGGCCGGCGCGCGCGTTACCTTGGCGCCCAAGAACGGCCCCAAGCAAGTGGTGGAAGCAGCCGCTGGCGGGGGGTATCTGTCGCAATCCACGCGCACGCTTTTTTGGAGCCTGCCGATGGAGGCGGAAGCGGCATTGGAAATCCGCTGGCCGGACGGCAAGACTAGCACCCATGTGGCCGGCACCAGCACCCCACAAATAATCACGCAACCCTAGTCAGCCGGGAATTGCGGTTGCATCCTGCGATCCATGCAGGACGCGATGGACGGCTTTGCGCAATTCCGTGGGCGAAATCGGCTTGATCATGACTTCGCGCACGCCGATGGATTTCACCGATTCGTTGGTCCAAGCCCCCGCAAAACCACTGGCAAGGATGATGGGCAGATCGGGGCGGATTTTGAATAGCTCGCTGGCAAAATCCACCCCGCTCATGCCGGGCATGCTGAGGTCGGTGATGACCAAATCATAGCCACCTGGCTGAGCTCGAAATTGCTCCAAAGCGTCGGCCGCCCGGTGTTGAATGGTTACGTGGTAATCCCAATTTTGCAGGAGCCGTTGAGCCACCATGCACAACGCCGGCTCGTCATCGACAAAAAGAATGGTTTCACCATTGCCACGGGGAGCGGTTTCCGCCACCTCCACCGCATGGGTTTCCTTGGTCGCGTGGATGGGGAAAAAGATTTGAAAAGTAGTGCCCACTTGAGGGGTGCTTTCCACCAAAATAGCGCCGCCATGGTCTTTGACGATGCCGTGCACCACCGCCAGCCCCAAACCAGTGCCCTCGCCCGGGGCCTTAGTGGTGAAGAAGGGGTCAAAAATGCGTTTGAGCGTGGATTCATCCATGCCGTGACCCGTATCACTCACGAGCAATTGCGCATATTCTCCCGCTTTCAAATCGGGATGCTGCTGCGCCTCCATGGCGTCCAATGGGCATGGTTTCAGCCGGACGTGCAACTGGCCAGGTTTATTGCGCATCGCATGCGCCGCGTTGGCGCAGAGGTTCATCGTGACTTGATGGATTTGGATCGGATCCGCCATCACCACGAGGGCTTCCTCCGGAAACTCGGGCAGGATTTCAATGGTGGCGGGCAAAGTGGACCGCAGCAGTTTTAAAGACTCCTTAACAATGGTCTGCAACCGGACCGGTTTGCGTTCTTGTTTGGTTTGACGGCTGAACGCCAGGATTTGCTGCACCAAGTCCTTGGCGCGAACGCTGGCTTTGCCGATCTGTTCCAGGCTTTCGAGAATTTCGGGGCGATCTTGGGAATCCAATCGCGCCAGCTCGTTGTAACCGGCAATGGCCCCTAAAATATTGTTGAAATCATGCGCAATGCCCCCGGCCAGCGTGCCCAAGCCTTCCATTTTTTGGGCCTGCCTCAATTGGGACTCCAAATGGGTCTTGAGCGCCTCGCTGCGCTTGCGTTCGGTGATATCTTCCTTTAACGCCAAGAAACGAATCGTTCTGCCTTGGCGGTCCTTAATGGGGGATATGACTTGCTGCTCGTCATAAAGATCGCCGTTTTTTTTGCGATTTTGAAGTTCCCCAGCCCACGGCTGCCCGGCCAGGATGCTGGCCCAGAGCCCTTGGTAAACATGGCGGGGAGTATTGCCGGATTTGAGCACGCGCGGATTTTTGCCCATCACCTCTTTCCCGCTGTACCCGGTAACTTCGACAAACCGCTGATTCACGTATTCGATCGCCCCGTGCGTGTCGGTAATCATCACCATCGCGGGGCTTTGCTCGACGGCTTGAGAAAGCATGCGCAACTGCTCTTGGGCGTGGTCGCGCTCCGTAATATCATGGATGGTGCCCTTCAAGCGCAAACACCGGCCCGCGATGTCAAACTGCGCTTCCATCCGGCAATGCACCACCCGATCCGGGCCGTGGGGTTGCTGGATGCGTTGATCCATCCCCACATCCATTTCGCCGTGGAGGAGCCGGCGCAAAGCCGCTTTCGCCACCTTGACGCCCGCCGGATTCAAACGGGCGAATAACCGGCCGGCCCGGCATACTTCCGTGCTTTCCCCCAAATCGAGCAACCGCCGCGCTTCGGCGGATAATCGGACGGTTTTGTCGAGCGAATTGAACTCCCAACTGCCCACGTGGCCAATCCGCTGCGCTTCCGCCAGCTGAGTTTCGCTTTGGCGGATGCGCTCTTCATTCCGTTTGCGCTCGGTGATGTCGCGCGCAATGCTCTCGATGCCCGCAATGCGGCCATTATTGCGCAAAAACTGCGTGCTGACTTCCAGGGTCAACTTGCGCCCGTTTTTGGCAAACACCTCGAGTTCATAGGTATGAGCCAGCAATTCGAGCTGGCGCCCTTGGAAAATCTCCTGCAAACGAGGCCGGTCCCAGGGCGCGACAATGTGCCAAAACTCCAGGTTAAGCGCTTCGGCCAGAGTGTAACCCAATACTCGTTCAGCCGCCTGGTTTAAGGCGGTGATGCGGCCTTGCGGATCGCAGCTCACAATAATGTCGTTAGCCCGTTCAATGAGCTGCGCACAGCGCGCCTCCAGCAAGGCTTCGCGTTCGAACCGCTGGCGAATCGTATCCATTTGGCGCCCGACTTGCCGATGCAAATACGCTGCCCAGGCCACGGCCCCCGCCAGAATTAGCAGCAAAAAAACCGCCACCAACGCCACGCGCGGGCTGGTCATCCAGGAAGCCGGTTTGACGACTTCGATATCTTCGGGTTGCCGCAAGCCGAGGCGGAAACCCACCAAAGTCTGCGAATCACTGATGCGCGGGTAGCAAACCCCCGTCACGCGCAAGATGCTGCCGGCGCGCAAGGCGGGAAAATACCGGTATTTATCCAACTGCTCCATGGCGGCGGTAAAAGTCACATTCCCCTGTTGCAGGAGTAATTCCGGGACTTGCGACCGGGCCACATCGCGTAGCAACTCCGCCTCGATGGTCACCAGCATGTGATCGTAACTATTCGTGTCTTCCAGCAGTTTCTTTACTGTCAGCAGCTGGGGCTTAATCACGGGGCCAGGTTGATTTAAAACGCGGAAATCCACATTGCGCAACACGGGGGTATAATCCGCGTAAGTGCGAAAGCCAACGAGTTCCACCACCGTCCCTAGCATCAGCTCGTTGGTTTTGTCAGTAATGGCGCGCACCCCGCCCGTTTTGTCCTGCAAACACAGCTCTTTGCCGCGCCGCCAGAGAGTGACCACCCCTTGCACCCTGATCCGGCGCCCAGCCACGTTTTTGGGCAGAAACCCCAAGGCATCCAAGTTAGAATAAAGCGGAGCGGCGAAAGCATCCTCGGGAGCGCGCTCGATAATCTTAAAATCTTGCTCCCTGGCTACGGCCAGGCGGATGGCCGAAGCCTGGCCCGCCCGATTAATTTCCACCAAGCAAACCCCCTCCACTTCGATCACCGAATCCAGCAGTTTAGCCAGAAAATTGGCGCCTTGCGCCGGCGGCATCAAAACCCAGCATTGCACCCGCCCATCAGCCGCAACCAAATCCACCAATAGGCGATCTTCCAGAGCTTCACCGGATTGAATGACCCCCTTGAAACGCACGCGGCGGCTATCAAATTCGCCGCTCATCGCCTGGTGATAACCCACGGCCACCGGAGCCGGCAATACGCCTTCACCCAAGACGACCACTTTGCTGACGGTAATCATATTGAGCACACCGCCCGCCAGCGTCACGCCGGTGACTTCCGCCAGCTGCCCCGCTTTCAACGCTTGCGATTGCTCGACCTGCATCAGGTAAATGCCATCGTCTCCATCCTGCAAAAACAGGGAATTCTCATAAGCGTCGGCAAACGTGATGACCCCGCGCACCCGCACGGGATATCGCTTTCGAGCCTCCTCTTTGGATAATTTGAGCACCTCCTTGATTTCCGTTAAAACGGCGATATTCGGATTCACCGCATCTTGGGGGGAAGGCGGAGGAAACGCGGACCCGGTATTGGTTAGAATGGATTTCTCGACCTTCAGCATGGCGTCATCGAGCGCCCACTGATTATCCTGCTGAACCAAATAGCCAACGGCTTGCACCCAATCGCGGCTTTCATACAGCGACTGCAAAGTGGAGAGGATTTTGATAGTCTGGCCGGAACCGTCCGCCAATTGCAAGGAATGGCCTAAATCCTGGCTGACACATCGACCCTGAACCAGCACCCGGCGGTTTACTGCTTGGGCAGCGCTGAGTTTCGCAATTTCAGGCAGCGATACGAGGGGCGCCGCATAGGGATCAACCATCCCCGGCCGCTCGATTTTGATCCATTGAAAATCGTCCACATAAATCGCGACACCCGTGACTTTTCCCTCCGAGTCCACCTCTTGCAAGCATACGCCCACCACCTGAATTTGCGCGTCCATCAGCTGATTGAGGTTGACGGGCTGGTAAAATCGCACCAGAACCGGGATGTTGGTGCTGCTGAGTTGCAACTCAATCCGCAACCGGCCGGCCGGCATATACGACCGCACCACGCCGCGAAGAGCCACAAATCGTGTATCCAATGGCCGTTGGAAAAGCTCTGATTCGGCAACTTCCAAGGGTTCCAACAGCTTGGTTTTCCCCAAAGACGTCAAGGTCACATCGGTCAACAACGGTTTAATCTGGGGCGGCACCCCGGCCTTAATTGCGCCTTCAATGGCGACTTTTTGCCCCACTTCAAACCCATAACGCAATGAATCCGCATGGACTTGGATTGACCCCGAAGCATCTTGCACGTAAAGCCATTTCCACAAGGGATCCGAATAAGTGACCACTGCCTCCAGGTTTATCAGGTAATCGGATCGCACCGGCTGGCTCGCGACCTGCCGATACTCGCCGATGGAATTGATGAGGTTGGAATCTTTTGGTGGGATTGCCGCCCGGGCCGGAATTAGCCCATTAATTGCAAAAGCCAGCGTGGCCGCCAGCCACCAGCGCAACGCCCCTGCAAGCCACGCCTTCCGTATGGCTGGGGTGCAGGACTCGAAGCTATGCCAGGAACCAAACATTAACTCGCTTTAATGCGCTAGCCTGTTCCTTTCTCCATGGTTTTGGCAGCCAATCCAGCTTCCCTAGCGGGACAACCGCAATGCCTTCTGCCCCCTGGACTAAGAAGGAGTCCCACATAATTCGTCAAAGACTGGATACTGACTCTTATTACTTCGGCAGAATCAGCCCCAAGCTTAAGTTTATTCACGGATGCTATAGGCTTAAAAAACCTTGAACTTCGCCATCAATCTAACGCCTATTTAAACCACACTCAACCTTAAAGAAAGCTTTACTAATGCCCGTCTCTGATATTGTCATCACGCATTGGGGGTTCTTCGCCGGGCTTGAGGACCACTCAGGCCACGCACAAGTAGATTCATAATCGCCTAACCCGCGTCGATGCCGGCCCATTAATGCGCGTTCCGTAGTGATTATTCATGACTCATCCCAAATTCTGGCGGAATCCTGCGGCCGGAGTTTTTACCCCTAAACCTTGGCTTAATCGGGAAGGTGGGTGGGTGGCCTCCGCCAAATTTAAAAGTTGCTGCACGGCTTGAAGCAACATTTCCACTTCAAAGGGTTTGGCGATAAATGCGGTCCCGGCTTGGCTTAAATCCAAAGGCGAATCTTGCTGCACATACCCGGACATGAATAAAACCTTCAATCCGGGTTGCCGCTGGCGCATTATCGCGGCTAATTGCTGGCCGCCCATACGGGGCATGACTACATCTGTAACGAGTATTGCGTATGGGCTGCCGCGCACATCCAATTCCGCCGCGGCCTGCCCGTCCTTGGCTTCGGTGACGTGGTAGCCAGCCCGCTCCAAGGCAATGCTCGCCGCCCGGCGCAACGCGTCATCGTCCTCGACCAGCAAGACGGGGCTGCCGTTTCCAGCCAGCACGGTTTTCACTTCGGCGGGAGCAGCCCCGGGGGCTTGCAATGAATCAAAACTGGGCAATACCACGGTAAAGGTGGAACCCCGCCCCAACTCACTCTCGACACTCACTTTGCCCCCTAATTTCGCGGCCACGGCGAAAACTGTGGATAGGCCTAGCCCAGTCCCTTTGCCAACCGCTTTAGTGGTGAAAAACGGGTCGAAAATCCGCGCCATCACCTCCTTATCCATTCCGACCCCCGTGTCGGTGGCCGTCAAGATGGCGTAATTGCCCGTCGGCAGCAACCACGGTGGCTCCGTTTGCAAGCGCTGGGTGCGCACATGAATGGCCAGCAATCCTCCCTGGGGCATGGCATCGCGGGCATTGGCCGCCAAATTGAGCAGCACTTGCTCGATCTGAGTGGATTCGGCCTCGATGATCACCGGCTGGCTAGGCAAATGCAATTCGACGCGATGGCAATCCCCCACCAACTGCCTGATCATGCCCTCCATATTGCGCACGAGGGCGCACAAATCCAGGCGCACCGTTTGGATGGGCGTTTCGCGGCTAAAGGCCAGCAATTGCCGCGTTAGGCGGGTGGCGCGTTCCGCGGCCGCCAGAATTTCATCCACGTCGGCCGTGGGCAATTGACTTTCAACCAACGCCTGGCGCTGGAAACGGGAATAATTGAGAATGACCGTCAAAATATTGTTGAAATCGTGCGCGATGCCCCCCGCCAGCCGGCCCAAGGTCTCCATTTTTTGCACCTGGCGCAGGGCCTTTTCGCTTTCCGCCAAAGCGATCAGGGCTTTTTCGCGCTCCTCAATTTCCCGGCGCAGGGCCTGGGTTTGCTCGCCCACCAAGCGGCGCAACGAATAATTCCAAGCTATGACCCCGGCGGCGACCAACACCAGCCCGGCCATGGCCAGGATTGTGGCGCGCGCGATGGCGCCAGCCCGGTCCATCCGCACCCACCGGCTATAGATGTGCTCATAAGCCCCGCTGGCCTTGAGAGCCATCACCCCCTCATTAAGCTGCTCAATCAAATCGCGCCGCTTTTTCCGGGTCACAAAGGCGTATTCGCTCTGCAACACGGGGGGGCCCGTGGGCGAAACATTGGGAAACAACCGGGACCGCCGCGCAAAAGGCCGCCCCACCGTTTGGGTCACCACCGCCACCTCACCCGTGCCCAGCGCTAACTGGCGCAACACCTCCGGCTCGCTCTCCAAGCGGATCAAGCCATCGCCTAGCCCGGCTTGCCCGAGGCTATCTTCGACGTACGTCCCCTTTTGCACCAACACCCGCTTCCCCGCCAGTTCGTTTAAGGCCGCAACCGGCGGCGAACTGGTGCGGACATACATCTCGTGGTAAATCAATTCGTGGGGAATCGCGAAATCGCATATCTGTTCGCGTAGCGCGGAGCGGTACATGGCGGCCACATCGATGGCGCCGGATTCCAGTCTGGCTTTGACTTGTGGCCAGGGCAGCAAAGTGATCCGCAAATCCCAACCGTTGTGCTGGGCCACAGCGCGGATCAATTCCACATTCAGCCCGGCGGGACGGCCTGACTCATCCAAGTATTCATAGGGTGGAAAATTGGCGTCCCCCCCATAGACGATTCGCAAGGGCTGGCTGGGCCCGGCAGGGACGGCCGCGTGGGCGGCCAGCCCGGAGTCGCTGAATCCCCCGCAAACAAACCGCCAGCAAACGAGGCAGCAGGCCAGCCAGCGCCAGCCTGGAAACGACAAAAACCAGGCCGCTTGCTTGGCCCCAAGCTTTGGGATTGAGATTCGGCCAATCATCTCCAGAAATGCCAGCCACACTAACGGGGTGGAGCCTTAAGGTCAAGCCACGGCACGGAGCTTGATTTTCACCGATTGACGCCAGGGCTTTGCCTGATAAAGTCAAAGCATGGAATCGCACTGGGCTTCCGAACACCTGCAGGTCATCCGCACGCTCATGGAACGTTCGGCCGTGTACCGCCGGGCGCTGGCGCCCGTAACCCTCACCGCGGGCATTATTGGGCTTGCCGCCGGCGCGGTCGGCTGGTGGCAAGGCTGGGATACCAGCCGCTCCTTCGGCCTGTTTTGGGGCATTGTCAGCTTGGTGGCGGTCACCATATGCCTGATTTTGGTGCGTTTCCAAGCGTTGCGCGACCGCGAGCCCTTCTGGTCCCCCCCTACCCGGCGCGTATCCCAAGCCATGTTGCCGGCCCTGTTTGCCGGGTGGATCACCATTGTGGCCATCTTTCTGCCGCGCTGGGGTGATACCCTGCAAGGCTGGTGGCTGCCGTGCCTGTGGATGATTTTTTATGGCTGCGCGATTCACGCGGCGGGATTTTTCATGCCCCGAGGCATCAAGCTTTTTGGCTGGCTGTTCGTGCTGGCGGGATGCGGCCTCTTCCTGGCGCTGAGCCGTTCCAATGGCGTGCCCCCCATGCGTTGGTGCCACTTGTTCATGGGCGCGACCTTCGGCGGCCTGCACTGCGCTTACGGCGCTTATCTCTATCTGACGGAAAAAGGATCGGAGTGAACCCGGAACCCTTCCTGAACTTGGATCGGGTGATCCACGAAAAGGGGCGGCTGGCGATTATGTCACTGCTCGGGGCGAACGCTTCCCTCTCGTTTACCGAGATCCGGGACACGCTGAAAATGACCGACGGCAACCTGAGTGTGCATCTCAAAACCCTCCAAGAATCGGGCTACGTGGCGGTTACCAAAAGCTTTCACCAGCACAAGCCCTTGACCACGCTCTCGCTTACGCCTTTGGGGCAAAAAGCGTTCACCACGTACATCGATTTGCTGGAGGATATCCTGCGCCAGGCGCGGCCGGAAAAAAGCGAATAAAAATGCGATTTTGCTCGCGCAATTTGAACGGAGTGCTAGGTTATTGGTCAGACACTTTGTAATGCAAAGTAAAGGTGCCCATCTTATGCGTATCATCCGCGCCGAACATTTAGGCATGTGCTTTGGCGTCCGCGACGCCATCACGCTGGCCAAGCAGCAGGCCGCCCAAGGTCCCACCACTATTTTAGGCGAACTCGTGCATAACGAGCATGTCCTGGAAGATCTCCGCCGCCGGGGCGTCCAGACCCAGAAAGACGCCCGGCAAGTCACCACGCCCACCGCCATCATCACCGCTCATGGCGCTTCCGACACCGCCAAGCGCAAGGCCGAGAGCTACGGTTTGCACTTATTGGAAGCCACCTGCCCCCTGGTGCAATTGGTCCACCATTCCGCCGCCCGGCTGGCCCGCGAAGGCTGGCACCCCGTCATCGTCGGCAAGCGCGATCACACCGAAGTGCGCGGCATTGTGGAGGATTTGGCCGAATACGATGTGGTGTCCTGCGCGGACGACATTCTGGGCATGAAACCGCGCTCCAAGTTTGGCGTGGTGGCCCAGACCACCCAGCCGATCGACCGCGTGAAATCGCTCGTCGATTTGCTCAGCAAACGGTTTCCCCAAGCCGAAGTGCGGTTCATCGACACCGTGTGCCAGCCCACCAAGCAACGGCAATCGGCCGCCATTGAAATCTCCCAGCTGGCCGATGCCGTGGTCGTCGTGGGCGGCGCGCACAGCAACAACACGCGCGAACTCGCTGCCACCTGTGCCCGGTATTGTCCGTGCGTGATTCAAATCCAAGACGCTTCGGACCTGCGCCCTGAATGGTTTGAAGGCGTGCAAGTGGCCGGACTGACGGCGGGAACTTCAACCCCGGACGAGGTCATCCAGGCCGTGGAAGCGCGGCTGGCCGAAATCGCGAGCCAAAAGACCTCCGCCGTGCCCGTGGGGGCCTAGTGTAGTGTCTCGCAATTGACTGGAGTTTTGTTGCGCCGATTTTGACCTGGGGCAAGGCACGAGGAAGGGAGTGTATCCCCTGAGATACATGACCGACCGAGCAACGCAGCCCCAGGTCAAAAGCGACGCAACCCTTCGGGCGGCAGTCCTTTTTGGCATAGACTGCGTTGCTCGCTCGTCACAGATCCTAGCGGATATGCTCCTCGCTCGCGCCTGGTCTATGCCCAAAATTCCTCGCCGCAAAACTCCAGCCAATTGCGAGACACTACACTGGCCCGTATCCACTGGAGACATTGGCTATTTATTCCCCACCTGGTTCGGGAGCCATAGCCAGCCATTTCACGGAACCCCGCTATTTCCTGGGAAGACACTCGACAACCGCGAAAGCAATAACGTAAGGAATAGTCTTGCCGATGGTGCGGCAAAGGGTTCGGTGTAGCGCCGGGTGTGCGGGGGTCAGATTCGAATGCCGGAATACCGCGGTTTGCCGCAAACCTCCTGGAATCTCATATGGGGAGGCAATGTCCAGGAACCGTTGGCACCTAAGCTCAAAACAGCAACCACCATGAAGGAGTGGAATCCAGAGGCCATGGCCTCCGCCGACATTTATCGCTTTCTGTTCGAGGGCAACCCGCTGCCCATGTGGCTGTTCGCGGAGGAAACCGGAGTTTGTTTGGCGGCCAATCCCGCCGCCGCCAGTTTATTGGGCTGCTCGAGGGAGGATTTTCACGGCCAAAAACTGGGTGACTTCAGCCGGCTGCCCGCGGAGCCGCTGGATTCTAAGCCCGCGCAATCTTCCCTCCCTCAAACCCGTTATTTTAAGACGCGCGAGGGCCAGGAGCTTGCCTTGCTCGTTGCCACGCAGACGTGGGATGATTCCACCGGCCGGTTGCAAGCAATGACCGTCATCAGCCAGCCCGCTGCAATCCGGGAGTGGAACGCCGCGCAACGGCGCAATTTATGGATCGCGGAAACGGCGGGCGAGGGCATTTTGCAGACCGATCGCCAGTGGCGCATTGTCTTCGCCAACCCGCCTTTGGGCGCCATGCTGGGCGTGGAAGCCAGCCAATTAATCGGCCGCGCGCTCACCGAATTCTTGGAGGAGGAAGCGCGGATATCGTTCCAAAAGCACATGACGCAACGGGAGAGCCGCTTGCGGGAAACCTATGAGCTAAAGTGGAAAACGCGACAAGGCCCTCCCAAATGGACCCTGGTGAACGCCGTCCCATTGCTGGATGAAGCGGGCCAATTTGAGGGGTCGCTGGCCATGATTACCGATGTGAGCGAGCAACGCGGCGCGCATCAAGCCTTGCAGGAGAGCGAAAACCGGTTTCGCACCTTGGCCGCCGCGGCGGATGAGGGCATGGGCATCGTGGAAAACGGGATCATTATCGATGCCACTCCGCGATTGGGCGAAATCGTAGGCCTAAAAGCGGAGGCGTTGGTGGGGCGCCCGGCAGTGGATTTCGTGGCGCCGGAACACCGGGAAATGGTGCGGCAAAAAATGTTAACCCAGGAGGAAACGCCTTATGAGCACAAAATGCTGCGCGCCGACGGAACGACGCTCCTGGTGGAAGCCCGGGCGCGCCACATTGTGTATCAGGGGCGGCCGGTCCGCATGACCGCGATATTGGACATTTCGGAGCGCAAAAAATATGAAGAGCTGCTCCGCGCCACCATTACTTTGCTAACCCTGGGCAATCAGGCGCTGAACTCGCAACAATACGCCGATAAACTGGTGGATTTGTTGCAGGAATGGGCCCAGTGCCCCAGTGTTGGGGTCCGGCTATTTGGCGAGGATGGACGCGTTCATTGCCATTCCGGCAAAGGATTTGAGGAAACCTTTTGGCAGAACACCGAATCCCTGCTGGGCCAGAAGAAATGTGTGTGCTCCCGGGTAGCCCTAGGCGAGACTTGCGCTTCGGAGCGGCTATCACTTACGTCGCGCGGGAGTTTTTACTCCTCTCACTTGAGCAAATTCTTGCCGCAACTCACGGCGGCGGAACGCGCCGAATATTGCGGCCTCTTATTCCAGGGGCAATACGAGTCTTTAGCCATCATTCCGATTCGGGCCGAAATGCGCACCTGGGGGCTGGTCTATTTGGCGGACCCTTCCCCGCTCGGGCTCAAAGAGCATCAAATCCAATTCGTGGAAGTGCTCGCCCCCCAAATCGGCGCCACTCTCGCCCACCGCCGGCTCGAGGAAAACCTGCGCGATAGCGAAACCAATCTCCGCCAGGCGGAAAGCATGGCCAAGCTGGGTTACTGGAACAGCAATTTGGTCACGGGCCAGGTGAAATGGTCGGAGGAAACCTGGCGCATCCTGGGTTATGAGCCGGAAAAACACACCGCGAGCATGGCCTTGATGCTGGCCCGCGTGCACCCCGAAGACCGGCAACGAGTGGCACAAGCCATCGCGGATAGCGCCCAAAAATGCCGGCCTTATTTTTGTGAATTTCGCGTGGTTCTCCCTTCCGGAATCATTCGGCAAGTGCGCGATCATGGCGAACCTTCGGGCCCTCCCGGCCAGCCTCCCACGCGGGCCTTTGGCGTGTTGCTGGACATAACGGAGCAAAAGCAAGCCGAAGAAGAATTGCGGCGCTACGAGAACATCATCGCCAACACCCCCGATGGCGTGGCTTTTTTGGACCGCGAATACCGTTACCGCATCATCAACCCGGTGTACGAAAAATACTCGGGCCGGCCGCGCGAAAAACTGCTCGGCCACACCGTGGCCGAGTATCTCGGTGAAACCATATTCCAAGAGCAAGTAAAACCCAGGTTTGATCGGTGCCTCAAGGGCGAAACGGTGACGTACCAGGATTGGTTCAACTATCCCGCCATGGGACGGCGTTTTTTGACGATCACGTATTTTCCGTACCGCGACGCGCGGCACCGCCTCACCGGAGTCGTGGTGAGCTCCCGGGATATTACCGAATTGAAGCAGGCGGAAGAGGTGTACCGCCGGCTGGCGGCTATCGTTGAACACACGGACGACGCCATCATCGTGATCACCTTGGAGGGCATCATTACCAATTGGAATGCCGGCGCGAGCCGCATGTACGGCTATGCGGAGGCGGAAATGGCGGGCCAACCCCTCACCCGGCTCGCCGCGCCCGCCCACCAAAAAGACATCGCGTTCATCCTCGGAAAAATCATGGCGGGCGAGCATGTCCGCAACTTTGAATCCCTCTGGCAAAAAAACGACGGCGCCCCCCTGCATGTGTCGCTAACCATCTCGCCGCTGAAAGCTGCCGAGGGCAATATCATTGGGGCCTCCGCCATCGGCCGGGACATTACCCGGCGCAAACAAGTGGAAGCCGCCCTGCAAGCGGCCCAAGCCCTCACGCAGCGGCACCTCATGTTTAGCGAAACCCTGCTGGCCGCCATGCCCATTCCGGTTTTCTATAAAGATGCCGCCGGCCGTTACCTGGGCTGCAATCCCGCCTTCACGGAACTCATCGGATTGAGCCAGGCGGAGATCAAGGGGAAAACCGTCGACACGCTTTGGTCCCGCGAAATCTCGAGCCCTTACGACGATAAAGATCAAGAGCTGCTGCGCCATCCCCACAGGAGCCAAAACTACGAGAGCGTCGTGCTGGACAAGCATGGCGAACGCCGCACGGTGTTGTTTGCCAAACGCGCCTTTTTTAACGAAGCCAGCCAAGTGGCGGGTTTGGTGGGGGCGTTTCTAGACATTACCGGCCGCAAGCAGGCCGAAAAGAACTTGCGGCTGCGCGAACGGGCCATCGACGCTTCCAACGAAGGCATTTGCCTGATCGGGTCGGTCTTCAAAGACAGCCCGCTCTTGTACGTTAACCAGGGGTTTGAACAACTCACAGGCTATTCGCGGCAGGAAGTGCTGGGCAAAAACATGCGGTTTCTCCAAGGCCCGGACACCGACCCGCTAGCGGTGGCCCAACTGCGCGGGGCCGCCCTTTCCGGACTGCCCATTTCCTTGGAACTCATCAACTACCGCAAGGATGGCACTCCGTTTTGGAATCGCATCTCCTTAACCCCCTCCCGCGACGAGGAGGAGAGGAGCCTATTGTCAGTGGCCGTGCTCACCGATGTTTCCCAGCAGCGGCAAACGGAATGGTCGTTGCGGCGCCGGGAAACCGAACTGGCCACCATTCAGGACCACGCGCCTTTCCTGCTCTGCCTGCTCGATCAAAAACTGCAATTACTGCAGTGCAACAAAACCTTCCGGGATTTTGTGGCGCAGCCGGAAAACCAGCTTAATGGCAAACATATCTGCACCGCCATAGGGTGCTTGCGGGACCACCCGGCGGAGGCGAACCCGCGGTGGGATTGCGCCAACTGCGCCTTGCTCCGGACCATTAACATGGCGCTGGCCGGCGATAAAAAACCCGCCATGTTGGAACAAGAATTGGCGCTCCAGCTGGGGGATCAAGTAAAAACCTACACGTTTCTGTTATCGGTAGCATTATTGAAACTGGATGATTGCCCGCGCGTGCTTTTATTTCTCGAGGATATCACCACGCGGAAAAAGGCGGAAATTCAACTTTATGAGTCGCGCCAAATGCTGCAAGCCCTATCCCGGCGGCTGGTGGAAGCCGAGGAAAGCGCGCGCCGTTCCGTGGCCCGCGAATTGCACGACCGGGTGGGCCAAAACTTAACCCTGTTCAACATTAATTTGGGCATTATCCGCAATGAATTGCTGCGTGCCCCAACTTCCGATGCGCTGAACCGGCTGGATGATTCCATGCGCCTGGTGAATGAGACCATGGACCATGTGCGCAATGTGATCGCCGATTTGCGCCCCGCCGTGCTGGATGATTACGGCCTGGCCGCCGCGTTGCGCTGGTCCAGTGAACAGCTGGAGGCGCGCACGGGCCTGCGGATCGAAGTCGCGGCTGTCCCGGAGTTTCCGCGCCTGGAAGCCGCCGTGGAAACCGCCGTGTTTCGCATTGTGCAGGAAGCGCTGACGAATGTGGTCCGCCACGCCCGGGCACGCCAGGTGCGGATTCAAATGCGGCTCGGCGCGGCGGGCCCGCAAGTCAGCGTGCGCGATGATGGCGTGGGGTTTGTGCCTCCCCCGCCCCATGCCCCCAGTCTCCACGATACCTGGGGTTTGGCCACCATGCGCGAACGCGCCGAAGCCATTGGCGCCCAGTGGCGCTTGCACTCGGCCCCCGGGCAAGGCACCGAGATCGTGATTGATTTTCCCCCCCCGGTTTCCCCATAGTGCCCGCGCATTGAAATTGGGCGGGGAAAGCGGGCCTAAACTGTAAAGTAAACATGGTGATAAAAGTTGTTTTAGTGGACGATCATGCGGTCGTAAGTGACGGCGTGAAAGCCTTGCTCGAAACCCAGCCAGACATCCAGGTGGTGGGCAGCGCCAACGACGGCCGGCAGGCGATTGCCCTGGCGCTCAAGCTGCGTCCCGACGTGGTGGTGATGGATATTGGCATGCCCGAGTTGAACGGCGTGGAAGCTACCCTTCAAATCCGCCGGCAGCTACCCGCCACCCAGATCGTGATTCTGTCCGTTCATAAGACCAGTGAGCACGTTTTCCGGGCCTTGAAAGCCGGCGCCACGGGGTACGTGGTCAAGGAATCCGCCGGGCTGGAAGTGGCGCAAGCCGTCCGCGCGGCCCACTTGGGCAAACGCTATTTGAGCGAGCGCATTAGCGACATGGTGACCGCGGAATTTGTGCGTTTGCGGGACGTGTCCCACCTGATTAGCCCCTTGGAGAGCCTCAGCGAACGGGAACGCGAGGTGCTGCAATTGGTGGTGGAAGGGCATTCCAACGCCACCGTGGCCAGCCGCCTGAACCTTTCGGTGAAAACGGTGGAGACTTACCGCAGCCGGCTCATGGAGAAATTGCGCGTGCAAGATTTCAGCGGCTTGGTCAAATTCGCCATAGCCCATGGTATCACCACCGAGTCATAAGGTCCTATTGCGATTTATCAAGCTAACCTGACAAGGTTTGTAGGGATTGCCTGACAGACAGAAATCGGCCAAAACCGCATGCTAGGCGGTATATGGCTAAGACCCTGGAGCAAAACCAAATCCCACGCTTAGGTCTCTTGCTCCCCATGATATTTGCGGTGTTAGGTTTGCTCTTGGGCACGGGGCTCTTTCTTTATTCCCAACACCGGCAAGTCCTGCAAAAAGCCGAAAGCCGCCTGCGCGCGGTGGAGGACTATAAAACAGCCCAAATTCTGGCTTGGCAGGCCAGCCACCGCGACGAAGCCAAAGAATGGAGCGAAAACAACGCGCTATCGCAACAAGCCAGCCAATGGCTGTTAGCGGCAGCCCAGCCTCCGAATCCGGCGCTGCTGCTCAACACGTTGCGCAGTGTGGGGCGCCACTATCACTACGCCGATGTCTGGCTGGTGGATCCCCAAGGCGAAGTCCGGCTCCACCTTAATTCAACCCGTCCAACCCTCTCCACCCAATCCCGCCAGGTTTTGCGGCGGGTCCTGGAATCCGGCCAGCCATTGATGACGGATTTTGAGGCTGATGCCAATGGAGTTCCCTGCTTGGATAGCATGGCACCGCTCTACCCCCAAGATTGCCCTGGTTCCTCCCCGGTGGGAGCCATTGTTTTTCGCATCGACGCGCGGCAAACCCTCTATCCTTTGATCCAAAACCAGCTGGAATCCAGCCAGTCGGTCGAGACCTTGCTGGTGCGCCGGGACGGCGATCAAGTGCTCTTTCTCAACGAGTTGCGGCACCGCACGAATACCGCGTTGAAATTGCGCTATCCCTTAAGCCAAACGAATGTGCCCGCGGTGATGGCCGTCCTGGGGCAAACCGGCATGGTGCGCGGGTACGATTATCGCGGAGTTGAAGTCGTGTCCTCCCTGCGGTCCATCCCTGGCACGACGTGGTTTATGGTGACCAAAGAGGACGCCGCGGAAGCCTTGGCTTCCTGGACGTTCCGGGCTGGCATGATCCTCGCGCTGCTGGTGCTATCCTTGGCGCTGTTGGCCTTAGCCAATCTGGTGTGGTTCCAAAGGCAGGCCAAAATCCAGTATCGCTCATTGCTCACGGCTCAAGCCGGAAAGCGCCAAGCCGAAGAACGCTGCCGCATAACCTTGAAAAGCGTGGGTGATGGGGTCATTTCGACGGACGTGCATGGCCAGGTGGATTTTATGAACGCCGTGGCGGAGCAACTCACTGGCTGGACCACTCCGGAAGCGGTGGGCAAACCCCTGGAAACCGTCTTCCAGATCGTGCATGAAACCACCCGCAAACCCGTGGTAAACCCCGCCAGCATCGCGATGCGCCAAGGCATCACCGTGGGGCTGGCCAACCATACGTGTTTGATCGCCCGCGATGGCGTCGAACGCCCGATCGCCGATGCCGCCGCCCCCATCAAAGATGATTCCGCGGCGATCGTCGGCACGGTCCTTATCTTCCGCGATCAATCCAAGGAGCGGCAAGCCGAGCGGGCCTTGCGTGAAAGTTTGGCCAGCCGCGACTTGGCCTTGCGCAGCGCGCGCATGGGCACTTGGGCTTGGGACATTGAGGCGGCCAAAAGAAGTTTTGACGAACAAGCAGCGGTTTTGCTGGGGCTAGACCTGGCATCGTTCGGCGGCTCCCATGAGGAATTCTTCGCCCGGGTGCACCCGGAGGATCGCGAGCCATTGATGCGGGCTTTGACGAATACCATTGAAACCGGCGCCCCCTACGAGATGGATTATCGGGTGCGGCTGCCCGGAGGCGAAACGCGCCACCTTTCCTCTCGAGCCCGGCTTAACCGGGATGAAAACGGGCGGGCCACCCGGGTCAACGGCGTGCTCTGGGATGTCACCGAACGGCAACTGGCGGCCGAAGCCCTTAAAGAAAGCGAGAATCGTTTCCGGTTGTTGTTCGATAAAATGATTGATGGCTTTGCGTTGCACGAAATCGTGTGCGATGCCGCCGGCCAGCCGGTGGATTACCGGTTCCTGAGCGTCAACCCGGCGTTTGAACAATTGACCGGCCTGAAAGCCAGCCAAGTGGTGGGACGCTGTGTGCGGGAGATTTTACCCCAAATCGAACCCTTTTGGATCGAAACTTATGGCCGGGTGGCGCTCACGGGCAATTCGGTCACCTTCAAGCGTTACAACCAGGATTTGGGGCGCCATTTTGAAATCAACGTTTACAGCCCCAAACCCAGGAAATTCGCGTGTATTTTCACCGACATTACCGATCGCATGCAGGCCGAGGAAGAGGTCCGCGCCAGCCGTAAACGGTTGCTCGAAATCCTGCAATCCACGCCGGCGGGCTATTTTTACATCGATCGGGAGGGGCGCTTCCGCCACGTCAACGAGGCGTGGCTGCACATGCATGGGTTTAACAGCCCGGAAGAGGCGGTGGGGCTGCATTTTTCCGCCACCCAAACCGAGCAAGACCTCGCGGCCGCGGAGGATTTGGTGACGCGGGTATTAGCGGGTGAGCAGATCAATTCGGGTGAATTTTCGCGCCGATTGAAAGATGGGTCCACCGCGTGGCATTCCTTCACCATCCGGCCGGTGGCCAAAGAGGGCCAAATCATCGGGCTGGAAGGCTTCGTGATTGACACGACCCAGGCCAAGGCCGCGGAACGCCTGATCTTGCGCAACCAGGCCGAGTTGGAGGCAATTTATGACGGCACTCCCATCATGATGTGCATCGTGAACCGGGAAGGACGGGTGGAGCGCATTAACCGGGCCATGCAGGAATTTATCCACCACACGGTGGATCTCACTCAAGCTAGAGGCCCGGGGGATGTTATGGGATGCGTGAACGCCATGGATCATCCCAAGGGGTGCGGGTTCAGCCCCCAATGCCTCACTTGTCCGCTGCGCGTCGCCATCATGGAAACGTTTGCCACCGGCAGCCCCCGGCGCCAGATCCGCAGCCAGATGTTCTTGGCGGGCGTGCCGGCGCATCGCGAGATTTTTGTGCAAGCCACGACTTCGCTGATCCAAGTCCAAGGCGAGGCCAAAGTGGTGTTGTGCCTGCAGGATTGCACCGAACAAAGGCTGCTGGAGTCCCAGTTGTTGCAGGCGCAAAAAATGGAGGCGGTCGGCCAGCTGGCGGGCGGGGTGGCCCACGATTTCAACAACATTTTGGCGGCCACCATTCTGCAAATACAATTGTTGAAAGCCGGTTCGCCGCTCACGGAGGAAATGCGCGAGGGTCTCGGCGAATTGGAACAAGGCGCGCAACGGGCGGCCAGCTTGACCCGCCAGTTGTTGCTGTTCAGCCGGCGCAACGTCATGCAGTCCACATTCCTGGAACTTAACCAGCTCTTGGCGGATGAAGTCAAAATGCTGCGGCGGCTTTTAGGGGAGCGGATCGCCTTCACTTTTGTTCCGGCCACGGAAGCCCTATGGATCTTGGCTGATCCGGGCATGATTGAACAGATCGTCATGAACCTCTGCGTGAACTCGCGCGATGCCATGCCCCAAGGGGGCAAACTGCAATTGACCACCGCCCGGAATGAGGTGACCCCCGAACAACTCCCCAATCATCCCCAGGGCCGGATGGGCACTTTTGCCGCAATGCAGGTAACCGACGAAGGTTGCGGCATGAGTGAGGCGACCTTAAAACGCATCTTTGAGCCATTCTTTACCACCAAAGAGCCGGGTAAAGGCACCGGGCTGGGCCTAGCCACGGTTTATGCGATTGTTAATCAGCATCAAGGCTGGATTGAAGTGGCCAGCACCGTCGGCCAAGGCACTGCTTTCACCATTTTTCTGCCGCTCTCGAAAAATACCGGCCAAAGTCAGGACCCCAGCGCCGAACCTCCGCCCCGGCTGGGGACTGAAACGATACTTTTGGTTGAGGATGATGATATCATTCGCATCCAAGTGGGCAAAGTTTTGCGGGGCCAAGGCTATCAAGTCATCGAAGCCATGAACGGCGTGCAAGCGATGGCGCGCTTTAAAGAATCCGGCGAAGGGGTGGATTTGCTGGTGAGCGACATGATTATGCCCGGAGGGTTGAGCGGGGCCAGCTTGGCGCGCCAACTGCGGGCGCTTAATCCGGATTTGAAAGTCATTTTAATCAGCGGTTACAGCCCGGAGTCACTCCATCCCGAAATAGGCCCGGACGAAAATGTGCACTTTCTCCCCAAACCTTTCGATCTAATTGGGTTAAACAAAGCCCTATGGCTGTGCCTGGAAGGCAAGTCAAACCATGGACGCCAAGTCTAAACCGGGGCAACAACGCGCCAAACCTGTGACAATAAGCACCAATTTTGTCCGTGTATTTATGGACTAAACCTCTACGGGAAAATGCCGATGTAGAAGGCGGTCGAAACCGCAAGTCGAGGGCTGACTTGTCCAGCCTGCCGGCTTGGGCCAATAGTGTGCGGTTACATTTAGCCATAAACCATAGGACCATCGAAAACGAAGCAATCGCATAATTTCGCGGCTATTACTCGCGGCGCCAAACCTATGCTGACCTGGAAAAGCACTTACTCCATCCATATTGAAGAAATCGATGCCCAGCATCAACACTTAGTGGCCTTAATCAATGAATTCGAATTGGCCATGAAAGCCGGCCGCGGCAAACATGCCTTGGAAAAAACCTTGGCGGACCTGATCGCCTATACGCAAAACCATTTCGCCACCGAAGAGCGATTAATGCTGGAGCATCATTATCCGGGCCTGGCAACCCACAAGGCAATGCACCACAATTTAACCCAGCAGGTGGTCGATTTGCAGCGCCGCTATATGCTGAATAAAGTGGGCTTGTCCGTAACCGCCGCCAACTTTCTCTCCGATTGGCTGAATTACCACATCCTGGGCCAGGACAAAAAATTTGGCAACTTCCTCAAAGCCCGGAAAGCCACGAACCCCTTCCAATCCGGATGGCATAATCCGGCTACGATGCCCCCACACAAACCACACAGCCAACCCGGTGGAACTACCTCCCCGGGGACCCCATAAAGAGGCTGCTTCCCCCGCCTCCACGCCAACCCAGCAAGAGCGAGATACCCGCCAGAGGATTATGTGACCCGAACCCTCAGAGGCCTTGGAAAGGTGATCGATCTGGAAGTTTGTCAATCGGCGTCAGCCACGCCTAAAATCAGCGATACTGACCGGCAATCCGGCAAGCGCTGCCAAAATGCCGTAAACGAAAAGTAATAAGCAACGGTTTCATTGAGATATTTGGGTAGCCGTCTTTCCAAAACGGCGACAAACAAGCCATGATCCTCAGCATGGAACGAGTCCTTTGTAGGCCTCCGCCTCCAACTTGAATGGGAAATGTGTAAACCCGCCTGAAACCAGACTACTCAAAATATTCCATAAACCTCATTAACCCCCTGTTACAAGCTGAAGAAACAATATATTAACTCACTGAATTACAATAGGTTCAGTCCTTAAATCAATATTTACTCTCTAATTATTTGGCAATATTTACACTTTAACCCCAAAACATATCTCACTGTATTTAAGCAAGTTTCGATCACCCAGCCCAGCCCGTAACCGGCAATTTGTCAGCCGGTTTTACACTTTTACGCGTCAATCTTTACGCAATATAAAATGCAATATTTTTTCATGATTGGCTAGCAACTGCTTACAAACACTTCACCATATCGCGCCCCCTTTCCGGCATGGCGGTTGCTATTTAATATTCATCAATGTGCTTTGCAAGGCAGGTCGGAACGCAGAGATCATGTTGAAAATGTGTTGTAACAATCCACTAACAATAAATCTATGAACTTTAAAAAATTAGCCTTAGGCGTCGGCGCCGCGGCGATATGCCTGGGGGCGGCTTCGGCGCAGGCAGCATATACGAGCGTTAATGAACCTTGGTTAAACACAACCGAATGGAATCTTTCTGCGGTTATGGCAGAGGTTTATGGGCAAGGGTATTCACGTATCAATGATTCTTTTGACACAACCTACGCCGGAACTTCGGGCTCAGTAATCGTAGACGCCATTTACGCCGGTGCCAGCCAAGCGCTTTTCACAGCAGCAGCACCCAGCGGATCACCATTATCGACCCCCATTTTGACACACTCAGGTTCAACTGGAATGGTCCCTTCCCGCTCAGGTGGCTCGGTTTCCTTCACACCAGTAGCCTCGCCATTTTACTTCGTTGACATTGCTAATGGCTATTCGGCCTACACAGAACCAGGCTTAAGCACAGGTAGCATCGATCGAGCTGTAACTTATTTAGTAACGGGTTATTTAGACAACAGTGACAACTTTGTCTTATTTTCGGACGGACCGCATTATGTTATCGGATTTGAAGATGGTACCGATATGGATTTCAACGACTTAGTAGTTGAAGTCTCTGGGGTTCAACGTGTTCCCGATGGGGCCACGACCATGATGTTGCTGGGTGGCGCGCTGTGCGGGATGGGGGCCATTCGCCGTCGTTTGGGGCTGTAATAAAGCAAACTCTTATGCGGGTTTTCGTTAAGGGCATGGGTTAAACCATGCCCTTTTTGTTTCGCTGATAACTTCACACGAAACGCATTTTCTTAGCCCAACCCAATAATAGCCGCCACATTCCAGCCATTATTTCACGACGCTATTAGCAGGGCGCAAATCCTAACAACCAATACCCCAAAATATCCTCCCTTGCGCACACCTCGGTCATTACTCACCCAGCACCAGGCTGCGATCGGCTCCCGCCACAACCTGGCCAGCATTTTGCACGCGCGCCAAGTCTTCGGCATGTTGGTATTGATAGTGCCCCCAGGAAACCACGGTGCCATTGGCGCGCAACGCAATCGTGTGCGCCTGCCCGCAAGCCACTGCGGTCACTACACCCGCATCGGACGGCGGTTCCAACTGGCCGTAACGGTTATCCCCCCAGCAGACCACGGTGCCATCGGCCTTCACCGCCACGCTATGATAGCCGCCCGCGGCAATGGCAACCACCTGGGATAGACCCGCAGGCACGGCGCATTGGCGCTGGGAATTGTCACCCCACACCACCACGGTGCCGTCCTGCGTCAGGGCCAAACTGTGATAACTGCCGGCCGCAATCGCCTTAATTGACGGCATACCAGCGGGCACCGTGCATTGTCCTTGGCAATTGTACCCCCAAGCAACGACTTGGCTATTGCTGGCAAGGGCCAAAGAATGAAACCCGCCCACCGCAATCGCTTTAACCGCATCCAATTGGGCGGGCACAGCCAATTGACCGCACAAGCCCATCCCCCAGGCTGTGATGGTTCCCTTCGCATCCAAGGCAACGCTATGGTAAGCACCCGCCCCTACCGCCACGGTTTGGCCCAAGCCCGCAGGGATAGCCGTTTGTTTCCAAGCGTTATTGCCCCACCCCATGACCGTGCCGTCGCGCAATATTGCGAGGCCGTGATACCAACCCAAACTGGCCGCAACCGGCGCGGAGGCCGACGCCGACAGGCTGGTGGCGTCCGCACTTAGATTGCCGAAGGCCAGCGCATTCACCACCGTCAAACGCGCGGTCCGGCTGGTTACCGCTCCGTAGATATTACTTACCACAACATCATAAAAACCCGCCTGACTGAAGGCTAGAGGAGATAAATTCAACATCGCATTCGTGGCGCCCGCCAAGGGAACGCCCTGCCATCGCCATTGATATCGCAATGGAGTCGCCCCCGTAGCGCCCACGGTCAAGGCAACCCGTCCGCCGACCAAGCCCTGAACGTCGCTCGGCTGGGTGGAAATATTCGGTTTCGCCGAACCGGCCAAAGTGAAATACAACGTTTCCGAAGGCTCGCTCTCATTGCCGTAGGCGTCATAGGAAGTCGCGTAAACCCAGTGAACGGAACCGAATTGAGCGTTATCCAGCGTGGCGTAATTGGTATTATGAACGTCGATAACGGTTAAATTGGAAACCCCTAATTGCCCATACTTAACATTATAGCCCACTACCCGCACGTCTTCGCAAAAGTCCCACGCCACGGCAACGGGCGGTTGAACTTGGGAAACCTGGGGAGCCGTGATGTCAGCCCACGCGGAAAGGCCCCATAAAAAGCATAACCAGCAGGCGGCCAGGCCGCCACTCCAGCGCCCAACCCTGCGGATCAATGCCCGAAACTGTTTTTGCCTCATAGGAGCCTTTTAGTGAAGCAAGTTTGGTTCCAATACGAGCCAATTTTGCTTACTAAACCGATGAACTTTTCACACCACCCCACTGCTCATTTCCATAGAATTCGAATCACCGAGTAATAGAAAAATACCCCTGCTGTCTATCGTTGGATTATTTCCATTCCGGCAAAACAGTCTAGCAGAAACGAAACCCGCTCGTGCTCTTATTGGGGGTCAAGGCTTGGGCGGAGTTTTAACACCAGGTTGGTGTCCCCTCCTTGAGCAGCGGCTTCCGCCGAGTTTTTATCCGCATCACGGGCTTCCAGCTTGACGGGGCCTTCGCACACCCCGGCAAAGGCAAACCGGCCTTGGCGATCGGTCAAGCACGACACACTCTGCTGGCGCTCGCCTTGAATTGTGACCATGACACCACAAATCGGGCGGCCCTGGGCGTCCAGCACCACGCCACTTAATGGCCGGTTCGCCGGCGGCAGGGAGATCACGCCTAAATCCACTTTGCCCGCGGCCACCACCACGTTGGTCACACGAGCCATGCCATACCCTTCG
>MTLE01004305.1_pt1 | contig 37655 bp, 28 predicted proteins | sample 1982461 | NCBI WGS metagenome assembly MTLE01 (sample SAMN05712605, study PRJNA340218) | biofilm metagenome | isolation source: sample SPL anode biofilm adapted to -200 mV | place: USA | collected 2012-02-03
TGCGATTCAAAATTCAAAGATTAGCTACCCGAGTAGTTAAGAAAGCGCAAAGACGTTTTACTTAAACCTAAAGTTTCAAATTGTTGGTTTTAGAGATTGAGCGAAATTTAACTAACAAAGACCGTATGTTCAGGAAGTTTACCGATCATTTTATTGTAGACAAATGATAAAGTAAGGGCATCAACTCAGTATAACACCAGTAATCACAATTTTTTTATAGATTTTTTCTTTAAATAGCTTATAAATCCTGCTTTTTAGTTACTTTGCAAAAAAATTTATAAAGAATGAAATCTTGGATAAATCAGCGAAGACTCAGTTTTAAGTATGCCATTAATGGCATCAGACTGATGACGAAGCAGACCAACTTCAGGATTCATATTATAGTTTTTTCGTTGGTTGTTACACTTGCTACCTATTTGCAAATCAGCTCTAATGATTGGGTATTGATTCTTTTAGTCAGCGGATTGGTTTTCGTTGCCGAAGGAATAAACACCGCCATTGAGTCGTTGACTGATCTTGTAACAATGGAGAAGAATAAGCAAGCTGGCAACGTAAAAGACATAGCTGCAGGAGCAGTACTCATTGCGGCCATCATATCAATCACAACAGGTTTAATAATTTTCAGTAAGTATATCCTCTGACTAGAGTAACTGATTCTATGGCTAGTATATTAATTGCAGATAGTGGCAGCACTAAAACAGACTGGTTTTTCAAAGGAGAAGACGGAGAAGTCATTTCATTTAAAAGTGCAGGACTAAATCCTTATTTTTACACTCCTGATGAACTTTCGTCAGAGATCAATCAGGCGATACCTTCAAAAATTAACAGAAAAGCCAGAGTTGAAGTAACATTTTATGGCTCTGGTTGTAGCTCATCCGAACGTCAGGATGAGATAAGTGAAGCGATTAAGAATGCACTTCCATATGCTAAAACAGAGGTTCATAGTGACTTAATGGCTGCTGCAAGATGTTCGTTAGGAAGAGAAAAAGGGATGGTAATAATCATAGGTACCGGATCGAATGTTGCACTTTTTGATGGAGAGCGAATAACCGATACCATTCAGTCACTTGGCTATATGTATGGTGATGAAGCCTCTGGAGCATGGTTCGGGAAAGCATTGATGACCGATTTTCTTACCGGCAAGATGCCAAAACAGTTATCAGATCATTTTACCAATTGGCATAAACTCTCATTTGAACAGATACTGGAGAAAACATATAGAAACAATCAGCCATCACGATTTCTTGCCTCAATGGTACCTTTTATGAATCTTCATTTAAGCAACGAATATGTATCTTCATTACTAACACAAGGGTTTGAAGCTTTCTTTAATGCAATGGCCTCTCAATTACCAACTCAAAACGGAGAATTGATAGGGGCTGTAGGGTCAATTGCTTTTCACTTTAAGCCATTTCTTGAAAAATCAGCCAAAGCACGAGGTTTTAACCTAAGTACCGTTACAAACACCCCCATTGAAGGATTGAAATCATACCATCGACTTTGTGAATAACAACTTCACTTCATGCTGAAAATAGTTCTTTAAGCTTTAGCCCTAACAACACTAACCCGGAATCATTCTTACAAAAGGGTACACCTCATGAACAAAAGAGGTGTCGTTAACCTATCCATACTTCACAGATTTAAAGAAAAGAGCCGCAACTAACAAAAATAAGCGTCGAAAGAAGGTCACTAAAGACCATAGTGAACCTGCTTATATTATCTTCGTGCTTTAACTGTAAGCAAAAACTAAGGTATATGAAGAGTTATCTTACTATTATCACCATCCTGCTTTATCTATGGATAGCGCCTGCGACCCATCTTTTCGCCAAAGAAAACTATCATGGCAAAATGGTCCATAGTTCAGATTCATTCTCAACGAAAGATTCGTCATCCACTAATGAAACCCAATCAGATTTTGCCCAGAGAATGATGAGAGCCTCTGACTCAATTCGAACGATCGATTCACTTAGGGTAATGGTTCTTAAAGAGGAGTTACTTTTAGTCAAAGCCTCTGATAAACAGCGAAAAAAAGAAATTGAGGCAAAACTTAAAAATCTGGAAAGAAAAGACTCTCTTAGAATACGAGCAGTTAATAGAAAAATCGATTCTCTTCGCAAAATAACCAAAGGATATCCTGTATTGCTTTCAGATGATACACTATTTATCATTTACACTAGCTACGGCCCTCTTACCTCAGCTGAAAGAGCCAAAAGAGTATTTGAAAACATAGATCGAATAAAAACCGATTACTATTTAGACTCAACCAGTTTTACTCTTCAGAAAAACGAAGAGACCTACGAGATTCTATATAATGGGAATCGAATTGCATCGATTACAGCCAATGATGCCCTTTGGGCGGGAGTCACAATAGAAAGCTTAGCAAACGACCGCCTGAATATAATATCAAAGGCATTAATCCAATATAAAGAATCAACAAGCTTCAGTAGGATTGTCATTAAGGTACTACTGGCACTGGGTTTTCTTATCATTCTATTCTTTATCATTCGACTAATTCACAAAGGATTTAAAAAACTGACCCTATGGTTTACAACAAACCACTCAGCATGGATAAAAGGAGTTCATATTGGAACCTATGAACTGCTGTCGGTTAAAAAAACACTGATCTTCCTTATACGCGCTGTTACTATTTTCAAATGGATACTTATACTCTTACTAATCTATCTATCGCTTCCAATCCTGTTTGGCCTCTTTCCATGGACTGAGAGCTTAGCCGAGAAACTTCTCAACTTCATATTGCTTCCATTCTCGAAATTCTTTGCGGCAATAATCGCTTTCATCCCCAATCTCATTTCAATCGGCGTAATAATATTCATCACAATCTATATCATTAAAGGGCTAAAGTTCCTAACCAGCGAAATCGAAAAAGGAGCACTTATTATACCAGGTTTCTATGCAGATTGGGCGATTCCAACCTATAACATTGTTAAGGTGTTGATCTATGCCTTCTCACTGATCGTTATATTTCCTTATCTACCAGGTTCAAACTCCCCCATTTTTCAAGGAGTCTCCATATTTGTCGGCATTCTATTCTCATTAGGCTCTAGTACAGCCATATCAAATGCTGTCGCCGGTATCGTTATGACCTATATGCGACCTTTTAAAATTGGCGATAAAATAAAAGTCAATGACATAGTTGGTGTAGTAGTTGAAAAAGGGCTACTGGTAACTCGCATTAAATCCATTAAAAACGAAGAATACACAGTACCAAATAGCATGTTACTAGGCAACTATAGCATTAATTATTCACGATATTCTGAAGAAAAGGGACTAATATTAACAACTTCAGTAACAATTGGATATGATGCACCCTGGCGAGATGTTCATCAGGTACTTTTACAAGCAGCCGATAGAACTGATAATATTCTAAAAGACAAAAAACCATTTGTCTACCAAACTGGTCTGGAGGACTTTTATGTTGCCTACACCCTTCACTTCTTCATTGATAAGCCTACTCTAACTCCACAGATACTTTCTGATTTACATGGACATATTCAGGATTGTTTCAACGAGGCCGGAATAGAGATCATGTCTCCTCATTACAGGGCAGAAAGAGACGGTAATCAGGTAACCATACCAGCAGACTATCTCAAGACTGACACAAACAAAGAATAACTTTTACTTAATAGATTAACAGTATCAACCTGTTGATTAATCAGTCATAAGATGAACTGCTAAAATTATTTAAACACCTGATCAGAGATTAGCAGCACCCAGCAGCTAGCTAACGGCTAGTTGGCAGCAGCTAATAGATTTATCATTCACTCTTTTGATTCTTCAACATTCAAGAAGAACAGGGGTAGTTAATAAAACAATGTACCCCTGATTATCTTTCACCTTTCACCTCGAGAAAGAATTGCTCTAAGAACTGCTGCATAAAAAGATGACGATTAATAGCAATAGCCTTAGCAGTAGAGGTATTTAAACGATCCTTTATAAGGAGGAGCTTTTCGTAAAAGTGATTTATAGTTGGAGCAGTTGAGTTTTTATATGTATGGAAATCATTATGAAACTCTACTTTAACATTTGGATCATACAATGCTCGCCCTTTACTACCTCCGTAGGCAAAGGTTCGTGCAATCCCAATAGCACCAATGGCATCCAAACGATCAGCATCCTGAACAATCGATGATTCTATTGTTGAGCATTTAGTTTCCACTCCTGCCCCTTTATAACTAACCTCAGAGATGACCTGTTTTACTATATCGTAATACGCTGTCAGACCAACCTTTACTAAAATACCCCTTACTTTCTCCCAGCCTAGCTCCTCACTAGCTACAAGTTTATGATCGGGTATATCATGAAGCCAGGCAGCCAACTCACAAATTATCTCATTTGCATTCTCTTCATGTGCAATTCGTTTAGCCATTACAACTACTCTTTGTGTATGAAAAAAATCATGTCCTGAGGCGTCATGGTCAAAATTCTCTAAAACCAATTGTTCAATATTCTTAAGTTGCGCGGAGGTTGGAATCTTCATAGCTATTAATCTTTTTTACTTAGGATAAACGGTTTTTGTCTATTCGATTTTGGGAATAAAGAGGCTACTAGAGTTGAAACAATAAGACTATAAAAGAGACAATAAAAGTACAGAGGGTAACAAGTAGCCCGGGAATCAGGAATCGCTTAAAAGTAATCTTCACACCAAAGCGCTCAGCCGATTCTATCACAATCAGATTAGCCATAGCCCCCATAATGGTAGCATTACCTGCTAGAGTAGATGCAGAAGCTAATCCGAGCCAAAGAATAGGATCAGCAGATTGTTTCATCACAGGAAGCATTAACATTGTAAATGGAACATTACTTACAATCTGGCTCATAAATAAGCTACTCAAATGAACAACTAACATTCCGGAAATATCAGGGGAAAGTCTTTCACCAGGCATAAGGGTAGATAAAACACCAGTATGCTCCACCCCATAGACAACAACAAACAGAGAGGCAAAGAAGAGAAGGAGAACCCAATCAACATTACGAATATTCTCAGATGGCCGATGTTTTCCGGTCAACAGAACCAGAGCTCCACCCGCTAAAGCAATCACCGGGATTGAAAGACCTAATAACTTGCCAAAGAAAAAGGCAACCACCACAAGCAGAAAGACTGGAACAGAGAATCTCATCGCTTTAATGGAATATGAGAAATCACTTACCTGGGCATTTATAGGTGTATGATCTCGGAAATGGCTCCTCCAAACCAATCGAACAATTAAAACAATAACCAGGAGGCTTAAAATAGCCACGGGAGCTAATCGTAACAAAAACTCACCATAGGATAATCCCGAATTCATACCAATAAGCATATTCTGTGGATTACCCGTCATGGTCATGACAGATCCGGCATTAGAAGCAAGAATTTCGGCCACTAAATAGGGGATTGGATCCAACTTGATTCGTCGGCAAATAGTTATAATAACAGGAGTGAAAAGTAATACTACCGCATCATTAACAAGAAATGCTGACGATACTCCGGTAATAAAGACAATTAACTGAAGCAACCGGTTACGAGAATGGGAATATTTGAGTGTCTTTGCCGCTATAAAAGAGAAGAAACCATCAATTTGAAGTGCAGAGATAAGGATCATCATACCCAATAAAAGGTATATGGTGTTAAAATCAATAGCTTGAACAGATTCTTGAAAACTTACGACGCCAAAAAGAAGCATGGCAACAGCACCAAAGAATGCGGCTGAAGGTCGGTCAATATTGACCCATGGTAATCGGGTAAAAATAATCCCGGTATAGGTTATAACGAAAATTACTAATGAGATTATTTCTATTCCGCTCATGATTAGATTGCAATGGAAAGATAAAGGTAAGGTGATTTAATTAGACACGCATAAAAACAAAATAAATGCGATAACTTAGCAGTTGCCTATGTACCCTTCTAAATAGTTTATCAAACTAATCAATTACAATCAACAACTTACCAAAACCGTTAATAACATGAGCTTAACAATTAAAAAACACATTATTAGTAAAACCCTCCTGGAAGCGTGTTTATTCGTTTTTATAACGCTCACCACCATCAGTTGTAGTAAGGAAAGCGATAACAATGAAATTGATAACCAAGCCAAATATCGACTTAAAAACTGCAGAATTGAGTATTTAATATTTGCAGACAACATAAAGTATTCATCGTTTACAAAACTCTACTATCCCCCGTCACAGGGAGAAATTATTCAGACAGAGTTTACATACAGTGATGGCAAGCTCTGTCAGGTAAAAGGGGGGTTCATTTTCTCCTATTCTGTTGGGCTTGTTTTCACACATATGATATATGATTCAATTGTCCATAACGAAAACAATACTGATGTATACACTAAGCCAATATACTTTTCAAACAGTATTGGCAACTTCTATAAGGATGAATATTTTAGATATAATATTGACAATTCCAACCACCTTAAAAACATCAGGCTGATTGATGGAAGTATGTTAACTTATACATACTCGGGGGAAACGATAACAGAAAAAAACTCTTCAGGAAAGGTAATAAGAACATTCAAATTCAGTAACAAAAACTTGGTTTCGGTAGAGCAAATAATTGGAGATAAAGAAAGTGGATCTTATTATGTCGTTGAATATAGATTTAATAATTATGATAATAAACCTAACCCACTAAAGGGAAAGTTCTACATGGAAGGGGCATTTTATCGTTCCTTTTCAGAAAACAATTACCTAGACTTTAATAAGACCATCTCTGTATTTGAGAATGGAGTATATACAGGCTTCCTTGAGTCATATTGGTTTGAAACGTCATTCACATACAATGCAGATGGATATCCAAATTTCGGAGAATATGAGGTAGTTGGAAGTAACACACGATAAGCTACTTAATAAATGATGAAGAGTCAAAACAAAATCGAAAGAAAAAATAACAAAAGAAGTAAGAATAATTAGTCTCTTTTTTACTATAATTGCATTGAATTTTCTTCATACTGGATTAAGGCAAAACTTTGGAAATAGATAAAAAAACAGACATGTTATACATGTTAGTTATATATATATTACACCATTGTTAGACAATAATTTAGCCTTAATTATTGGGACTGACGGGGCGAAGCTGTAAAGAGAGATAATTAAGAGAATCCTAAGAGACTAGAGAAAGAGTTTGATCAAAAAGGTACAGATTACAGTCGAATAACGAATAAGGTTTTGTATTAGTCATGAAATTACAACACATATAGACTTTACTTCTCAATAATAGGAGTAAAAATCAGTAAACCAAATAAATCTATTCTTTGGGAGCTACCCATATTAATTAATCAAATAAACTGTATATGAAACAATTAAAAACAATTACAGCAGTTATAGTCGTTATAACTTTGCTTAGTTTTATTCCCCAAGCACTTTTTAGTCAACAGTGCTCCTCTTACATTAAGAACTTCTCCTCTTTATCATCAGGGGAGTGCAAGGCAATTACTACCGATGATAATCAGAATATGTACGCCTTAATAGACCAAACTACTAAGTTCTTACTGAAACTTGACCAGAATGGGAATCAGGTTTGGTTAAAGACCAGACCTGAGCCGTTAGATTTTATTTCTATGGAAAATCATAACGGATCGCTTTATATATTGGCGGGGACGGGATCGGGCTCAGTCTGCAAACTTCTCGTCTATGACCTGGACGGAAATCAAATAAACTCTCGCGATATCCCCTCATCAGAAATTTCCTATCCGGTGAAAATGGTGGTTACTAATGATGGTATTTATGTAGCAGGGAAGAGATCTGTTGCACGGTTTAATTTCGACTTGACTACGGTTTGGAAGACAACAATAAGTGTAGACAATCAAGATGTTAAAGACCTTGCAACCAACTACATTGGCAAAGTATGCCTACTTACTTACAGGTACTACTATACCACTGATTACTATCACCATTACTATATTAGTCTTATTAGCGTCTCAGATCAAGGTGTAGCCAACGTATTCAAACAGGAGGAACTAATATCTTTTGGTCCGGAATCACAGAAAATACAAGGTTTGATCGTTTATGATGACAGAGCAACGTTTGACCAAACTAAAGTAGGAGAATATGGAAGTTATTACTATAACTATACCCATTCCTATGATTTCAACGGAACAGAAATCGCTACAGCAGAAACCGATTGTATCGAATCTATTACATACGATAAATATAAAAATGTCGCACTAAATGGAACAAGTTGGGAATTCAATAAATCTTATCTGGGGAATCGCAAACAAGGTCTAGACATAAATGGTCTAAACATAAGAAGTAAAGGATTATCGGAGACCCCACATAGAATTCAAATTGACATTGACAACAATCAGGGAGCCTACTTTAAGGCTCAAACATCTTATGGAGATGGAGTAAACACGTACATGGCGGTCAAAGGAGACGACTCCTATATTAATCAGTTTTTAATGAAACATTCTGGCGGTATCTATTTCATTAAACTCACCTCCGATTACTGCTTAATTCCAAACGAGCCCATCTATGCTGGTGCCGACCGGGAAATCTTCTGTGGAGACCAAACTACCATTGGTGTTGAAGTGTTTAACCCACTTGCATCAGGCTGGCAACTTTTTTCAGCACATTCATGGGATTGGATTGAAAACGGACTACCAAATAATTACAATGCCACACTTACAGATCCCGAAAATGGTTATTATCACATAAAAGTTAAATCGGGAGTTTGCTCTGTGATGGATTCTGTATTAGTCCAAGTAAATAAACAGACTAACTTCTCATATGTCGTTACAGGAAAGACCATCAAACTTACGAGGATAGAACCTTCAGCCGAAAATTTCATCTGGGATTTCGGCAACGGTGTCACCAATACTATTAACCCAAGCCCCGTATATACCTACCCCGATAGTGGAGCTTATAGCGTCTGTTTAACTGGTTTAGGAATCCCTACTGAATGTATTAGTTGCGCTACACTTCAGATCCCTGGTAACTATTCCGGAAGCACTCTTATTCCAACAGGAATCAAAGAAGACATTAATAGTGATCCTGAAATAAAACTCTTTCCAAATCCAGCATCAGGCATTGTTGAAGTTATCACTGAAGACTCTTTTCCTGTAAAAGAAATGATTATTTTCAATCAAACAGGTCAATTTTCTTCTATCCCATTTGACAAAACAGATGTCGGTTATCGAATAGACGTTTCAAATCTTTCAGGCGGAATCTATATCTTATACGTTAAAGGAGCAAGGTCAGCAGTTAAATCAAAACTGATCGTATATTAGAAACTTCTGAAAACTCAAAAAGACCACTTAAGACACAGTCCTTATAAGAAAAGGGCTGTGTCTTTCTCCTTTCACCATGAACAACAAAAGGAGCTCTGAATGACGAATCCTCCATAGGTTCAAATTTTTTAGTGGAATAATAATTTCAAAGAAAAAAAACAGAACTTAGGATGCTTAAAGGAAAACAGGTTAAACCATTACATTAAATTATCACCAAATACTGCAAATAACTCGATGAAACACAACAAACTCGTTATTACATTATTATTTATCTTAACACTAACATCCATCAGTTTCGCTCAGGAGTGTGACTCTTGGATAAAAAGCTACTACCAACAAAACACCATTTACAATGGGTTTTTATCATCAGATGATAGTAAGATCTATGAAGCCAATTCAACAACCGTAGGAGGAGCAACAACCATTGTATGTAAAGATGACCAATTAAACATCCTACAAGAAGCACCCATTAAAATAAATAAATTCGTTTCAATGGAGTTCTTCATGGATGGCTTACTGGTACTAAGTCAAAACAATGGACTAACTCTGTATTATTTCTCAAAAGACTTAACATTAATCAATCAGTGGACTTTCACAAATACCTCGACCATAAAACCGAGTCTTGCTGTTGGTTCAAATTACATTTACCTGGCAATAGGATCGACAGTCCAATGCTATAACAATCAATTCGAGAAACAATGGGAACAAGTAATCAATAACCATAATACATTAGAAGCTTTTCAAGCAACAGCCAATGACGACTTATACTTCTTTGGAGATGAAGAAATCTTAGAAATCACAAAATATAGTTATATAAAATTAACATCAACGGGTCAGTTAACCAGAATAAAATCGTTCACTACAAGAGAGGGCAAGACTAGAGGAGATGCTATCCGTCCGACTTTAATTGACACATCAGGCAATCTATTTCTAAGCTGTAACAGATTTAAGGGGTATGATTACCCAATGATAAATCCTTTGGTAAAAATCAAAACTGATGGATCAGAAACCGTTTTGACGTCAAAAAACCCCGAGTTTGATCTTTATTTTGACAAGTTCAGAAACAAGCTCATAATGTGTATTGTTGATGCACAGCCAATATTTCCGATATGGAGCGACTTTTCGTCAGAAGGTATAGAAACTAAGCACTACGCAGCTCCAACATCAGGATCAAGCTTGTCTTATATTACATATTATGTTATAGGCACTCCTAAAAACCTTTTCATCATAGGAAAAGCAAGTGCTATCTATCTCAATGCAATGCAATTTTTCGGCAACTTCTTTGCCATGAAACTCACTAATGAGTATTGCTTCTTCTCACCCAGTCAAGAATATTATCTTTCAGATATAACACTCTCTTGTTTAAAAGAAACAACTATCGGAATTAAAAACGTTCTCTTACCAATTGTATCAGATCCCAAAAAATCAATCTCTCAGTTAAGCTATACTTGGACTTCGCCTGATTTAGGAACAGGATTTCAAAAAAATGTCTTGCCATTAAGGGACACTACTTATCATGTAACAATTAAAGCGGGAAGCTGTACATTTCAAGATAGCTTAACGGTAAAAGTAAAAATTAAAACAGATTTTAACTTTGAGGTAAATGATTATGAGGTAAAGGTGACTCCGCTTTATCCACTGAATTATACTTATAGCTGGGACTTCAATGAGGGAATCCAAATCAATAATATCACTCATCCGACATACACTTACCAAAGGGCTGGGACATTCAGACTCTGCCTAAATGATTATTCCAACAGCAATACATGTTCCAGTTGCGTTGACCTAAAGGTTCCGGGTAACTATTCTGGTACAAGTATTCAATACACAGGTATTCCTGAAAACGAGGTTTTCCCGATGATCAACCTATATCCGAACCCGTCAATTGGTAATAAACTTAACATTGGGCTAGGTGATGAACCCCAGAACTGGGATATCAAAATTTATGATATCACAGGGCAATTCATTTTTAGTAGAAGCTATAAAATGCAGTCGCACATTGACATCGATATAAGCCAACTAAAGAAAGGGCTTTACCTAATCAATCTTAAGTCATCCGGGAAAGAGAAGTCAGTAAAATTCATGAGACTTTAGACATGATATCAACCCTATCTGGTAATGATCATTTTAGGTAAATCAAAGAATAATCAATAAACTATTCAATGAAATAACATCCATCTTTTAGACGAACCAGAATGATCAGAGCATAAAAGGGGATCCTACAAAACTGGATCCCCTTTTATTTTTTTAAAAAGCTACTATTTAGCGAGCAATAACCATAATCATATATTTGCAATGCCATAACATCAACAATAATCAAAACCATGATAAAATCACTTTCCAACACATCCATTGATATACTATACCAAGCCTTTAGCAAAGCCTTTGCAGATTATAAATTTCAAATCTCCAAAGATCAACTTCAAGCCATGCTTAGAAGAAGAGGATTTAATCCAGAACTGTCTTTTGCGGCATTCGATGGTAAAGACATAGTGGCATTTACTTTTAATGGCATTGGACAATTTAATCAGGAAATGTCTGCATATGATACTGGCACAGGAACCCATCCAGATTACCGAAAGAAAGGACTTGCCAGTGAAATATTTGAATACTCTATTCCTTATCTTAAGGAAGCCGGTGTTAAACAATATTTACTTGAAGTACTTCAGGAAAATAAAAAAGCAATTTCTGTTTATCAAAAACTCGGATTCGCCATTACACGTCAGCTTAATTACTATAACCAAACAGTGAATCAAATTAGATACCCGAATTTAAAAGAGTCATCGGAAATAGTCTATACGAATTCTTACTATAACCAAATTGACAAATCATTTCATGACTTCCCTCCATCCTGGCAAAATAGCATTGACTCTATATCAAGGTCAATTGAAACCTTTAAATACCTTGGAGCATATCATAAGACTCAATTGGTTGGATATTGCGTTACCGAAACAGCCACTGGTGATATAACACAAATTGCAGTAAGCCATTCGTACAGGAGATTAGGTATTGGTTCCTACCTCCTACAAGCTGCATCCCAACTAAGTCAAACGGAGACAATAAAACTAGTGAATACTGATCCAAACTGTGAATCACTAAATGCCTTTTTAGCTAGGTTAAACATACCTTTAAATGGCAAACAGTATGAAATGATTAGACCACTATAAAGGGCGGTTAATGCCGAGAGCTAAAGATTCAGTCCAAGTTTTAGGCCATCAGACAGAACGCAAAATCCGGGACTAATCAATGTAAAGAATGACAATAAAACAACAACCTGATTTTAACTAGAAACCAGACTAAACCTAACTACAACACAATTGTTTCTAATAGTAACTGAAATACTATTTGGGCTATACCTAAATAATCTATGTGCTATAACAACAAAATAGTCTATCAATAACGTTTCATTAAAGTGCAAATCACTTACCTACTCTATGAACATACTAATTACAGGAACCACAAAAGGAATCGGAAAGGCTCTGCTTCTCAATTATCTGCATAACACAGAGGCGCATATCATCACCATTAACCGAAGTCATCCAGACTTTCTTGATATTTTAACGGATGCAGAAAAAAGGAGAATCACCTCCATAAAATTGGATTTAAACGATATAGATGATAACACTGATATCTGCCGACTTATCCCGGAAGAGAGACATTCAATTGATATTCTTGTAAACAACGCAGGCTTCTTAATTAATAAACCAATTCGCGATATAACAAAGGGTGATCTATTAAAAACCTTTAGCATCAACCTCTTTGCCCCATTCTTAATGATACGTCAATCACTGCCTATTATAAACAAGGGAGCCCATATTATTAACATTGTAAGCATGGGGGGCGTACAAGGTAGCTCTAAATACCCGGGGTTATCGGCGTATAGTTCATCTAAGGGTGCACTCGCAATATTAACAGAATGCCTGGCAGCCGAGCTTGATGAAAATGAGATCAAAGTAAATGCAATTGCCCCAGGAGCGGTTGACACAGAGATGCTCAGAAGTGCCTTTCCCGGATATAATGCACCAGTCAGTGCCGACACTATCAGCGAGTTTATAGCACATTTTTCATTGAATGGGCATAAAGTCATGAATGGCAAGATTGTGGAATTGGCGCTCAGTAATCCATGAGATTAGAGTATCAAGCAAACATAGTCACAAAAAAAAAGAATAAGAAAGAAGACATAGATTAAAAAATTAAAAAAGGCCGATGAATCTAGGATAGAATCATCGGCCTTTTCAATTATATTAGAAAACAGCTACTTCGCCATTCTCTTTCTTTCGTTCTCATCAAGATAAATCTTACGAATCCTCATTGAGAGAGGGGTAATTTCGAGAAATTCATCTTCTGCAATATACTCCATTGATTCTTCCAGAGAGAATTTGGTAGCAGGAGTGATTGAGGCTTTATCGTCACTACCGCTAGCGCGGATATTAGTAAGTTTCTTTGTCTTACAGACATTGACAACGAGATCACCGGGTCTGATCTGCTCTCCTATTACCTGACCAGCATAAACATCTTCACCCGGGTCAATAAAGAACCTACCGCGATCTTGTAATTTATCGATGGCATAAGGTATAGAAGTACCCGTTTCAAGTGAAATCAGAGCTCCATTTCTTCTTGATCCGATATCACCCTTCCAGGGTTCATAGCCTTTAAACTGATGCGCCATTACAGATTCACCCTCAGTAGCATTGAGCAGAGCGTTACGCAGGCCAATCAAACCTCTTGCAGGGATAGAAAACTCAAGGTATGTACGGTCAATACGTGCATCAATATTGATGATTTCACCTCTGCGCTGGGTAACCTGTTCAATTACCTTACCAGAGAAAGCTTCCGGTACGTGAACAGTAAGGAACTCGATGGGTTCCATCTGAACATCATCAATGGTTTTCAATAGAACCTTAGGTTGACCCAACATAAACTCGTAACCTTCACGGCGCATGGTCTCGACAAGAATTGAGAGATGGAGAATACCACGTCCGAAAACCATAAATGTATCAGCAGAGTCTGTATCTTCTACTCTAAGTGCCAGGTTTTTCTCAGTCTCCTTATATAGACGATCACGTAAGTGACGTGAAGTAACGAACTTACCCTCCTTACCAAAGAATGGAGAGGTATTAATAGAGAAGATCATACTCATAGTTGGTTCATCGACTTTAATAGGAACCAACCCTTCCGGATTGTCAAAATCGGCAACAGTATCTCCAATTTCGAAGTCGTCAAGTCCCATAATAGCAACTATCTCACCACTTGCAACCGGAGTCTTCACTTTCTCCTTACCAAGACCTTCAAATAGATAGAGTTCTCTGATTTTAGAAGCAACACGTGATCCGTCTCTTTTCATCAAAGAGATATTTTGTCCCCAGGATAGAGTTCCACGGGTGATTCTTCCTACGGCGATACGACCAACATAAGATGAGTAATCTATTGAAGTAATCATCATCTGTACAGAACCCTCTTCAATAGGAGGTGCGGGTATCTGTTCAACTATTGTATCTAATAAAAAGTGGATATCTTCGGTTGGGTTATTGAAGTCAGGCCCCATCCACCCTTGCTTACTTGAACCATAAACAACGGGAAAGTTAAGCTGATCTTCAGTAGCCTCGAGATTAAACATCAACTCAAATACAGCCTCTACAGTGCCCTCAGGATCACAGTTAGGCTTATCAACCTTATTAATAACTACAATGGGCTTTAAACCTAAATTAATAGCCTTCTGAAGCACAAATCGCGTCTGAGGCATAGGTCCTTCAAACGCATCAACTAAAAGTAAAACACCATCAGCCATATTGAGTACCCTCTCAACCTCACCACCAAAGTCGGCGTGACCCGGAGTATCAATAATATTAATTTTAGTGCCTTTATATCTGACAGAAACATTTTTCGAAAGAATCGTAATACCACGCTCTCTTTCCAAATCGTTGTTATCTAATATTAACTCACCTGTACTTTCATTCTCACGAAAGAGTTGACACTGATGAAGAATCCTGTCTACCAAAGTAGTTTTACCATGGTCAACATGCGCAATTATCGCTATGTTCCTGATTGACTGCATATAAGTTTTTTTCTAAGAAAATGCTTGCAAAGGTACGTATTAATTTACGGGTAGAAGGTGATAACAAGTTATTTTTCGCTGATTTTATGTTATTTTTGCTTCTTATTAAAAACAATTCCAAATAAGATATGCGTTGCATTTATAACTCAAGCACACATCCTCAATTCAATTTAGCGTGTGAGGAGTACCTACTCAAAAATGCTGATGATGACATTTTTATGCTGTGGAGAAACGCACCAGCCATCATCGTTGGAAAGCATCAGAACACATTGGCTGAAATCAATCAGGAATATGTCAAACAGAATGATATTCATGTAGTGCGTAGACTCACGGGTGGTGGTGCTGTATTTCACGATCTGGGTAATATTAATTTCACCTTTATCATGAATGCTGATGAACCGCACTCAAATCTTATAGATTTCAGAAAATACACATTACCTATACTCGAAGTGCTTCAAAAGCTTGGAATAAATGCTCGATTCGAGGGACGAAATGATCTTACAATTGACGGGAAAAAGTTTTCAGGGAATGCTGAACATGTGTATAAAAGCAGGGTACTTCACCATGGAACGCTTCTCTTCTCCTCTAAACTGCCAGACCTATCCGCTGCACTACAAGTAGACCCATCCAAGTTTCAAGATAAAGCAGTTAAATCAGTTAGGAGTAGGGTTACAAACATTTCGGAACATCTTAAAGAACCATTAACTGTTCTGGAGTTCAAAGACATGATAATGCAACACATCATGGAGATGTATCCTGAGACAACCTCTTATACATTAAACGAGGATGATCATGATGAAATCAACAAACTGGTCAAAGCTAAATATTCAACATGGGATTGGAACTTTGGTCAATCGCCACAATACAACTTACGCAAGGTAACCAGAACAAGTGCCGGCACTATTGAATTCGACCTGATGGTTTCTAAAGGTAAGATTGAATCTTGCAAGATCTTTGGCGATTTCTTTGGGATGTATGATGTAGAAGACATAGAACAGGCTCTCACGGGTGTCTCTCACACTGAAACATCTGTCATTGAGGCTCTGGCTCATCTTGATCTCACCCTATATTTTAACAATCTGGCTCCTGATGAGCTGATTCAATGCATCTTCTAAAAAACACATTCTATCTTCCGAAGCATATTATTTATGCCCTTCTTTCTGTTCTTGCCTGGTCTACTATTGGAACAGCTATGAAGTTAACTGTTGAGCAGACTGACATACTTCCTCTATTACTCATATCGGTCTCTACAGCGCTACTCATATTGCTTACTTTCATACTAGTCTCCAGAAAAACAGCGCTAATTCTGCCTAAGAACCGAAAAGAATGGATCTATACTATAATCTCCGGATCACTAAACCCTACAGCTTACTATCTTATCCTGTTGAAAGCATACGACCTTCTACCGGCGCAAGAAGCTGGAACATTAAACTATTTCTGGCCTTTTGTATTGGTCATTCTTTCAATTCCTATTTTAAAACAAAATCCTGGCTGGCGTGGATTAGTTGGTATTTTATTAGGCTTTTCTGGGTTAATAGTCATTAGCACCCATGGAGACCCTACTTCACTAACCTTTTCGAACACTACAGGAGTTATACTTGCTATCTCCAGCGCATTCATTTGGGCAAGCTTCTGGTTGCTGAATATGAAAGATAAGCGAGACGACATCATCAAGCTCTTTAATAGCTTTATTATAGCTTTTATAATACTATCAATTACTCTGGTGGCAACTCCAACATCACAACATATCTCTGCAAAAGGTCTCATTGGAGGAGCCTATTTAGGCATATTCGAGATGGGTATTACATTCATTTTGTGGCTTAAAGCATTAAAATGGGCTCCTAATACAGCTACAGTATCTAACCTGGTCTTCTTATCGCCATTTATTTCATTGATAATAATATCTATTGTACTTAAGGAGGCTATCCTACCATCTACCCTACTCGGACTAATCCTCATAGTCATAGGTATTCTGGCATCAAACCGAAAATCACAACAAGCCAGAGAGAACTAATTAATCGCTGTGTTTATCACGTTGATAATTAGAATAAAAAGCAAAAAGCAAATAAGCATTATCTTTGTAAAATGAAGAACAAAACAGTTGCATTTCAGACGTTAGGATGCAAATTGAACTTTTCAGAATCGAGTACAATAGCTCGTAACTTCATTGAAAAGGGTTATAACATTGTAGATTTTAATGAATCAGCAGATATATATGTTGTTCACACCTGCACCGTTACCTCTGTAGCAGAGAAAAAATGCAGGGCAGCTATCAGTCAAGCCAACAGAAGAAACCCAGAAGCTAAAATTGCCGTTATTGGCTGCTATGCTCAAATAAAACCCACTGAACTGCAAAACCTTCCAGGCGTTGACATCGTCTTAGGGAACCAAAGCAAGTTCAACCTCGCAGAATACATGGAGTCGCCACTATCTGAGAGATCAACCTCTTTAAACTCACCTTGTTCAAACTGCAATGACGACATCTCAGACAAGAATGCAATTTTCAACCCCTCATGGTCAGCAGGAGACAGAACCCGATCGTTTCTAAAAGTCCAGGATGGCTGCGACCACTTCTGTACCTATTGTGCTATCCCACATGCCAGAGGAAGAAGTCGCAGTGGAACCATCAACCAGGTCGTTAACAACCTCAGTGAAATAATTGACTCAGGCATTAAAGAGGTTATTCTTACAGGGGTAAACATTGGTGATTTTGGAAAAAGGAATGCAAATGGATTCAGAGAAGAAGATTTCACGCAACTTCTATTAGCTCTGAGTAAAGTCAATAATGCCCCTAGAATAAGAATGGGCTCTATTGAACCTGAACTACTCACAGATGAACTGATTAAGCTCACGTATGAATCTGACGTTATCATGCCACATTTTCACCTCCCCCTACAAAGCGGATCCGATGAGATACTTCAGGCAATGAGAAGAAAATACTCCAAAGAACTTTATGCAGACAGAGTACTGGCCATCAAAAAACTGATCCCTCATGCTTGTATTGCAGCTGATGTTATTACCGGCTTTCCCGGTGAAACTGAAAAACACTTTTTAGAGATGAGAGATTTTATTGAATCCCTGCCCATCTCATTCCTACATATCTTCACCTATTCAGAAAGGCCCAACACTAAAGCTCTTGAACTAAAGCCGAAAGTCCCTTCAAACGAAAAGCAATTAAGAAGCAAAATATTGCACGAACTAGCTGATGAAAAGGCAAATCATTTCTATTTAGAGAACATCGGCAGAGACGAGAAGGTTCTATGGGAATCGGTAAGAAGAAAAGGTCTAATGGAAGGATTTACATCAAACTACATCCGGGTTAAAACGGCATGGAACAAAGAGTTAATCAATACAATTACTACCATTAACCTACCGAAATTAAGCAGTGATGGCGATTTCATCATCCCAAACACTGATTAACACTAGATAATAACGCATCGAAACCTTCTGAATGACGCACAGAGTTAAATATCTTAAAAGATAAATACCAGAGCATCTGCAAGAGTAGAGATTTTCCAAATACATACATTATGATCAATTTAGAAGAGATAGCATTGGAAGTCGGAAACATAGCTAAGGAGACCGGTAAGTTTATCTCATCGAACAGAGCTTCTATTAGTCAATCTAGTATTGAAACCAAAGGGACTCATAACTATGTCACCTCAATCGACAAACAATCCGAACAGAGAATAGTAGCAGCATTATCTGGCTTATTAGCCGAAGCAGGATTTATAACTGAAGAAGAGACTATCCAAAACGAGATACGGGAATACAACTGGATTATTGACCCATTAGATGGCACCACTAACTTTATTCACGATGTACCAGTGGTCTCTGTTAGCATTGCTTTAGTCCACAACAACAAACCCATTATTGGAGCAATCTATGAAATCGGACGCGATGAGCTTTTCCTTGCCTGGGAAAATGGACCATCACTTCTCAATGGAAAAGAGATCAGAGTAACTAAACAGGACAATCTTAACGAATCATTGTTGGCCACAGGTTTTCCTTACTATGATTATGGCTTAATGGATCCATATCTCAAATTGTTCAGATATCTAATGGAAAACAGTCGGGGGTTGCGCAGATTAGGATCTGCTGCAGCAGATATGGCTTATGTGGCATGTGGCAGATTTGAGGCTTTCTACGAATATGGACTTCATCCATGGGATGTGGCAGCAGGAACCGTAATTATTCGTCAAGCCGGAGGTATAGTGACTGATTTCAACAATGGAGAATCATTTATGGAGTCAAAGAGACTATTAGCGTCTAATGGTGCCGTTCATAACGCCATGCTTGAGGCTATTGATCAATATTTCAAATAAATCAATAAGTATAGAGCCAAAAATAGAAACATCGGTTAAAAAATCGATGCCAAGAGCATCCAACTTAGAAATAATAGACTATCATTGTCAAAAATCTCCCAAATGAAATCAATTAGAATCATAATAACTATTCTGACTTTCGCAGCATTTCTTATACCCTCATTAGCCAGCAGTAATGGAAGGGTCAAAAAAGAGATTGATAAGACAAAAAAGCTAAAGATCTACATACTCGACATTAAAGAAGAGATTGCTCCACCTGTCTGGCGTAATATGCAAAAAGCCTTCAAAGAGGCTAATACCACAAAGGCTGATTTGATAATTCTACACATGAACACTTATGGGGGGATGGTTGAAACAGCCGATTCAATGCGAACAGCCGTTTTAAATAGTTCAATCCCGGTATGGGTTTATATCGACAATAATGCAGCATCGGCAGGTGCTTTGATAAGCATATCTTGTGATTCTATCTACATGAGATCGGGGGCAAACATGGGCGCAGCGACTGTTGTAGATCAGACAGGAAAACCAATGCCTGATAAATACCAATCGTATATGCGTTCAATGATGCGATCGACTGCTGAAGTAAAAGGACGTGATCCAAAGATTGCTGAGGCCATGGTTGATCCAAGAATATCGGTTGATGGGTTAATAGATTCAACCATGGTATTGACATTCACACCTAAGGAGGCTATTGCATGGGGCTATTGTCAGGGAACAGCAGAAAACATTCCTGAACTTTTAGCAAAAGTTGGAATAGACGACTATACTATAGTTAAACAGGAGATTACCCCAATTGATAAATTCATTAACTTCTTGATTAACCCCCTGGTTAGCGGCGTTCTGATAATGGTAATAGTGGCTGGAATTTACTTTGAATTACAGACTCCGGGAATAGGATTCCCATCGTTTGCTGCGATTGCCGCAGCTGTTCTATACTTTGCACCACTATATCTTGAAGGATTAGCAGCTAATTGGGAGATACTTTTGTTTTTTATCGGCCTGGTACTGCTTCTACTTGAAATATTTGTAATCCCCGGCTTTGGTATAGCCGGAATTAGCGGGATTGGTCTTATCATCACATCAATGGTATTAAGCCTCGTAGAAAACACAGGATTAACATTCAGTTCATCAGCACTATCCAAACTTACCGAGTCATTGATGATTGTAGTTACATCTGCCTTTATTTCCTTTGCATTATCGCTATACCTTTCTCGTAAATTACTTACATCAACCCGTTTCGCAAGCCATCTTGCACTTAAAACTGTAATGGATAAAGCCGACGGTTTCACAATAACAGATAACAAGATAACAGCTCGTTTGGGTGACTCTGGTATGGCTACCACAGATCTCAGACCAGCTGGAAAGATCAAAATAGATGAAGAGATTTTCGATGCTATGTCTGATGGAGGTTTTATTCAAAAGGGATCTCAGGTTATAGTCATTGACTATCGAAACGGGCAACTGGTAGTACGAGCAAAAGATTAAACACAGACTCTATGAAAGTTAAAAACCTCTCAAGAATAAAAAATCATGAGAGGTTTTTTTATTGTTAAAGTGCTTTTCTATCATTACAAGCCAAACTCTTTTGCCTTTTTTGAAGATTTCTGAGGATTCCAGGGGTCATCATAAGATGAATAGAAAAGAAGTTCTTTAAAGTAGGCAATTGTTCTGATGGTTCTCATATAATAACCGGTATAAATCATCATCAAGGGAAGATAGATAACCAACTTCCACTCCGATCTACCTCTTTCGCTTAATGCAACAATTACCAGAAACTGAATAAAAGAAGCAGTGGTATAAATAAGCAATTTTAGAGGCAATAAGAACATTAATAGTTCAAAGTTATTCACCATCAGATCGATAACATAGTAAATCCATAAGATATCAAGGATGAAGTTGTAAAAAATGTTATCGAAGATTGAGAAGAAGTTACTAAAAGAGAAACTCTCATAAGGCACCATAAGGTCACTATGTTTTCTAAAGCGAAAACGGATAAGAGATTTACTCCATCTTAGACGTTGATTAGAAAGGCTTCTAAGCTTAGCAGGAGCCTGAGTCATACCAACAGCACTTTCCGCAAAACGAATCTTATAACCCATTTTACGCAGCTTCACAGTAATGTCACCATCTAAACCAGGGCCAACATCCCAACCTCCAATACGCACTAGGAGATCACGTCTAAACGCACCAAATGCACCAGATATAATCTTATAAATACCTAACCAAGAGGTTACCATTCGACCAACAGAGATAGTTTGAAGGTATTCGATAGCTTGAAGAGCTGTAACAATATTGGTATTTGCATTACGAACTTTTACATTACCTCCAACTCCACCGATGTCAGGTTCGTAATAAAATGGAATTAAAATTTGCTCTATAGCATCTCTATCAAACGATGAGTCAGCATCTAAGTGAACTACATATTTACCTCGCGCATATCTTAATCCTAAATTAGCAGCACTTGCTTTACCACCTCTCTCCTCGTTCCTCAAATACATATCAATGAGGCCGCGCTGCTTTAGGTTACGACAGATCATATAGGTATCATCAGTTGATCCGTCGTCAATAATTATAAACTCAAGATTTTGATAGGTCTGTTCGCGCATTCCATGCACTAACTTATAAATGTGTTCCCCCTCATTCTTACCGGGAACGATCACAGTCACTAAAGGCTTCTCAGCCCAGAGGGCATTCTTAGCAGCATCCTGTCTCAGTTTTTTCTTCTCATTTGGCCATAATGCTATAGCCAAAATAACAAGATCAAGCAAAATAAAACGGGGAGCTTCAAGATAAAAATAGTACCAGAATAGGTTAATGATACGAATCAACCCTTCATGCTGAAGATTATAAAAGAAGTTATCCCAGAAATCGTACAACATACTATTCCCGGCCTGGAGCCATTAAGTTATTGATAACATCCATATGGTTAGCCAATCCATCAACAACCTCTACCTTATAGGTAATAGTAATACCAACACCCGGAAGACTACTATTCAATAACTTGGAAACAGTATCATGAATCTGACTTAGTAAGGCCTCAAGTCTTGACTTATCACTTTCAGGCGAGATAATCAGGAAGGTATTATTATTTGCAAATGAGAGGATATCAGTTGAAAGGGTAGTATTCTTGACAAAGTCGGCTATCTCGGCCATCATACGGCTATAGCTGCTCCCCATGCTCTCTTTGACCTTCTGAGGGATCTTTACAACCAAGCTACCTGCTGCGCCGGGCTTAGGCGAAGTTCGTGCTCTTTCTGTTTCATACTTCAGGAAGATAGCATAAGTCGTATATGAGATAAAACCTTGAAGCTCGACATCCTCTTTCTGGTCTTTAGATAAACCACTCTGTGACGACTCTTCACCTATAGGAGTAAGTTCAAAGGCATTTACAGAGATATCAATCAAAGAGTCTATTGGATTGTGTTTCTGACAGACATAGCAAAAACCGTCCATAACGGGTTCTTGAAACGTATGTGTACAGTTCTGACAATTATATATAATCGACGGTTTGTCATAGTCCACTCCAATATGACGAAGCATCCTGTTACATTTAGGACAGACAAGATAATCACCAGAGATAAAGTCATGCTCAGGGCCAATATATGCGCAAAGGAAATGGTGAATCAAATTCTCAGTTACCAGATCAGCTGATTGGCACTTCGGACAAGTCTCACGAAAGTTCAGATGAGCCGAGTAGCAGTTTGAACAAAGGTGTACTTTATCCACAAAACGAGGCCTAAAGTAATCATTCTCAGTAGCATTCTCTAACATCTGAAACATATCCTGCATGTTTCCGGCATTATAATGCTCAGAAATTATCGGATAGGTATACCCTATATGAGATCTATGGTCTACAACAGGGGTTAATTTAGTCTCCCTGGTAAACATATAACGCATAGTCTTGGTAAGAATCCTAACCTCTGGAGTAGAACTATCTATGGGAGCCAAAGAGACCTGACGCTGTTTAATCTTTTCAATCTTACTAACAATGGCTTCGACCTGAGTAGACGATATTACGCCATCGCACATTGATTGAATAACAGGTTCAATCTGTCTTTCGATTGCCAGGATAAACACAGGCATTAAATACAATGTACCAATGAAAGAACCCCTACATTGTCTAATAAATCTCTCACAACCTATAGGATCAGAATAGTCGAGGATAAGAGCATCGGCCAAAGCAACATCCTTGAGTTCAACACCAGAGAAATCAGAGATGAGGTAGATACCCAATCCCCTTTCGTTTGGTATTTTAGTTCCGGTATTTGTTTGTGCCATAGTAATTCAGTTGATTCGTTAAAAGTTATAAACCAGTTTTCAAAGTAAAGGTTTAGAAGAATTTCAATCTCGTTATCTGAGCAGTGAATTTATAATAATTCCTCCATGTGTCCTGCTCCTCATTATTTAATGGGATAACGGTGGCAACCACGTTTCTTTGGTTCTTACCACGAATCTTTCGGAACTCTTCAGGAACCTCTTCTGTATTCACATAAAACTCTGTGATACGCCCTTTACTCTGAGCACCGTCCATAAATCGGATATCCACCAGATCACCTTGTGCAAAGTAAGGCAGGTCGTTTTGTTCAATGTATGCCCTAATAAATACTTTATCAAGATTGCTAATCAATAAAATAATCTCCTGTCTGTACGAAATCTCGAAAGCAGGTCTTGAGATCTTAGTTATGATACCAGATACCGGGGTAATGTAGTAGAGTTTATCATCATATTCCGAACCATTAACTCCTCCTGGTCCGGATGAGACAGACTTTTGATAGTTTCTGTACTCGGTTTCAAACTCATCTAACTGTTTAAGGTATTGGTAAAGAAAAGATATCTCACTTCTAACTTTCTCCTCATAAACTTTGATCTGACCAGCCTGAGCCCTCTTCTCAGACAATACAGCTGGTGATGTAACATCAAGATGAACCTCCATCTTCAATTTCTCGATCTCAGACATGATCGTTTTATAGGAGCTCTCATACTCACGAGCCTCGATAGCTTTAAGACTTATCGTCTTCTTAGTATTCGCTCTCTCTTTAATTACCCACTCGTTGGGTTTATCAATCACCATATTATTAAAGGTGAATGTACGTCCCGTCCCACCAGCTCCAACAAAAAGACCATCTTTATCATTCCTATATGCAAACAGAGTATCACCAGCCTTTACAGTATCGTTTTCCTGGACAAAATAATTGACAACTTGAATATCATCAGGACGAGTTACCTCAAAACGCTCAGTGATTACCTCGCCTAATGAATAGGCATATAGGTTCTTTCTTAAAATGTATACAAACAGACTTAAAAGCAATAAAATAAATATCGCCAAATAAATAAGCCTATCCCAATTCTTACGCTTACGCGGTTTCTCTTCTTTGATACCTCGTATTACACTGGCCTTATTTTGAAATTTAAACTGCTTCATAACTATTCCTTTCCATAAATTATGGCTTATAAACTGACCTGTTATCTAACTGTATCAATCGACCAAGGTCATGTAAGGCCACTGCGTTAATTTTACCTTCTCTAATAAGTTTCTGGATGAATGTTTCAAAGGCTAGACGATCTGTAAAATCAGATGCACTCAGTGCCACAACACTCTTCTCTTTATTCACCTCCAACTCTTCCGAAATCCTACGTAGAAGATCTGACTGATTCAGTTCTTCATATGCCATCAACATCACTTTATCAGATAATTGATATACCTGATCTAACAAATCACCATTCCAATTAACCGGAATCGAAACACTAAGCTGCATTCTGGCAGTATCAACTAAGCCTCGTGTATAAGCCAATGTGGGCAGATAATCAGCCATGATAGCCTCTTGATTACCTCGATATGCAGGAAGCGTATGTGGTTCTACATCTAAATGAATACCCTGTAATCCTAAACGTGAAGCCAACTCAACTTTAGCTTTTATAGCAGAAAGCAAAGCTTCACCCTTTGGCTCTTTATTTCCAATCATTAGCTGAACCTTGATATTATTCGCATTACATTGTGAAACAAATGCATCCAAACGAGCATCATCACTACTAATATCAGATCCGACTGAAAGCAATACAACAGATATTTCACTATTGATCAGGTAAGCTATCGTCTCACTAACAGGTCTCGATTTAAAATCATCACTCCATATATAAAGGTATCTATCGCCCTGATAACGTCTGACAAGTTCTTCCGGATGAATTACAGTAATAAAAGAATTAGGATTATTGGTCTGTAATAAAGAATAGATCTTTAAGTACTTTAAGTACATATCCTTCTTAAGATCTATCAATTCAACTTCGATGCTAATCTTTTCATCCATAAGAGCAATAGCGTGTAACGGACTAAAACTTTCCATTCCAAGATCACGCTTTACTATCTCTTTGCGAATCTTCTCTTCGGCCTTTAACTTTTTAAAATAAAAAGAGATGAACTGAGTCTTCTTGAATTGATACTCATAGTAATTATTCAACAACTCACTTCCACTACCAAAAGTGGACATATCCTCATCATTGGTCAAAATCTTCTTTTTGGCTTCTTCCGCATCTCTTCTTTTACTACCACTCTTTAACGGAACACTTACAGAAAGGCCTAATGAACTATAAGTAACATCCCCCTTTTGAGGAGTCACCATAAAGTTGTATCTGAAATAAGGCTTAACAGACCACTCCTGCCATTTATTATTCTCTAACTTAAACTTCTCAAGCTCTAAATCCTTGATTGGTGAACTCTCATTTTCTTTATTGAAAAGTTCGATCATTTTTGCCGGATCAATATCAAGTATTGGTAGAAAATTAGGAATAAAGCTCTCCTCCAACATCACCGGAGGAAAGGCATCCTTCAACATTGGGTCATAATAAACTTTATCGTTATTACGCATGGCATCTACCTCTAACCATTTACTTTGAAGATCTAAGACATCCTCCCAAGTGGTATATCTCAGGAAATACAACTGACGAGCAGTACGAAGTTGTTCAGAAAGGACAGTCCTTCGTTGATTCAGCTTTTTCAGCTTTTCCATTTTAAAGACATAAGTGATATAATTCTGTAGATAGAGATAGTTCGCATCTTTGCTTTGGAGTACAGTTGTTGCCACCTGAATCTCTTTCTCCTTCTCTAACACCTTTGCCTTACGGTAGTTCGTATACCAACCCCCGCTTAAAAGATTCCAATCTAACCCTACATAGGCTCTACGATAAAATGAAATATCTTCATTCTCTAAGATACCGGGACTAAAGTTTTCGGTGTAATTTCCTACAAAATTTAATCCAATGTCACCGCGTAATGCCTTTGCCTGAGCGTCATAGAATTGTTGAAACGCTAAATTCTGATTTGTCTCCCCATATTGACTATCAAATAACAACCGTAACAATGCCGTATCATTTACCGTTTTAACCGGATTAGCCAAGGCGATCTGATCGTTTAAGAAAGCGCCAACCCTTTCAGAGATAGCTTCTAACGAAAGAGAATCTACTTCGGCATTTCGTTTAATACCCTGCCCCGAAGCACTCATAAAGAGTACAATGTTCAGGCCTAGTATTAACAACCTCCCTAGTGATGATATTTTATTTACAAAAGACATTTAACAAGTTGTTATTGTTTTCATTTACTCTAGCAACTAATATTCCAATTTTACCCGTTCCTTTCATCAGTTACCTGATAAAGATAAAACAAAATAATTAACATACCAAAAATATCGCATAATATCCTTATTTATCAAGCCTTTACTATTAAAAAAAATCATGTGATAAGAAGACATTTTTTTTCAAAAACTTCGTTTCAATTCAAATCACAGAATCAAATAATTCCAATTATTGGAGACGAGTACCAAAAAACAAACCAGACTCAAATCTGTTATTTAGTATATCTTTGTCGAATCCTACCCTAATGAACAGATAGACATGGATTATAAAATTGTAATCATTGAGGATGATCCTACGTCAGCGAAGATCATAGAACTTACTTTACTTAAGTTAAAATACACTATAATCGGAATTGCCAGAACAGGAGAAGAGGGTTATACACTTGCATTATCCAGCAACCCGGATATTATTCTGATGGACATAAACCTTCCCGGAGAATGGGATGGCATCACAACAACAGAAAGAATCAAAGCGGTTAAAGATATTCCCGTTATTTATATTACCGCAAACTCAGAAGACACTACAATCAACCGAGCTGTAAGCACTGAACCAATTGGTTATCTCTTAAAACCCTATAGCAGAGAACATCTACGCACCATTATTGAACTCGGTATTCATCTCAATAAACTTCAAAAAAAGCTAAAAGAGAGTGAGCAACTTTTAAATGTTACTCTTCAGAGCATCTCAAATGGAGTAGTTGTCACAAATCACACAGGTGAAGTCATATACTTCAACAATGCCGCAAACAGCTTACTTCAACTTGATCTTCCAACCTCAACTCATAAACACATCACTCAATTCTGTCCTCTGTCATTGATTGAGGGAACTAGCTTGAACGTTGATAACTTCTCAGATTGGGCCGCCACTTTTTATACCGGCAGGTTGATGGATGTTGTCATAGAACCGCAACCAGGTCTAGATACTGATCTGGAAATAAAAACAGCCCCTGTCCTCAACCTTACAAGCGATCAACCAGGCGTTGTTTTCACTTTCAGAGATGTCACATCACAGAAACTCGCCGAGAAAAAACTTATCAGATTAAACGAAGAACTTGAACTTAGGGTTGAAAGAAGAACACTGGAACTAAGACAAAAAAACATTGAGCTTGAATCAGAAATTATAAAGCGCAGAAAGACAGAAGAAGAACTTCAAAGTGCGTTTGAAAAACAGCAGGAGTTAAATAATTTCCAACAGAATATTGTAACTACTATCTCCCATGAGTTCAGAACACCAATGACCACTATCTTAAGCTCAACTGAGCTAATAGAAAGACTCCTGGTCAAAAACGATATTCAGGTTGATCATAAACTACATCACCATACAAATCAAATAAAAAAATCTGTTAAAACGCTTGTAGAACTATTGAATGATGTTTTATTGGTAGAGAAAATGAAGGCCAATCAAGTAGAAATAGCCAGTAAAGCAATTAATCCTGAGGAGTTCTTCACACAGTTTATTGAAGAGATTAAAATAGGAATCGGAAAAAAGCATGTTATTGAGTATATTAACAATAATTTCCCTTATCAGATCATTACTGACCCAAAACTACTTCTACAAATTGTAAACAATCTATTATCTAACGCATTCAAATATAGTGAACCAAGAACTACTGTCTATTTTTCGGTGTTCATACAGTCTGATTCCATGAAAATATTAGTGAAAGATGAAGGAATCGGAATAAATAAAGAAGACATACCTCGTCTCTTTGACACATTTTTCAGAAGCAATGAATCTCAGAATATTGAAGGAACCGGTATAGGACTTACTATTCTAAAAAGAGCCATCGATTTACTCAGTGGAACGATAACTGTGGAAAGCGAAAAAGGGAAAGGCACCACTTTTACGGTAACCCTTCCCTTGACTCAAAACTAAAACTTTACTTAACGCTTTGCAGCTACTGAGCCAATCTGTTGAACGTTGACCACGCTGCTGAATTTATGTTGTTTGTTATCGGTGTCTGTTAATCTGCCCAACACATAAATCGAATAAGTACCAGTTGGGTTTTTCCCTGCTTTTACCATGAGTTTTACAGTAAAATCATAATCCTCAGGTAACTTTTCAAGAACCACTGTAGCACCCCTTTCGGTTGTACTCATTGACATACCATCGGTCATAGTTGTAGGAATCATACTATAATTCTCAGGTAATAATATCCTTATTTCTCCTTTTCCCATCAACATTGCTTTGTAAATCTGAATTGAGAGAGCAAACTCCTCCCCTTCATTAACTTTTTGAGGAGCCCAACAAAGGACATCAACAGTCGATGGCACTAACCCCTTCTCCTCTTTTACACCAGATGCCTTCTTAGCAATACTATCATTGCTCAATGCCTCAGCTTTTGCTGTTGTAAAAGAACCAGAACTACCTGAAGTCTCTGTAGACCTCTTTCCGGACTTCTTCAAATTGAATCGATAACCTATTCCTACGCTTGTGTATTCATAGATATCTTTATTTGTTAGCTTATTCGAGGCCTCCAATGCATCAAGCTGATCAGAATTAACCCCATTAAACTGAGTCTCAAGAGCGAATACAAATTTATCAGAGATCTGATAATTTAAACCTAAACCCAATTGAAGACTACCTTCCATGGTTCTGCCCCCAATTCCACTGCCGTAACCATTACCATTTCCGCCAACCTTCGTCTGAGCACTTAAACTATAAGCCGTCGTATTCCAGTTAGACAAGCCTACACCAGCCATGGCATATAACCTATAAAGCTGATCGTCTTCTCTCTTCTGAAACAAACGACTAAAATTAACAGTTCCCTGCAAAGAACCTTGATAGATATCAGCTGTGAACCTCTGATCGTAAACAGGATTTCTTCCAGCCAATTTACCGGCAATTGCTTGCATTCTAAGACCAACCCAACGGTTCATCTCTTTTTCGATACTAACGCCAACCCCTAAACGCCAATCACGCATATAAGGGACTCCTTTATCCTCATTAAGATCACCTGTAAATGTCATAACACCAACACTTACATTTACCTGCCAGTTACGAAAGATAAAACTTGGTAACGAATCGTTCTTCTGTGCGAAAGAACAATTTACCAAGCCAGTAATTACTAGAGTGAGAAAAAGTTTGGCTATCGTTAAATGAGTTATTTTTCTTTTCATATCGGTAGCGTTTTAGCTGTTTAACGTAATTCCCTTTAAATGGTTGCACTTTTCTTCGCTATTTTTTAAGTTATCCACATATTAAGCGAAAGTTTTCAACAATTTACCTTTGACTTCTTATTCCAAAACCCAAGCCAAAATAGCTAAATCACTATATACCCATTACTTACAAAACAACATCACTAACATATTATTCAAAAACAAGACAACTTTCCAATTTCAGAACAAAATCCAAAATCAAGAAACTCTGTATTTACTACCAAAGAAAATGGCTACCAAAGATCCTCCGGTAGCCATAGTTAGTGTTCAGAAATTCCTACTTTACAACTAGCTTCCAATCCAACTCACTGCTTTTCCTAAGCATAGCACTTACCCCACAGTATTTATCCTGAGAAAGTTCTATAGCTCTACGTAATTTATCCTCCGGCAAATCTTTTCCTGAGAAGACATAGGTAACAGTGATCTTTTCATAAACCTTTGGATGATCTTCTGTCTGAACAGCATCCGTAATAATCTCAAAAGAGTCAAAACTTACTTTCATTTTATCCAGAATAGAAACCACATCCATCCCGGTACAACCAGCCAATCCTGCTAAAAGAAGCTTCTTAGGTCTCGCACCGGAGTCATCTCCTCCAACACTTGCTTCAGCATCCATCTTAATCTGATGGCCATCTACATTGCTTTCAAAAGCCATCTTGCCACTCCAGGTCGTTTTTACATCAATATTCATTGTGGTGTATTGTTTCTAAATAAACTTATTGAGCACAAAATTTGTTCAACAGCAAAAAGAGACTCCGAGGCATTGCATTAGTAAAATGGTGCTGCTGAACAGTAACCATACGCTATAAGACACCGGTAGACAAAACTAAGATTGCAGTTCGTATAACTTAATTCGATAATTTTAACCTCGTTTTTGTAGGTTGACTCGTTGTAAAATTTAATAGGCCTCCCTTTTATCCATATTCAGATTTTGACAATTATCAAATGTACCTGAAGTAAACACTGACAAATGAAAAACTCTATTCTAAAGATCCTTATAACCCTCATTCTCGCTTCCTCACTCACAGGATGCCACGTATTCAGGTCTATCTTCTGGGGAGGAGCAGGACGAAATGACTATAAATCATTTCCAGCATCAGTTGTCAAAAATGCTGATTCTGTTTTTAACTTCATAAAGACGGATATTCCATTTGAGATCGCCAATCCTGAACAAGCATCTCTCTTAGATGCCAATACCTTCGACTCATTTCTTAAAAAGACTAAAACGATAGCCTTTATTGTCATTCGAAATGACTCTCTCATCTACGAGGCCTATCCGGATGGAGATTCTTCTAACTCTATATTCCCCTCTTTTTCGGTTGCTAAATCGTTTGTATCTGCATTAATCGGCATTGCTATTGATGAAGGTTATATAAAATCAGAGTCTGACTCTATCACGAAGTATCTAACAGAACTGAGAGGTCAGGGGTTAGAAAGAGTAACCATTCGTGATCTGCTAAATATGAGAGCCGGTTTAAACTACAAAGAGACCTATTTAAACCCTTTTGGCGATGCATCGGTCTACTACTTCGGGATAAACCTTAAAAAGGCTATATCGAAGTTAAAATGCGTCTACGAACCAAATTCCAGATATGAATACCAAAGTGCCGCAACCCTTTTGCTTTCGCTCGCTCTTGAGGCCGCAACAAAACAACGGGTTAGCGACTATTTATCTTTAAAGATATGGCAACCACTAGGAATGCAATCTGATGCATCATGGAGTTTCGACTCTAAAAATGACTCAATCATAAAGTCTTTCTGTTGCCTTAATGCCACAGCCCTTGACTTCGCCCGCTTCGGCAGACTTTGGCTTTACAGAGGCGAATGGAATGGACAAAGAATATTATCTGAACAATACATCAATCATGCTTTAACTGACACTCTTGATAGCAAAGACAGCCAGAACTATCCTTACTCTCACCAATGGAGACCCATTCATGATGGCTCATTCTTTGCTAAAGGTGTTTTGGGTCAGTATATTTTCGTTAATCCCACTAAAAAGATGATCATTGTCAGGTTAGGAAGAAAGAGTGATAAGATAAACTGGGCTAAGATATTCAGAGAGATTAAAATTCATCCTTTTACAAGGTAATCATTGACCTGATCATTTTAGCTCTCTTCAAATACCATATTTAACTTTAATTTTGACACATCGTATTCGATAAGCTATAAATTAACTCATATGAAAAAAACGTTCATTGTTTTCATCTCCTTATTATTACTCGTAGCTTGTGATAAAGCGAAAGAGATTATTGATGAAGTATTACCAGGCTTAACAGAAGAACAGGTAGTTGAGGGACTAAAGTCGGCTCTTGTTGTTGGCACAGACACAGCAACCTATTCCCTGCATCAGGAAAATGGATATTACAATGACCCATTGGTCAAGATCTTATTACCCGATGACACAAAAGCCTTAATCGAAAACATAGCGTTAATTCCGGGTGGTGCATCTCTGCTTAACGACCTAATTGTGCGAATGAATCGAGCTGCTGAAGATGCAGCAACTGAAGCTACCCCAATCTTTGTCAATGCGATATCGTCAATGACAATCTCAGATGGAGTTACCATCCTAAAAGGAGCGGATGACGCAGCGACCCAATATCTTAAATCAAAGACCTACGAATCGTTAGTGGCCACTTTTCAACCTAAGATTGCAGCTTCTTTAGACAAGCCCCTCATTGGCGGTGTCTCTGCTAGTGAAACATGGGAACAGTTAAGATCACTCAACAACAGTATCGCTAATACCCTTGTAGGTCAGTTAGCCGGACTAACAACCATTAACTACACACTTGACGAACATGTTACAAGAAAAGGGTTAGACGGCCTGTTTGTCTATGTAGCTCAAGAGGAGAAAGCCATACGCCATGACCCACTGGCACGGGTCACTGAGATACTTAAGAAAGTATTTGGTGCAATCTAATATGGTAGCTACGAAGACCAACTGACAACACCCGGCGCATGAACGCTGGATAGTATTAAGCGGAATCTGCTACATCAACTACTTTTATTATTCACGTAATATCCACCTATTCTAGGTGCTCCAACAAAGGATATGTAATTGGCTTCTTTTGGCTTTTTGATATATCTTTCTGTTGTAGAAACTCCTTACCCTATTATTGGAGCTAATGAAGGGACCTTTAAGCCGGGTGTGCTTTTTATGCCCTTTATAAAGTATTTCCACATACTTTCGCAGGAAGCATATTTGGGCAACATCAGGGTTTCGTAGGATGGAATTATGTTCTCTCTTTAAGTCAGCAATCTTGATCCCATTAGGTAAACCACCATAATTCGCAATTTCAGGAAGGTGATACTCTCTAATACAGGTTAAAATATCACCAAAAGTGACGAAGAACCGGTATCACCGAAATATGCACCTTATATGCATCCCAATCTTTTGTTACTTGTTTGAGTTTGATTTTGTCTTGAAAAGAGGAAGAGTTGTTGGTCAGATAGTTTTGATAATTTATTTTCAGTTTACGCTCGCTCTCTAAGGTTGCACCCAACGGTTTGCGGCTTTGCGAAGAAGCGGATTTCGGAGCATAAAACTGTCAACATACCACATAAGTTGATGCGAGGTAGAATGTTCGATTAAACACTGAACCCGCTTTTTTACAAAACCGCTGTTACCACCATTGCTTCCTTATTTTCACACTATTTCAATTTTGATTTCATTTTCTTTGTTAAATAATAACCTCCTGTATGGGCTGCTTCTCCTTTAAATTCTATTAGGCCAGCATCTTTAAGTTGCTTAATATATCTTTCCATACTACTATCAGGCAAGCCAGTAGCTTCTTTATACTCAGGAACTCTATTCCCTTCATTAGCTGCAATAGCACTTAATAGAATAGCTAGTTTATCTTTAACTCCTTTAGTTACTCCTTCAATAGCTCCTTCAATAGCTCCTTCAATAGCTCCCTCATTTGCTCCCTCAATAGCTCCTTCAATAGCTCCCTCATTTGCTCCCTCATTTACTCCCTCATTTGCTCCCTCATTTGCTCCTTTAGTAGCACCTTCAATTGCACCACCAAGTTTAACATCACTAAAGAAAGTTAACTTAACAGTTTGTTCTCCTATTTCCCATACGGGTGCTTTAATACCAGCTTGTTTACAAGCATCTATAATCTTTAAGGTTCCTCTGCCTATCTTTTCTATATAACCTCTTAGAAAAACTATATGTGCTATATCTGGATTATATGGCATTGACAAATGGTTCTTCTTTAACTCGCTTTGTTTGAAAGGAGATTTACCACTATTTGTAATTTCAAGTTTGTAATTATAAAAAATAATAGATAAAGAACTTGAAACTAAACCATATTCTCTATGTACTAAAGCATTCATAACTCCTTCTCGTAAAGCAGCCATTGGAAAAACATAATCATCTTTTCTTTTCCAATTGTTGTTTTCAAATTTTCGGCTAAATGATAGATGCTTTTCAAAGAAATTTTGAATGGATTCTATATTCCTAAACAAATTACTTTCTAATAATTGGTCATCTTTAAAAACATCGCCTGTTTTCCCGTGGTCGAGAAATGCCACACGAACTCTTGCTTGTGGAATAAAACGTGACGGCTTTTTAGCAAAAAGAACTACAGCTGCATTAGTAAAATTACCATTTTGAAAAAGGCCATAGTAGGATAGAAACTCAATCGGTTCTTTTTTGATGTCTTTCATTTTGTTGTCTAAAAATGCAATATCCATCGTTTTTTTAATTTCCTCTACATCCAAATCTTCCAACTCTACACCTAAGGCTGCTTGGCGTTCCCAATGAATTTCCGTTTCCTGCCTTTTATGGATTAGTTCAGAAATTTCTTTTGATGATGCCTGAATAGTTCTGTCATTTCTTCGGTAGTAAATACTGCCGTTAAAAATATAAGGTTGTTTTGAGCCTTCCCAAACTTTGATTAAAAGCAATTGTTTGTTGCCATAGTTCTCAACTGAAACCATTACGGGTGCTTCGGGTACTATTTCTTTAATTAGGTATTGTTCAATTTCAAACTGCCATCTATTTGCATCTTTAATGCCTTTAATTTCTTTATTGTCGGCAATACCAATGAGTAACTGACCGCCTTCGTTATTTAAAAAACCACAAATAGTTTTTCCAATAGTATCTTTACGAACAACTTCTTTAAACTCAAGCTGTCCGCTTTCGTCCTGTTTAAGCAGGTCTTTTATGAGTTGTTCTGTTTTCATTGTGCTGGATTATTTAAATTAGCTAATTCACGTTCAACACGCTTGATATCACGGAATAAAGTTTCAACGTGTCTTAATGCTTCATCAGGTCTAAAAAACTCCTGTACCCAATGATATTTTCGATCTTCATAGGCTAAATTAATTTGAACTGCATCGTTATACATATCAATGACCTTCACACTGTCCATTACAGAAGTGGATTGAATTTCAAAATCGTTGCGTTGAGTTTTGGCTGCATCGTCATACATATATTGAGCAAGCAATTTTCGTGAGAAAGTCACAAAACTGTGCGCAATAAATCTTCTTGGTTTGTCAATAGCAATAGCTCTTTGAAATTCTGAATGCGTAATTCCACTGCTATACATCGGATTGATAATACCAAAGAAAATATCACATTCAGCCACAGCAGCAATGCAAGCATCTGTGTTGTTCAATCCTAATGGCGGATGAAGCGTTCCGTATTCAGAATTGATAACGTGGTAACCGTAGGTATTCAAGATACCGCAAATTTGCAACAGCAAATCACGGTTATGATACACCGTTGACGCTACCATAATATGTATTTTTCTCTTTTTTGCCATTCACTAATTTTTCGAAATCAAATTTATAGATTTAAATCTAGCTAGGTCTGTTAATTCATTTTGCAATTGTCTGTTTGTTTCGCCTTTTTTTTTGCATTGATGGTAACGGTTGCGAATAGGCTATGTGTCGCATATGCAGCCCTCTATCCGAATAGCAGAAAGCTTTCCGCGGCATAGAGCCTACTTGCTGTTGGTAGCAGTTTTTCTTGTCAGCTTATCCATAAATTATGTTCTTTAATTAATCTCCATTTGTCATTCACCTTTATAAAAAGCAAAATGGCTCCACTTCCCCAAAGCCAATCTCCTTGTCCACTATGCTCAATTACGACAATGTTCTTTTCTTTATTGAAAATTGGTTTCGAGTAATTATGTCTACCGTAGTTACCAAAATGTTCTCGAAAATTTTCCCAATAGTCAGTCGTGTCATTTTCTTGTGCTTTATAAAGGTCTTTAGGAGTTAAGCACCAAACGTTTATCAATTTGTCTTGGTCCCACAAAAAAGTTTGATTTACAAGTTGCCCCAACATAAATTTTTTGTCTCGACTAGTTAGAATAGAGTCTGGTTGTGAGTTTATGAATCTTTTTAAATCGGAACTATGCTTGAATGAAAAACAGTTTAACTTCATAAATTCTCGTCTGTCATCAATAGCACTGTCTGCACCAAAAAATGTGTAATTCATAAAGTCATAAATTTCTTGTTCAGAAATTACAGTGTTTCTGCTTTTTAAATCATCATATGAAAATCCTGCATTTGTTTTTCTGTAAACGCCATAACCATTCAAGAAAAATCCAATTAGAACAACAATTAGAAGTCCCGCACCTATAATGTAAAGGTTCGTAACTACTAATTGTCTAATTTTTTTATTTCTCATTTTATGTCTAAACAACTTACTGTCGATTATTTTTTCCTTACGTTGAAATGTCGATCTAAAATTGCTACCAACTCATTTTTATGTGTTATAAAAATACACAAACATTCCATAGATGGGTTGGCTTGGTGTGGTTTTTTATCACAAATCATCAAACGGACTTTTGATGTTCTGCAAACTATTGGTACTTACATGTGTGAAAATTTCGTTGGTTTTACTACTATTATGCCCCAAAAGTTCCTAAATATAACGCAAATCCGTTCAGCTTTCCAATAAGAAAGTAGCGTAGCTGTGTCTTAGCCAATGTATACTTACAGGCTTTTTGATGTTGGCTTTTGTTGGGCATGTTTTAATACGCTTTGCAGACTTTCGGCACTGTATTGTTCGTCTTTATTCTGTCCTTCAAATAACCAAACGATTGGTTTGTACGCTTTATCCCAGATTATGCAGTGGATTGTTCTAGCTGAGGTCTATATTTTTTGATTTTCTGAAAAAGACTATCTATGTAATCACGTTCTGATCCGGAAATTGCCAACATCAATTTCTTTTGACGACCAGTCGAGACTAAATAAGCTCCGATTGCAATGCAACGAAATTTGGTGTTGGTAATGTGTGCTTTAC